>PPYE01319600.1_pt1 | contig 153703 bp, 149 predicted proteins | sample 1559881 | NCBI WGS metagenome assembly PPYE01 (sample SAMN08240022, study PRJNA423297) | Human gut metagenome, whole genome shotgun sequencing project. | reverse complement strand
AAGGGATTAGGAAGAATAAATAGGCCGACTTTGCGTCAGATCAGGACCTCCCGGAGCTAGTCTCCGGGAGTTTGGGCTGACGGTTAAAATGACCAAAATAGATGGAATGCTTTTTCTTTGAGCGAATGCTGTATGTCAATACCCGAAAATACACCGCTCCTTACGGCTCTTCGCCGCCGGCAGCTCTTGAATACGCTTCGAAACTTGGCCGGGTTCGCGGTGGCTCGTATGCGAGAGGCGCAGCTTCAGGAAGTAGCTTCGTCAATGACATTGACGACGCTACTTTCGCTTGTTCCGCTCTTGGCTGTCTCGCTTGCCGCTTTTGCAGCGTTCCCGAGTTTTTCTGAGACGCGGGCAGCACTCGAGGAAGCGGTAATGTCAGTGCTGCCGCTCTCCTACAGCGAAGTGATCATGAAGTACTTGAAGGTCTTCAGTGACCATGCTTCCGGCCTTGGTGCTTTTGGTCTGGCTGGTTTGGCACTCACTGCGCTTCTGATGATTGACAAGTTCTTCGTGACAGTGAACCGCATCTTTCGCGTTCGCCGCATGCGTTCGTGGGCTCAGCGGGCGATGATTTACTGGGCACTTCTCACGCTTGGGCCCATTGCCATTGCGCTCTCAATCACGCTTTCAACGCAAGCCATCCGCATCGCCGCAGGGGCTGCAGGGACTGGGGGGCTGCCGGGCTGGCTTTTCGCACTTATTCAGATCATCCTGCAGACCATTGGCTATGCCATTCTCTTCAAACTGGTTCCCAACTGCCGTGTGCCGTTCACGCATGCGCTGACGGGCGGTGCTGCTGTCGCTTTGGCCGGGCAGGTATTCCGCGAGGCTTTCGAGTATTACATCACCGCAGGGACGCTCTCTTCTATCTACGGCGCCTTTGTGGCCTTTCCGGTATTTTTGCTCTGGTTTTATATTGCCTGGATGCTTGTTTTCGCTGGGGCTGCGATTACCGCGACGCTTCCGCAGCTCACTTCCGGACGATTCACTGATTCATATAAGCTTGGAAACGATTTCCTCACAGGGCTTGCGTTGCTTCGCAAACTCACGAGCGCTCGAGCGTCGGGATCTCCCTGTGTGTCTGAGCTGGCGCTTTCTCGTGCAGTGGACAGCTATCCTCAGGGGATCGAGCGCATCCTTGTGAAACTCTCTGAAAAAGGCTACTGCGCCCCGGTGGTGCTCGACGAAAAGCGGCGGGAAACCGGTTGGGCGCTTTTGTGCGATCCGGAGAAAAAAACGCTGGCCGATGCCTTTGCCGTGCTGCTGATTGATCCCTGCAATGGTCTGGTTCAGCCGGCCCAGCCGAATGTCAATAAACCGGAGGGCCCGCTTTTCGCATGGTACCGCGAGTTCCTGCGTGATCCGATGATTGATCAGCCTGTTGCTGAACTCATCGAGCGTTTGCCTGTGACAGATGAAAAGATGCCGACTGTACCCCGCGGTCATGAGCCGGTGCTGCTTGCCGACGGAAGGTCTTCCGAGAGCAGATCCGCTTAAGGTTGACTTGCTAGATTGGCGTGCAGAAGAAAATGAGCGGCATATGGCCTGAATTGGCAAGCGTGCCGCCGATCGTATTAAGGAGCATCTTGATGACCCAGAATTTCGCCCGTGCTGCTTTGAGTGCCGCACTTTGTTCTTCGCTTTTAATGGTTTCTGCGCTGGCTGCTGCCGGCCCCATTGAAGACGGCGTCAAGCTTCTTGAAGCGCAGAGATACGCTGAGGCGACGAAGCTTTTCCAAAAGGAAGCAGCAAAGGACAACCCCAGGGCGATGTACTACTTGGGTGACATGCTCAATCAGGGACTTGGTACGCACCGTCAGCCGCTCAGCGCTACCGCCTGGTGGGAAAAAGGCGCCTATCTCGGTGATGTTGACTGCCAGCTTGCGCTTGCCTCGGCCTATCGTGCCGGTCTCGGCGTCAAACTCGATCCGCGTCAGGCGCTGATTTGGGACCGTGTGGCCGCCAAGCACGGCAGTTCGGAAGCCATGCGCAACATTGGAGATTATTTTGCTCAGGGCAACGGCCAGGAAGTTGACTTCAAGGAAGCGGCTAAATGGTACTGGCGCGGAGCCAACGGAGGCTTCCCCGGTGCTCAGCGTGCATTGGCTCAGCTTCTGATGACGGGGGACGGCGTGGATAAGGATCCGGCAGCGGCGTATGTACTGATGCGCGCTGCTTCACAGGCTCAAAAAAACTATGCTCCAGACCGCAATGCAGCGGCAGATGCCCGCGTGCTGCGCCACGAACTGTCCGCCGATCAGCTGGCCAAAGCGGAGAAGCTGACGAAGGAATCCGTGCTGGAGTCGCTTAAGGCTTTGGGGGCCGGTGACTAAAATCAGACGTTTCATTTCAGCATCCGCGAAACAAAGCTTTCGCAGACGCTGCTGAAAGGCCCTAGGACTGCTTTAAAGTGCGCCGGCGCGGCGCTGCAGACGGTCGAGCACGATAAAAATTAAAAGCGTGAAGGCTGAAAGCAGCAGGCAGAGCGTGGTCGCAACATCAAAGTCTGCCCGTGAAACCGCATTCCAAATCTCAAGCGAGAGTGTATTGGTGCGGTCGGAAATGTTCCCTCCCACCATCATCGTGATGCCCACTTCGCCGCTTGCGCGAGAAATGCCGAGCAGCAGCCCGGATAGAATCTGGCCGCGTACAAGCGGCAGAGTAACTTTGCGGTAGACGGTGAGCGGCGGTGCGCCGTGCACGCGCGCAGCAAATTCAAGCGCTTTGAGCTGTTCGCTTGCAAGCGCTCCCTGAATCGGGCGAATGACGAGCGGCAGTCCCGCGATGAAGGCAGCCAGATAGACCGCCCAAGGCGTGAAGACGATTGAAATGCCGACCGCATCGAGCATGCCGCCCAACGGGCCGCTCCGTCCGATGAGTAGCAGCAGAAGGTAGCCTAATGCAACAGGCGGAAAGACAAGCGGCAAGGTAACGAAAAAGCTCAGTGCCCGCACGCCAACGCCTTCTCGCCGGGCGAAGAGCCAAGCGAGCGGGGGTGCAAGCACGAGAAATCCGGCTCCCGCCACCAGGCAGGTTTTTGCCGTGAGCATGACGGCAAAAATAAGTTCCGGCGACTTCAGTGCCGAGAGCCAGCTTTCTGTCACGATTTCGGTCTCCCTCTCAAGGAGGCATTAAGCCTAACGAAGGGATTAACGAGAAACACCAAACTTCTCGAGCACCGCGTCGGCTTTGGGGCTCCCCAGCCAGGTTAAAAACGCTTTGACGTCATCGGCTTCGCCCGCTGCGCCTTTTACTGGCTGAGCAGTCATGCGAATAGGTTCGTAACCTTCTTTCACAGCGACAAAGCCGCCGATCTTGTCTTTGCCTTGACGAGCTGCGAGGAGATTGACAAAGCCCGCATCCATCTCTGCGCGGGAGACATAGGACATCACCTGAGGCACCATTGAAACCACATTGAGCTTCCCAGCGATTTTTTCTGTAAGTCCGGAACCATCGAGGTATTCCTTGGCTGCGCGTCCGTAGACTGCGGCCTTCGGGTCGGGCATCGCCACGTGTTTGACGGCATCGCTGGTCAGATCTTCGGGCGATGCGAGCGTCAGGCCTTTGCGCCAAATGAGGATCAGCGGCGTATCGCCCAAACGGACCCCGGCATCAGCATTCAGTGCTTTTGTGAATTTTTTGAGACTCGTAGCATCCGAAACAACGACTGTAACCGGACTGCCGCTTTCAACCTGAGCGAGCATCTGACCGATGTTGCCGCCGAAAGCCTTTTCAACTTTTGCGCCGGTGTCTTTTTCATATTGGGCGGTCAGTGCCTCAACCATTTTGATATAGCCGCCGCCTGTCGTGACGGTGACCTGGGCTTGTGCTGCGCCGGCAAGGGTCAGGGCGGCAGCGGCAGTGATCAATGTAGATGTGAACAGCTTCATTGTCTGTAAACTCCTCTAATTATGGGAAGCGGCCGTGCGGAGATCCATTTCTCGCAAACGGCCAGATTGAAGAAGAAATGCGCGTCGGGCGAGCCGCCGCATCTCCTCTTCAGAATGGGTGATATAAAGAATCGGAACATCGAGCGTTTGTGCGGCACGTTCGATGAAGCCCATCAGCAGACTGCGGCGCTCAGGATCAAGGCTCGAAAGCGGCTCATCGAGTATGAGAAGCGATTCAGTTCCCATCAGTGCGCGAGCCAGTGCAACGCGCTGTCCTTCACCGCCGGAAAGGCTGCCAGGATGACGATGGAGAAGCCGTTCAAGGCCAAGGATCTCCACCACTTCTGCGAAATCAACTCGCGGTCTGCGCCTGCCGGCCGTCTGAGGAAAACGAATATTTTCTTCGACAGAGAGGTGCGGCAGAAGACGGGCCGTTTGAAAAACGAATCCGATGCCGCGGGCTTCCGGCGCAAGGTTGATGCTGCGCGCAGTGCTGAAGACTGAGCGCCCCTCTAATTCAATCTCTCCTTCGTCGGGTTTGAGCGCCCCGGAGAGCAGATTGGCAATAGTCGTTTTGCCCGAGCCGGATTCGCCGCGCAGCACTGTAATGCCTTTCGCAACAGAAAGGTCAATGGAAAGGCTGAGCTCTCCTAAACGCTTGCGAATTTGGGCCTTGAGCATGAAGCGTCTTTTCGCCTGAATCAGTGAAGGAAGTCGTTATTCCTAAAAAGGTTAACGCTCTGGTTCGCGTAATCTAGCGCAGACAGTTCCTTTGAACAAGACGGTCGAAAGAATAAGTTGCAGACCTATCGCTGCGGATTAAAGCTTAAAAGCAAGTCATGCCGGTGCATCAGGCATCGGCATGACTTGTCGCTGGCTGGCTTGGCCAAGGTGTTGGCGTATGCGGCTTTCTTATTTAAGAGCGTTTGGCTCGCAAGCCATCCTTTTTTGAAGATCCATCAGAATGTGACTTTGTCCGGATCTTGCCCGGAAAAGCCGAATTCCGGGAATGCCTGGATTTCGGCAATGACGTCCGCGGGCAGAGCAAAGCTGAAAACGTTGAGATTTGCGCGAATGCGTTCGGGAGTAACGGACTTGGGCAACGGTAAGGTACCGGTTTCAAGGCAGAAGCGAAGTGCAAGCTGCGCGGTGGTGATGCCGAGGCGTTCGGCCAAGGCAACCAGCCGAGGATCCGTAAGCACGCGTCCGCAGCCGAGCGGACTCCAGGCTTCGACCAGAATTTCGTGAGCACGGCAGTAATCGACGATTTCGCGCTGCAGGTAGCCCGGGTGATATTCAATTTGATTCACCATGGGCTGCACTTCAGTCTGCATCAGCGGCTCAAGGTGCGCCGGGCGGAAATTGGAGACGCCGATAGCACGGATGCGTCCAGCCTTATAGAGCTCAGTGAGAGCACGCCAGGTTTCAAGGTTGAGTTCCGTCCAGTTTGCAAAGCGCGAAGGCGAAGCCGGCCAATGGATGAGGTAGAGGTCAAGGTAGTCGAGCTGCAGATCAGAAAGCGTTTTTTCGAAAGCTTCGAGCGTTGTCTGGTAACCGCGGCAAGTATTCCAGACCTTGCTGGTTACGAAAATGTCTTCACGCTTGATGCCGGAATCCTTGATCCCGCGGCCGACGCTGCGCTCGTTGTGGTAGATCGCGGCGGTGTCAATATGACGGTAGCCGGCTTCAATGGCTTCACGCACGGCATTTTCTGCAGTGGGACCGTCGGCAGACTGCCAGGTGCCAAAGCCGATGCATGGAATTTTGACGCCGTTTTTCAGAGTGAAGGCGTCGGTCGCATGTTGAAAGTGCATTTCTATGATCCTTGAAAAAGGAATGCATCCGTTCAAGATGAAAGAAGCGGATAGATGTTTGCCATTGTGCACGTCTCGCAGGCTGTGCGCTAATGAAAACGCCTGTCGACGAAAGAATATCGACAGGCGTTTTGTGAGACGGCTGAAGTCCTTTAAGTGTGGAACTTCACGGGCCGAACGGCTTACTTGACGACAGCGCGCTTAATCAGTTCCTGAAAGTGCTGCTGAACCTTCTGGTTGGCAAGTGCGTTGTGAATCACGGCCTTCTGGCTGTCAAAGGACGGATAAAGTTCAGCCTTGCGCTTGGCTTCAAGCTTGACGACATGGAAGCCGAACTGGGTGCGAACCGGAGCCTGTGCGACTTCGCCCGGCTTCAGTGCAGAGAACGCAGCGCCGAAGGCCGGCACAAAGGAACGCGGAACAACCCAGCCCAGGAGGCCGCCCTGAGCCTTGTTGGCTGTATCCTCGGAGAATTCCTGAGCGAGTTTGCCAAAATCAGCGCCCTTGGCGAGACGGGAAATCAGGTTCTTGGCCTGATCTTCGGTCTTCACGAGAATATGGCGGACCTGATATTCCGTGTCGCCATAGGAGGCCTTATCGGCTTCGTAAGCTTTCTGAAGATCAGCATCGCTTACCGGGTTCTTCTTGGCCCAATCCTGAGCAAGGCCCTGAATGAGGATCTGATTGCGGGCGTTGTCGATCGCGCGCTGCACGTCGGCATTCTGCTGAATCTTGGCCTTCTTAGCTTCCTGCAGCAGTGCAGTCTGCTGAATCAGCAGGTTTTTCACCTGGCTTTCAAGCTCCGGGCCAGCAGGCTGACCCTGTGCGACAGCGCGGTCGTAGACCGCCTTTTGTTCAGCGACGGACACCGTTTCCCCGTTGACCTTAAAGGCCTTCAGTTCTGCGTTGGCGGCGCCGGCCGCAATCAAAAGGGCTGCGCCGAGCGCAATAGCTTTTTTATCCATGATTTTTGTGTCTCTTTAAGAGTGCACGGCCGCAAGAGCGCGAAGCCCTTCCAACCGTGTACATGCCGCAGTATACGCGCGATTGTGCGAAATGGAATTGCGATTAATTCTGCCGACCGGGTGCTTGTTTTGTCATCCACACGGCAGCGGCAATTGTAAATATCAATGTCAAGCTGATCAGGCCGAAAAGCTTAAAGTTTACCCATACATCGGTCGAGCAGAGGTACGCCACCACGAGGTTCAGGATACCCACGACGATGAAGAAGACAATCCACATCCACTGAAGCTTCATCCAGGCGGCATCGGGCATTTCGACGGCGTCTTTCATCAGCATGCGGATAAAGCTGCGTCCGGAGTAGGCCCCGTATCCGAGCACCGCAGCGAAGATCCAGTAGAGGATCGTCGGTTTCCATTTGATGAACATTTCATTTTTAAGCCACAGCGTAAGGCCGCCGAAAACCACGATGACAGCGAGGCTGATCCAGAGCATAGGCTCGACTTTGGCGCCTTTGAGCTTGAGCCAGCCCACCTGCAGAATCGTTGCGAGAATAGCCGTTACGGTCGCAATGAAAACTGGCGCAGTCGTTGCTGTCACGCCGTCGCCCATAAAGCTCGAAGCGAGCGAGAGCGCTCCGTCGGGGAAGTATTCCGCGCCTTTGAAGGCGGCGAAAAAGAGGATGACAGGGAAAATGTCGAAGAGGAATTTCATAATTCTTGTGACGAGATTTCAGGTCTTCAGAGCGAGAAAGCTCAGAAGACTGAACGATTGAATTTCGTGCGGGTGAGAAGGATAACGGAGTCTCTGGGAATACGTGTTCTCAAGCATAGATTTGAAGATTTCAATTTGATGCAGCATGAGTCATCTATTGGATTCTTTCCGTTGCCGCAGAGGACGGATAGACGGCGAATTTTCTTCTCTGGCGGTAACATCTCGGAACGCATTGACGGGTCTTATTTGCAGACCCGCTGATAAGGTACCTGCATTCCGGTCTTGCGATCGGTTTGGGTTTCAGATGCCGGCGCCCGAGGTTCAATTCTTGGTTGATGCCGGCAGCTGCCAAGCGGCGGGTGATGCACGTGCTTGAAGCTAAGCTGGTGTATCCCGCTCTTCAGTGAGGAAACGCTCAATGCATTGGATCAATAACGTCTTGTTTGCTGCTGCAGTTGCGGCGGCTGCGGTCGGCGGAGGCTCCGCTATGGCCGGCGAGGAGAATAAAAATATGAACGAACTGCCGACGCCCTATGTGACGGTGGAGGGCATCACGGAGTACCGTTTGGCCAATGGCCTCAAGGTTGTGCTTTATCCGGATGCCAGCAAACCGACGGCTACGGTCAACATGACCTACCTTGTGGGATCTCGCCAGGAAAACTACGGTGAGACGGGTATGGCGCATCTGCTTGAGCACCTGATGTTCAAGGGTTCGAAGAATTATCCCCATCCAACGGCGGAATTCACTCGCCGGGGTTTTCGCATGAACGGTTCGACTTGGCTTGACCGTACGAACTATTTCGTGAGTTTCAATGCGACCGATGACAACATGAAGTGGGCGATCGGCTGGCAGGCCGATGCTATGGTCAATTCCTTTATTGCGCAGAAGGATCTCGACACCGAAATGACGGTGGTGCGCAACGAGTATGAAATGGGAGAGAACAAGCCCATTTCAGTGATGATGAAGCGCATGCAGAGCGTGATGTTCGATTGGCAGAGCTACGGCCGTTCGACGATCGGTGCTCGAAGCGATATTGAGAATGTCGAAATTAAAAATCTGCAGGCTTTCTATCATCTCTACTATCAGCCCGACAATGCGGTGCTGACCATTTCGGGCAAGTTCGATCGCGATCAGGTTCTGGCCTGGGTGAATGAAGCCTTCGGCGTCATTCCTAAGCCCACTCGCGTGCTGCCTAAAGAATGGACCGTAGAACCTACAGCGGACGGAGAGCGCGAGTTCTTCATTCGCCGCAAGGGCGAGCAGCAGCTCGTCGCAGTGGGCTACCGCATTCCGTCGGCTTTGGCTGACGATTATGAAGCCACAGCGATGGCGGCGGACATTCTTGCGGATGCTCCGACCGGTCGTCTTTATAAGGCACTGGTGGATACCGGAATGGCTTCTCAGGTCTTCGGCTGGCCGGTTGCCGCCGCTAAGCCCGGCTTTGTGATGTTCGGCGCCATGGTAAAGAAGGGCGACCCGATCGAACCCGTCAAGAAAAAGCTCATCGAGGAAATTGAGAATGCCTTTGCCCGTTCCGGCGTGACAGAGGAGGAGCTTAACCGTCAGAAAGCCGATCAGGAGATGATGTTTGAGCGCACGCTCTCAGACCCCGAGGAATTCGGCGTTGAACTCTCCGACTACATCGCACTCGGTGACTGGCGCCTTTTCTTTGTGGATCGCGAGCAGGTGAAGAACGTCACCCCTGCGCAGATCGATGCCGCCGCCGCGAAGTACTTTGTTCGCGACAACCGTGTCGTCGGGCTCTTTGTGCCGGATGATCATCCAAAGCGCGCTGAAATTGCCCAGGCGCCTTCGGCTGAAGAACTGATTTCACGCTTTACCTTTAAGGAAACGGGTGCTGAGGTTGAAGCGTTTGATTCTTCTCAGGACAACATCGACAAGCGCACGCAGATTATCGAGGTGGGCGGCGTTAAGACGGCGCTGCTTCCCAAACAGACGCGCGGCAACACGGTGGTTGTCAAGATGCGCTTCAATGTGGGCAACAATAAGGAGCTTGCCCGCAGCGCCATCCCGATGCTGTCGGGGGCGATGCTCATGCGCGGTACGAAGACGATGACCCGTGATCAGATTGAAGATGCATTCACGGCCAATAAGATGGACGGATCCCCCTTCAGTTTCACTACGGATCGCGAGCATCTCGCTGCAGCGCTCAAGCTCGTCGGTGAGCTCTTTACGCAGTCGAGCTATCCGGAAAAGGAATTTGAAACACTCAAGAGCCAGACGATTGCTGGTCTCAAGGCCCGCTCAGATGAACCGGCAACGCTTGGCCGCGATGCCATTACGAAGCACTTCAATACCTATCCTCAGGGAGACGCCCGTTATTCGGAAACATCCGCGGAACTGATCGCTGACCTCGAAAAGGTGACGCTCGCCGACGTAAAGCGCTACTACAACGATGTCTTTGGTCTCGGCCTCGGTTACATCGCCGTGGTGGGCGACTTCGATGCGGCGGAAGTGACCGCCGAACTCAAAGCCGACGTGATTGACCAAAAGGCTGCCAAGATTCCGTTTGAGCGCATTGTTGCGGAATATCGGCCGGTGGAGCCAGCTCGTTTCGTGATTGATACGCCTGACAAAGAAAACGCGATGCTTTTTGCCCGCGTGGATTTGCCAGCCAATCTTTCCGATGCTGATATGCCGGCCTTGATCACGGCTGACTGGATCATCGGCGGTTCGGATGGATTGTCTAACCGCATCGTCAATCGTCTGCGGCAGAAGGAAGGTCTTTCTTACGGCTCGGGTTCAAACATCACGCTGCCGTCCTTTGGCAACCGTGCTAAGTGGTCCGTAGGCGCCATCGTTGCGCCGCAGAATCTCGCTCAAGCCGAAAAGAGCCTCAAGGATGAGCTCGCTCGTGCCTACCGTGACGGCATTACGGAAGCTGAGCTTGCCGAAGCCAAGCGCGGCATCATCGGCTCGCGTGCGGTGAATCGCGCGCAGGACGGTATGGTGGCTTCCAATTGGGTGAACAATTTGGAAACGGGCCGTACGTGGCAGTTCTCCAAGGAAACCGAAGCCGCCATTGAGGCGCTGACCGTTGAAGACGTCAATAAGGCGCTTCGCCGCTTCTGTGATGTCTCCAAACTCACCTTTGCACTGGCGGGTGATCTTGCCAAAGCGAAAGCTGCGGGGAAAGATTTCACGCAGCCTTAAAATAGCAGCTTGAGTCAGTCAACAGGCCTTGTCAGTGTATGCTGGCAAGGCCTGAATCTTGTTAGGAAAGTCAATATGCAGATTCATATCGAAACCGGTGATTGGAAAACACTGCAGCATCCTTGCGAACGTATTCGGCTCATGGTGTTTGTTGCTGAGCAAGGCGTGCCGAAAGCCGAAGAGATTGATGATCTCGATCCTGTGAGTACTCACTTCGTTGCATGGGACGAACATCACATGACGCTCGGCTGTGCGCGTATGACGCCAGACGGCAAAATCGGACGTTTGGCTGTGCTTAAACCTTTTCGCGGGCGCGGTGTCGGCCGTGTGCTGATGGAAGCGGTGCTCAATTATGCGAAGAAGGAGGGGCTGCAGACGGTCCGGCTGAATGCGCAGACGCATGCCCGCACGTTCTACGAAGCGCTTGGCTTCAAGGCTGAGGGAGATGTTTTTGAGGAGTGCGGTATCCCGCACATCAAAATGAGTGCAGCGCTTTAAAGTGTTTGCTCGCCTCTGGCGAGCTCACAAGAAAGCCGCAGGAAGCCCATGAATGAATTCCAGAGGAGAAAAGCGGTGAGCACCGCCGGCACCCCGCGGAACTCCAATGAGTGCGGCAAAGCGGCGTCCTGACTGGTGGATCAAACCCTCGCCGCCTCTGCGATCGGACTCTTTAGATCAGCACCTGTGCGTCTGTCCAATACTCTGAATAACAAGCCGCGATGGCGTCTAGTCCCGCATGGTTAATGCGCAGCCGGGCGGCCTGTGCGGCTGCTTGCTTGGCATGATAGGCAAAGCCGTTGCCAGCAGCACGGATCATCTGCACATCATTTGCACCGTCTCCAACGGCAATCGTTTCGCAGAGTTCGGCTTTTGCGGCGCTCGACAAAACTTCTAGTGCGCGTCGTTTGCCATCTGCGTCCAGAATGCGTCCGCCTGCAGGTCCGACAACTTCCCCGGTGAGGCATCCGTCTTCGATAACAAGCTCGTTGCAGATGACGCCTGTCATACCTAATTTGGCAGCCGCAGGCCGAGCGATTTGAGAAAAGCCCCCGGAGATGATCCAGCGATCAACGCGGTGAGCCTGCATGAAGCGCATCAGTCGCTGAGCACCAGGCGAAAAACGGATGTTTTCTGAGGCTTGAAGTGCGATTCCGGCGTCGGCGCCTTTGAGAAGGCGCACGCGTTCAACGAGATTTTTGGAGAACGGCCAAAGACCTTCCATAGCCTCTCTCGTCAGGCGGGCCATCTCCGGTCCGCAGCCGGCAATAGCGGCCATGTCGTCAATGCATTCGTTCGCAATGAGTGTGCTGTCCATATCAAGCGCGATGAGTCGGACATTTTGGATAGAGAGCTCTGCGGGAAGCCGCAGACAGTCGACCGCTTTTCCCTGAGCCTGCGCTTCAAGCTGATCGGCTGCTGCGGCGTTAATAGCTTTTATCCGCAGTGCCGTCGTCTCTGGATGAAAAAGTACCGATTCAGGTTTGGCAGCTCGACACAGATCAAGAAAATCGGACAGCCGGAGTGCTGGACCGACCAGCAGCAGATCCTGCATGACGAAATTGTCCTTAGAACGATAAGAGACGATGGTGAAGTGCCCGACAGTCTATCTCAGCCATGATGTGATGCAGGAGAGCGGCGAGAGATAGAAAAAGACCGCCGATCTGATGCAGATCAGCGGTCTTTAAGAGTCTTTCGGGTTCAGTCTGAATAGCTGGCGCGGAGTTGCTGTCCTTAACGGAAGCGGTGCGTCCTCTGGGAATCAATGTTGTTCGAACCGTGCATTTCGGACTTCACCTTTCCCCTGTGAGGCACTTCGCTTCTGCCGAGACAGAACGAAGCGCTCCAGCACTTCAGACGAATGAGCCGGAAGGATTACTTCTTGGCCTGAGCAGCGTCAAGCTGCTTGGCGAAGATGTAGGCCTGTTCGCCGGCGATGCGGCCGAACGTGACGATGTCAGCCTGAGCATTGCCGCCGAGACGGTTGCCGCCGTGGACGCCGCCAGTGACTTCACCCGCAGCGAAGAGGCCCGGGATAACCTGACCCTTCGTGTTGTAGACCTGGGTGAGCGGGTCGATCTTGATGCCGCCCATCGTGTGGTGAACAGCCGGGGTGACCAGAATGGCGTAGAACGGGCCCTTGTCGAGGTCGCGCGGCATATCGGCACGGCCGAAAGCGTCCTTATTGGCGGCCTTGCCGGCCTTCCACGCATCCATCGTGGCCTTCAGCGTGTCGGCAGGAACGCCCATCTTGCCGGCGACTTCATCGAGCGTAGCGCCGTTGAGGCAGTACTTCTGCTTGATGTAGTTGTTCGTGGCCTTCAGGGACTTCTGCATATCGCTGTCGAAGAACAGGTAAGCAACGCCGTCCTTCTGCTTCAAGATGGCGGCGGAAACCTTGTCGCGGGTTTCGAGCTCGTTGAAGAAGCGCTTGCCTTCCTTGTTGATCAAGACAGCGCCGTTGCCGCGGACGGCTTCGGTGATCATTTCGCCGACGTTCGGAACAACGGTCGGGTGCGTCTGAATCTGATCCATCTGAATCAGCTGAGCGCCGATCTTTTCAGCCAGAAGCAGACCGTCGCCGGTGGCGCCCGGATGGTTCGTCGTAGCAAAGCCCTTCAGACGAGGTACATACTTGGCAACCATTTCGTTGTTGGCGCCGAAGCCGCCGGCCGCGTCAACCACAGCCTTGGAGTGAATGGTGTACGTGCCGTCCTTGCCCTTAACCTTCAGGCCGACCACACGGCCGCTCTTGTCGGTCAGGATCTGTTCGGCATGCGTGTTGGTACGCACGTCGATCTTGAGGTTCTTAGCAGCCGTGTAGAGCGTGCGGACAACTTCCGGGCCGACGAGCGCACCGCCGGTCGGACGATGCGTACGGGGCTGAGAGGCGCCGGCCATCAGACCAACGTCGCGGAGATCGCCGCCGTGAGCAAGCAGCCAGTAAACGGAAGAGGCCGATTTCGTGACGAGGGTGCGAACGAGCGCCGGGTCATTGAGCCAATGACCGCCCTTCATCGTGTCATAGAACATGATTTCGACGGAGTCTTTCGTGCCCTTGGCCTGCTGCAGAGCAGTGCCAACAGCATTCAGACCGCCCGCGGCACGGACCGTATTGCCGCCGACCATGGCCATCTTTTCCACTACGACGACGTTGGCGCCGAGTTCGTGAGCCTGAACGGCGGCGGACAAGCCTGCACCACCCGCACCGATCACGGCAACGTCAACGGTGATGTCTTCAGCGGCGCCGGCCGTGCCGAAGCAGGCCATCACAGCGGCAGCAACGAGAATCTTCTTCATGTTGGATATTTCCTTTTTTTGTGTTTGCTGGGCGTTTGCTCGCCATTCCGAGGACGCCCATAGACTCAAACCCGGGTGAGGACACCCGTGATTCAAGCGGTGATCTTAACCCAGGCCCAATAATCTAAGATAGTCTTTTCGTTTAGGCGTACCTCATTAAGGGCAAAAATAAGGTCAACTTTACAAACAAGAACTGACGCCTCAAAACCGTGATATTCCGGTTAACGAGTTGTGTGCACTACAAAATCCATGCATCCTTTCTATAAGCCTAATGGATTCGTTTATGTCTATGCAGCATCGTGTACGGTGTTAGTTCCTACTCCATTAGAGTGAGCGACGGCATGTCTTTTCTTGTGATTTTTTGCGAATAATGAATAAGAGGATGGATCCATCCATCTTCTGTGTGTAACAGTCTCACTCCATTGTGAGTGCTGGCGCGACATGTGAAAATATGCATCCGGCTTGACCGCCGAGCTGATTAACACGGATTGTCCAGAATTAAAAGAGGCAGATCACCATGTCGAAACTTTCTCCAGAAACCTTCAAGGCCCTCTTGGCGCTTGAGTCAGCTTTCGGTCAAGTGGAAAGTGTTTCGGAACTGAAGGCGGAGCTGTCGGCGACATTTCCTGACGGCGCTCGTGCGCTGCGCTTTGGCAGTGAAGATTATCCTTCGGTGCTTGAAGATCTGGCTGATCCTCCAAAAGTACTCTGCGCCCGCGGTGATCTTTCGCTTGCAGAGCGGCAGCTTCGAGTGTCAATTGTGGGTTCGCGTGATGCATCTTCTGATCGATGCGAAGCTGCCGAACTCGTCGCAGCTGATTTGGCGGCCCGCGGAGCCGTTATCGTTTCTGGGTTAGCCCGAGGCATTGATGCCGCGGCTCATCGCGGGGCTCTTTCCGCTTGGACGCCCGAGAAACGAGCCGGCAGAACAATTGCCGTTCTAGGGACGCCGCTGTCTTTTCCCTGGCCGCCGGAAAATGCGCGTTTAGCCGATGAAATTGCCGAGTCTGGTCTGATTCTTTCGGAATGTCCGCAGGCAGAAGGCCGGCGCTTTGATCCTGAAGCTCGTGCGCGTTCACTGAAGCGCAGAAATCGTTTGGTGGCGGCTTTAGGCACTGGAACGCTGGTTATGGCTGCTCGTCCGGGGTCAAGCACGCTGATTGAAGTTCAGGCTGCGCTTGCCATCGGACGCCCCGTCATTCTTTGGCAGGCTTGCACCCAAGAATCTTGGGCGGAGGATTTGCTGAAGAATGCGCCAAAGGATGCTGAGGGGCGATCCTTAGTCGCGGCAGCAGGCAGTGCTCGAGAGGTGGAGGCACTGCTTTCGCCTTGGGCAAGAGTGTGGTGGCTGTGATGTCACGCACATCAAGCGAACGCTAGAGGAAAGCGAAAAAAAGCCGTTCGAACATTCGATGTTCAAACGGCATGAAGAGAAGGAGAAGTTTTTGCTGCGGCCGGCGGCTCCGAGGCGCCGCTCAGTGAAGACTCAAGCCTCAATTAAGGCACTTTGAAATTGAATTCGTGGCACTGATTGCAGTAGTTTTCGCTTTCCTGATGCATCAAGTGGCAGTTCGTGCACTCGAGCGTTTTGCCGTAATGCGGAGAGACGTGAGGATTGACGGGCTTCACATTCTTCGTCTTTTCAACCAGCTGATCAACATTGTGGCAGCCCGTGCAGGTAGCCATTTCAGGCATCTGCGGGTTCTTCATGTCAGGACCGTGGCAGGTCTGGCACTGCAGGCCCTTGGCGATATGCTGTTCGGCGAGTTTCTCGCCGGCTGAAGCAGTGCCTGCAAAGGCCAGCGCAGCGGCCAAGCAGAGCGCGGTAAGCGTGCGGTTCATGGCGGGGTCTTCCAAAAGGGAGTTAAGAAGCAGAGGCGCTGCCTAATCTTGGGGGTCGGCGGTGCTTTGCTTTAAGAAATAGGTTTCGCCGGAATGAAGTGCTAAGAAAAACCTTAACGATTGGAATGGGCGAAAGTCTGAGGTCTGGAGCGGGAAACGAATAGTTCAACACTGCTTTAGACGGTTAACTATTCTTTGTTTACCGAACGACCCGCCTGACAGGAAGCGCGCGGAGCGCTTGGTCTGGACAGGCGGGTTTTCTTTTAAGCCTGAATATTCAGGCAGGCATTACATCGCAGCGAAGTGTTCGCCGGCGATCATACCGAACGTGAGCGCATCGATCACGGCAACCGTGCCCAGACGCGAAGCGCCATGCACGCCGCCCGTGATTTCGCCGCCGGCGTAGAGGCCCTTGATCGGGGCATGGGTCGTGGCGGAGATCACCTGCGAATCCGGGTTGATCATGACGCCGCCCATCGTGTGATGGATCTTCGGAGCGACTTCAATGCCGTAGTACGGACCCTTGGCCAGGTTGAGGCCGTTCTGGAACTTCAGGATACGGTGGAATTCCGGGTCTTCCTGCTTGGCGACGAAGCCGTTGAAGCGTTCAACCTGTTCGAGGAACGGAGCCTTATTGATCTTGAAGTAGTCGGCAAGTTCTTCGAGCGTATTGAACTTCTTGACCGTGCCCATTTCGATCGGCAGCTTCACGAAGGAAGGATTAATAGCCTTGACGATCTCTTCGCTGGCAATGGCGATCGGATAATTTTCATCCTTGCCGATGACGTTGAAGAGCGCGTCGGACTTGATCTTGCGGCCAGCGTGTTCATCCATGAAGCGCTTGCCGGTCTTGCGGTCAACAACGATGCCGAAGTCCATGCAGGCGTGGTTGGTGAAGTTCACGGAAACGCCAAAGCCCTTTTCACGCGGGTTGGTGTAGGGGAGGAACTGCAGCCAGCAGAGCTGGACCGGAGCAGCACCGATGCCGAGAGACTTGACGAGCACACCGGCCGTGGCGCCGAGCTGGTTCGTGGAGTCCGTGGTCGGAACAACGCGCGGGTCCTGAATCTGACGGAACCAAATGTCGCGGGAGAAACCGCCGGCGGCAAGCATGACGCCGAGCTTGGCGCGGACAGTCTTGGTCTTGCCGGTCTTGTTTTCGAGGTCATCGCTTTGGAGCTTGGCGTTGAAGCGATAGCCTTCGCGGTAGGTGACGCCCACAACAGCATCGCCGTCCATGATGAAGTCGTCGAACTTGGCGCGGGTCTTCACCGTGACGTTGCTGAGCTTCTTGATCTGGTCGTACATCGGGTGGATGTAGCCAGAGCCGGTGCCGGCCTTAATTTCATAGGAACGCGGAACGGAGTGGCCGCCTTCGAAGAGCATGTGGTTGGGCACGAATTCGGCGCCGCAGTCCTCGACAAACTTGATCGTGTCGTTGCAGCGGTCAACGATCTTCGAGAGCAGTTCAACGTGGTTGAGGCCGAGACCGTCTTTCAGGCAGTCAGCGATGAAGAGTTCACGGCTGTCCTTGATGCCCTGAGCCTTCTGCACGGGGTTGACCGGGCAGGCAACGTTGCCGCCGCAGATGGCGGAGTTGCCGCCGACGACCGGCATTTTTTCGAGCATCAGAACCTTTTTGCCGGCGCGGCCAGCCTTGAGGGCGCAGGCCATACCGGCAAAGCCGGAGCCGATGATGACGACATCGTATTCTTCGTCATACTTCTCAACCTTGGCAGCGGGAATGCCTGCATTGGCGGCAGCGCTCGCCATAATGCCGGCGGCGGCAGCGGCGCCAGCCTTGAGGAGGTTGCGGCGGCAGAGATTCATTTCGGACATTCTTATCTTCCTTTGAAGAGTGATCCGTTCAACTCGGAGCAGAGCGCTCCAAGTCTCAAGGGGATTACGGATTGTGAGAAGCTCGTCCGACGGGAGCCCAAACAGCTCCTGCGTCCTAAGCGATGTAAGTATTCTGAAGCGTTTCTGAAACGCTGCGGCTAGACCAAGGTATAGGTGATCTCTCTGAGAGACCGCTGCAGTTGAGAGCCGCGGCGCCGGTACAATGACGAAGCGGCGGATGCCCGTATTCGCCGCAGACTTTTGCGCTCACGGAAGCTGAATTTCGCTGGCTGCCTGGATGCTTCGCCGGCTTTGGCAAAACACCGATTTGGTGGACGATGAAGGCTGCTTATCCTCATTCGCATTTTTTTAAATCGATTGGCTGCACAATCCTCATGCGCAGTGCTGCTGCCGGGCTGATATTGGCTGCGGTGACGGCATCCGCATCGCCGGATGTTCCGACGGCGTCCGCCAGTCAGAGTGAAGCGCAGACGGTGTCCGAAGTGGCGGCTGTTTCCGGCGCCACTTTCAACCTTTCGGAAGTCCGCGCAATGCACTTTCGTGAGGACACGGGCATCGAAGGCGTTTCTCGCCTAGAAGCCTCGACGACAATCGGTCCCGATGATTTCGTTTTTGCGGTCGAGGAAACAGACCGCAATGAGTCGTATATCCGCATGCTCGCCAGTCTTGCCGAAGGGCTGCGCGTGGCTTTTCCGGATCGGCGCACACACATTCGTCAAATTCCTTCGCGCGGATTTATTGATGTTGTCAGGGCGGAAAAAATTCCGTTTGTTTTCGCGACTGCCGGCACCATGGTGGCGCTTGTCAATGAATCTGGCGCAGTGCCGCTCGCCGCACGGGAACGACTCAATACCCATGCAGAAGAATCCTCGCAGAGTGCTGCCGGCGGACTGCTTGTCGTTGACGCCAAGCGCAGGGATTTGGGCAGTTTGGAGAGCCTCGAAGGCGCACGCATAGCGGTAGAAAGCAGTGTTGCCTTTGGGCCTTGGCAGTGGCTGGCGGGGCGGCTTTTAGCGGATCACCATGATCCGCGGAAATTCTTTTCCGAGGCAGTTTGGCGGCCGCACGACGTCCCTGAGGTGCTTAATGCCGTTCTTTCGGGGCGTGCGGACGCAGGACTTATCAGCGTGTGTACTTTTGAGGCGCTTGCCGCTGAAGGGATGATCGATCCCAAAGCCTTTCGTCCGGCAGCAGTACTAAAACGAACGCCGGGCGCGTGTTTATCGAGCACGCCGCTCTACCCAGATTGGACGCTCGGCTATATGGCGTGGGCGGACGGGAATCAGGTTCGCCGAGTGGCTGCCGTTGCCTTCAGCTTGCCCGAGAACGACGGCTGGCGCTGGGGGCTGCGCGTGGATCTGTCGAGCGTACGCAGCCTAATGGAAGCGCTCCATTTCGGGCCCTACAGTTATTTGGATGAACAAACGGTCGCAGGTTTTATGAAGAGCCACGCAGAATGGTTTGCTGCGCTCGTTGCGGTGTTTCTCTTTGTACTTTTCCATGCGCTTCGATCCCGCTATCTGGTGCGCGTGAAGACTCAAGCTCTGCGCACTGCGTTGGAAGAGAAAGAGCGGATGGAAAATGAAGCAAGGGTGTCGCGTGAACAGCTTTCGGCCATTGAACGAGCAGGCATGCTTTCACAGATGAGTTCAATGTTTGCGCATGAACTTAAGCAGCCGCTCTCATCGCTTTCCAACTACGTGGGCGGTCTGAAGCTCTGGAATGCTCATCGACAGACCAATGATGCGGACCGTGCATTAGCCGATGATGCACTTTCAGCGATGGCAGAGGAAGCCAACCGCATCACGGCAATTGTCAACCGAGTGCGCGGGTATGCCAAAGCTTCTACCGAACCTCTTAAACCCACCGACTGGACTGCAGTTGTGCGGCGGGCGGAATTGATCGTTGAGCGCCATGATGCGCGTCGGGTGCCGATTTACACGGCCCCGGGCCAATATCTCGCTGCCGATCCCGAGGACGATCGTCCTGCCTGGGTATTGGGTGACGCCTTGGAGCTTGAGCTCCTCGTCCTCAACTTCATTCGCAATGCAGCGCATGCCGCACAGAAAAATCCCAAAGGGTTCGTGAGCGTATCGCTCGCGCGTGAAGGAGACAATTATGTGCTGCATGTGACCGACAACGGTCCCAAGCTGTCGCCGGAAGGATTTGCCAGACTCACCGGATACGGCGACAGCGTGAAGCAGGAGGGCATGGGCATCGGTCTTTCTATTTGCCGCGGGATTGCTGATCGCCACGGCGGACAGCTGAAGTTTTATCAGCTCCCGACAGAGGGTGTCTGCGCTGAAGCCGTGATTGAGGCTGCAGAACCGCCGGAAGGGACGCATGAGACGGATAAAGGCAGCAGTCAGTCCTCAAGCGCTGCGGCTGAAAAAGGAAAAGGAGGAGTGCAATGACAAAAGCTTTGGATACGCCGCTCGTACGGATTGTGGATGATGATGCCGAGCAATTGAAAAGTCTGGCATTCCTGCTGCGTATGGGCGGCTGGGAGGTCATGACTTACCAAAGTGCAGCTGCATTTCTGGAAATGGATGATCCGCGGCGCTCGGGCTGCCTGCTCCTTGACCACCGCATGCCCAACATGACTGGGATGGAGCTCCATGAGACGCTCGTTGAGCGAGGCAGTCTGCTCCCTGTGATTTTTTTGTCCGCCCACGGCGATATTCCCATGGCTATGCAGGCCGTGCATCGCGGAGCCATGGATTTTCTTGTCAAGCCCGCTGCGTCTGAGGTGCTTCTGGCTGCGGTGGAAAAAGCCGTGAAGAAAAATTTGGCAGATATCGCTGCCGAAGCCGGACAGGTGGACTTGGCTCAAAAAGCGGCGCTCCTCACTGAACGTGAACTGGAGGTGGCGAGGCTTGTGGCTCAAGGACTGCTCAATAAGCAAATCGCCGATCGACTGTCTATTTCATTGCCGACCGTTAAACTCCATCGCGGCAATGCGGCAAGAAAGCTGGGCGTGCGGTCGGCTGTCGCAATGGCCAAGGCATTGGAGATGGCAGGGCTTCTTGCCGAGACCGACAAAGCGGGAGGTTCGTCATGACGATTTCCCGCAGAAAGCTCGTTGGAGCGGCGGGGCTGTTGCCTCCTTTTGCTGCTGCCTTCACGCTTTCCTCCGCAGTGAAGGCTTCGGAGCCTGAAATGAGTGATGCTGAAAGCTGCAGCGTGGCGGTCATCGGGGCAGGGGCAGCGGGACTTGCGGCAGCAATCGCCGCTAAGGAAGCGGGAGCGGTTCGTGTGGTCGTGCTCGAAAAAACAGCACTTGCTGGCGGCCACATGATGGTGAGTTCCGGCATGCTCAATGCCGTTGACCCTGAAGGGCAAAAGCGTTCCGGCCGAACCGATTCGGCAGAACATTTTTTCCGCGACACCTATGAGGGCGGCGGCGGTCTGGGCGATCCGGACCTCATCGCAACGATGGTTCGTTCGAGTGCTGACGTCTTTGCTTGGCTCAAGAGCCTGGGGGTTGAATTTGATCCAGCGCTTTATGAAGCCTACACCGGTGTCTATCCTCGCGCGCATCGAACGATCCAAGCGCGAAGCGGCATGGCATACAGCCGCGCTTTAATGCGTCGTGCCCACAAGCTCGGCGTCGAGGTACGCTACCGCCAGCGGGTCGAAGCGCTCGTGATGCATAACGGCCGCGTGCTTGGCGTTGAATTGACCGATATGGATGCGGATTCGCCCGAGCACAAAACATTGATGGCCAAGTCGGTGGTCATTGCCTCAGGCGGTTTCGGCGCCAATCGCCTGATGCGTGCTCGGTGGGCACCATGGATTTCCATGGATTTGGGGACTACATACAGCCCGGGGCGAATTGAAGAAGATCCGGCAACGGGTGACGGCATCCGCATGGCCGAAGCTGTCGGTGCAGGTTTGGTCGGTATGGAGTATGTCCTTGCCATTCCTTTCTGGGGCGGACGAGTGCTCGACTATCCCGGAGCAGAAATTTTCCTCACTGCCCGCGGCGAAAGATTCACCGATGAAACGGCCTCGTGGGATACCGTGCTTGCTGATCTGACTGCTGCAGGGGGAAGTGAATTTTGGGTGATTACGGATAGCCGCAGCCGAAAAGGTGCGACTTTTGCGACGAAGGTTCAGCAGGGATTAGTGGAGAGTGCAGCATCACTCAAAGAGCTTGCAAAAAAGATGAACATTTCGTCAGCTCAGCTCTCCGAAGTGTTTGCCCGCTATAACGAAGCGGCAAGGACTGGCGCGGATCCGGATTTCGGACGAACGCGGTTTCTGCAGGAATTGAAGGAGCCGCCCTTTTACTTTGGCCGAGAACGGTTCGAAGTGCATTACACGTGCGGCGGCATCGCCATTAATCCCAAGGCAGAAGTGCTTTATGCAGGCAGTCAAAAGCGGCCCGTCCTTGGGCTCTATGCAGCGGGTGAAGTCACCGGCGGCGTGCATGGAAAATTCCGTTTGGGCGGCAGCGGACTGCTTGATGCATTTGTGTTCGGTCGTATTGCTGGACGGAACGCGGCGCAAACGTGTCTTATCGACACAATGCGGTAGAGTTTGGCGCTCATTCTGTTGACTTTTCTTCTCTCGGAGCCTGCTTAAACATGTTTTATGAACGGAGCTGCTTTATTTTCGATTTGGACGGCACGCTGATTGATTCGCTTGGCGTTTGGAGTCAGGTGGATCAAGAGCTGATGCGCCGCTTGTCAAACGGCCGCGTAATGCTCTCCGAGGATGAAGCAGGAACGCTTCGCATACGGGCGATGAAGACCTACGGCGAGGGGTCTGATGCTTATTTGAAGTACATGGCTGATCTCAAGCGTGCTTTTGACCTGCCTGGAACCCCTGAAGAAATTCATTTTCAGCGCTACAGCCTCGCTCAGGAATTTTTGCGCACACGCGTGCACTATCGCGAAGGGGCTGCAGAGCTCATCAAATACCTCAAGGCACTCGGTAAGAAGCTCGCAATCGTTACCACAACTCGTCGGCGCAACATTGATGTTTATGCCTCTCAGAACGAATCGATGATAGCCGCTGCGCCGCTCTCGGAAATCATGGATTTGATTGTGACGAGAGACGATGTCGCACACGTAAAGCCCGATCCAGAAGGCTTTTACAAAGTGCTCGACGCATTAAAGGCAGAGCCCGAGGAATGCATCATGGTGGAGGATGCACTTCCCGGCATTCGCGGCGCAAAGTCGGCCGGAATCGATTCAGTAGTGATTGAAGAGCGCCATAACGCCGATGACCGAGTGCAGCTCGAAGCTGCCGCATTGGCGCGATTTGCGTCGCCGGCAGCGCTTTTAAAAGGGATTCAGGCAGAAATAGAGGCCGCAGCGGGCGGGATCCATTGCATGCGTTCGAGCCGGTGAGGCGGCTGAAGTCCTTGAAGCTGCTCGAAGGTTCGTGATGAATCTGCAATCAGCAAGCTTCCTCACTGTAACACTGTTATTTATTTGATCTTAGAGTAAAAACCCGCGGTAAACCATGAAAAATTGCGCCGACGCATAAGCCGGCCAAAGAATAACGTTCAGTTCTTTCGAACGGTATCTAAAAGAGATACATTGAATTTGCAGGGCATACAGCTCGATCGAACCGCTTGAGCCCTTCCGCATTTCTGAGCCTCCTTGTGCGGATGATGTGTTCGCGGATACTTCTTTAGTGAGCGCCCTGTTTCCTCCCGCAGCCGGCTTCCTCCTCCCTCCGCTTTGACCGGCTGCGGGATTTTTTTATGCTCGTTTTGGAAGCGGCATATTTTTTTCGACTGGAGCAGGTGTCGCATCACCGCCGTTTGCTCGGTGCAGAGCGGCCGACAAAACACACTCGAACACTGTCTCAGAGCGCACAGCTTCTTCACCATATAATCCTTGAACCAGCGGTCCGTTGAGAGACTGCAGCAACCTTAATCTCACAGTTCATACGATCCCTATGACTCAGGAAGATCCCAACAACAGCATGCAGACACACCATCCTGAGGAGGCAGTTTCCGGCGCTCTCTCTATTCGGCCGAGTCTGGCCGATCCGACTGCAGCCGCAGAGCTTTTCGGCTGTGCTGCATCTGATTTTCTTCATGCCGTTTATGGTCAGCACGCTGGTATGGAGTCTGAGGGCGAAAGCGATGAACGCATTGCCGCAATCGTCTTTGGCCTGGCGGCGCTTTTTGAAGATCAAAGCGGTATTGTGGAGCTGCCTGCAGGATTTTCGACGGCGAAGGCGGGTGCCCGACTTCGTCAGCAGCTTGGCCGTCGTTTGAATGCAATGAGTTCGGAGGACCGAAAGCTTTTTGACGACGATGCACAAATCGTTACGCTTGCAGTCAACGTCTTTTTTGAAGAACTGCTGATGATGGCCGATGCGTGGTTTCAGACGACTGACCGCGAACCCGATGAAGCTGCATTTCACGACTTCCTGTCTCAGGAGACGCTCCATGCCTGGATGCTCGGCTGGGCGGAAAAGATTTTGGGCATTAAAGCGCGCTGACTGCCGCCGCTGCCGTGAAAGGATAAAGGATGGAAAAAACGCTCATCAACCAAGCCGTTAAAAATGCGGTTGGTCAGGAAGGCCGTGAGAACACTTCCGTGCAGGCTGAGAAGACGGATCCCGCAGAGCTTTCCGCACGCGAATTTGAGGATTTTCTGGCGAGCATCGTAACGGGCGTCATTCAGAATGTTGTGGATGTGCGTGCAGGGAAACTCAAACCCGACGAGGCATCGAGCCGTGATGATGCCACTGTGCGCACGCTTGCGCAGATTCTGATGGGCGAGCATGAACGAATTCGTCTTATGCTGGCGCCGGGTACGCCGAAACCCGGTCCAGAGCTCGTTGCTGCAATGAAAGCGAATCTTCCTGCACTTTTTCGCGATCTGCCGCAAGGTGTTGACGCGGGGAATCCCCGTGCGCTCATGGTGCATGCGGCGCGGGTATTTCTGCGGGAAATCTATACGATGCTTAAAGCCGCGGCGGCCGAAGGCGGCGAGCTTACTCCGGAACGTCTTAAAGTGCGAATCGAACGCACGGCATTTGTTTGGGGGGAGCGCTTTTTGGGCGACACCCTCAACGAAACAGAAGGAATGCGCTGATGAAATGCGGATCCTGCGGCCCTCGGCGCTGCGGCGGAGGGTGTGGTGCAGATTACAGCAGCAGGGCGGATCAAAAACCCAGCCTCGGAGCCATTGATATCGTTGACGGTATTTTTCGGCAGGCGCTGCGCAATATGGCCAAGCGCCTCTCGATGCTTCGTACGGGTGAAATGACGCCCGAGGAGCTCGATGCAGCCAATGAGAAGCTGGTTTTCTGGCTTGCTTCTACATTCTCAGGTGAAAACCGCCATTTTGAGACGGTGGATGAATGGCATCCGTATGGCTTGAGTGACGAACTCGAACGTATCTTTGGTGATCATCTTTCGATTGAAGGCGGTCAAGGTGATGACCGGACCATTGCACGAGCGGCTCGCCTTTTCGTTCGTGAGGGTGAAGCGATGCTTACCGAAGCACTTGAAGCAGGGCTGCCTGCATCGAGTGCCGCTGAGACGGAACCAGCCGTGATCTTTGCTGCACGCTGGGCCAATCTCTTTGCCGGTCAGCTTGCCGAATGGCCGGAGGATTAAAAATGTCGGGAGAACTTGACCCGCGCCTCAAAGCTGAACTCGAGAATCGGCTTCGGGAAGAAGCACTGGGACGCATTTTCCGCGGCCTTTCGCCTGAAGCCATGCGGACGCTTCGTGCCGTGAGCGAAATGCGCAATCGTTCACCTCAGGATGTGCTTCGTGACGAACTCCAAGGCTACATCCTTGAGAAACTCCCGCCGGTTGACGTCGAGGGCATCATTCAGTCGATGGGAAGCAAGTTCTATCAGCTGGGCTGGATGTGCGGCAAGGCCAAGAATTTCATCCGTGCATGGAACCGCAGCCGCGAAGACTGAGGGTTTAGGGTTTGCTTGCTCTTGAGTGTCAAGGGAAGGCCGCCGTCACAATGCCCGCTGAAGGGACGCAAGCTTTCGAGAACCCGAGGCCAATGCCAGTGAACTGCGAGAAGCTTCGCCCCATTCCGTGACAGCTCAGGGAGCAGAGACCGAGCCGCGCGGGGCCCCAGCACATGCATCTATTCGCGCTCCTTGCGGCTGCCGATGGGTTCAATGAAGACCGGATGCGGCTTCTTGTCGGAATCTTCAGCTGCGAGTTTATCGAGTGCTGCCACGCGTTTCTGAATGCGCATCACCGACCACGTCTGCAAGCCGACAGAGAGTGCAATGAAGGCCAGGCCAATGTAGAAAGAAAGGCCGAGATCTTTGGCTTCACCGAAAAGGATCATTGCGAGAATGATGGAATAGATGGGTTCCAAGTTATAGGTGAGGTTGACGGTGAAGGCGGAGATTTTTTCGAGCGACTGAATCTGCAGGATGTACATCCCAATCGTGCAGAAACTCGCGAAAATGAGCAAGTAAAGGAAGTTGATTGGGGTTGGCAGGAAAGACTCCGGCGGAGTGATGGAAAGGTACCAAGGCATGAGCACGAGCGCACAGGCCAATCCGCCGAGAAGCTGCCAGCTCATAACCGTCGTTGCACGATACTTTGCTTTGTACATGCGGAAAAAGACGGCAAGCGCGGCGGCTGCAGCCGCACTCGTCAAACTCAGCATAATGCCGGTTCGGTACTGTGTATCGAAGTGAAAGATGAGCGAAATGCCGAAGACCGTGAGGATTGAAAAACCGATCTCTTTGATGCTCATGCGCGTACGCGTAATGAGCGGCTCGAGGATGGCCGTAAAAAATCCCATGGAGGAGAACGTGACAATCGTGATGGAGACGTTTGAGGCCTTGATTGCAGCGTAAAAAAGAGTCCATTGAATCATCAGCAGCGCACCGACGGCCATGATGCCGAGACGGTCTTTGGGGCGCACATATTCAATCGTGCGCCGCAGGGCAAGCCATCCCCAGAGCAGGGTGCCGGCGATGATGATTCGCCAAAGCACGATGAAGCCTGGCGACATCGTGATGAGTTTGCCGAAGATGCCAGTCCACCCCGCGAGGAGTACGGAAAGGTGGAGTTGGAGAAAGGCTTTTTTCATATAGAGCAGCGGCTGAATTTGAATGTGATGCGCGATGATAGACGTTTTGCTTTCGCTTGAGGCAATGCTGCGGATGCTTGGTCTAGATATGAAAGGCTGAAAACGCCTTGTTTTTTTGTGACGTCTTCTGACGCTAATTTGGCATACACTTTCTGTCTGGATCAAGTTCAATATGCTGAACGCTTGTTCAGTAAGGAAAATTTGGCTATTTTGTCAAATTGTGTTAAAACAAAACAAAGAGAATCGAAAGCGCTTGTAGGCGATGATTCCATCGCCGAGCCAGCTGGTTCGAGAGGGAGGTCATATGACCGAAAGAACAAATGGACATGGGATGTACCCGTGGGGCCGACTGGTTCTGTTTGTGCTCTTCCTCATCTTTCTGGCGATCGTTCTAAAGGCGATGGGGTGGTGTGTCGGCGGCGTCTGTGATGTTGGTCTCGACGCTTTGCTGAAGTAGCCTGTCTTGGTCGAATAAACGAGAAAAACTGAACCGAACTAAAGTCAAGACCTGAATTCACGGCATGATCTGCTGAAATGAAAAGGCCGGAGATAATTCAGATCGGGTTCAAGCGGCGTCAAGTTGGATACGATGGTCCGACGGCGCCGTTTTTTGTGGGTTCTTAAGCGGACCGCCTTCATCCCTCAATGATGTTTATGGGAAAAACAACTGACGATTTACGCCTTATTGGCTTTGAGCCCGTTGTCGGCACTGAGCCGAGGGTTCTGATTTTAGGCAGTATGCCGAGTGAAGCTTCATTGGCCGCAGGCTGTTATTACGCGCATCCAAGGAATCGTTTCTGGCGAGTCGTTGGAGAGTGCTTCGGATTTGATCCGACCCTTCCATATAAAGAGCGGCTTGATGCGCTGGAGGCATCCGGAGCTGCGCTCTGGGACACTATTGAAAGCTGTGAACGGACGGGGAGCTTAGATTCAGCCATTCTTCGCCCGCAGGTAAACGATTTTTCAGCATTTTTCGCCGCACACCCCACGATAGAACGCGTTTGTCTCAATGGCGGAAAGGCCGCTCAAATGTGGCGCCGTCACGCAGTCCCCGTTCTTACTGCGCATGCCGATATGCTTAAAGATTTGGATGTGCGCGTTCTGCCGTCAACCAGCCCGGCCAACGCCAGAATGGGACTTGAGGACCTGCTTGCGCTTTGGCGGCCGGCTTTGTATGTGCAGTCAAATGTGGGCAAAACGGTGAATAAAATAGTTGCCTAATTTTTAAGCTGCCTTGATGACGCCTGAGATACAGGGGAAATAAGAGTTGCCCACAGCATTCTCCACCCGACTTGTGGATTCTTCATGTGGATAACTCGCTGACGTCAACAGGATTCTCCGTTCCTTGATAAATCGAAGGCAAATATCGGATTGAGGCTGGCAGGCATAAAAAAGGCCCGTCAGAACTTATTTCCCGACGGACCTTAGAAACGGAAAAAGTGTATTTCCGTGGTAATGAGAAAGCGCGCAGCTCAAATTAGTACAGACCGATCACCTTCCACCAGGCCATACCAATGGTCAGCCAAATCACGACGTTCATCGTGCAAATGACAAAGCCGTTGCGCCACCATTCGCCCTGCGAAACGTAGCCGGCACCGAAATAGACGGGACCGCACCCATTGCCGTAGTGCGTGAGCGAGATCGGGCAGTTGGCGAAAAAGCCGAAAGTAAGTGCTGCCATTAAAGCCGGCGTCCCGCATGCTGCCGCTACGGCGACGAAAGCGGCATACATGGCAGAGATACGCGCTGTCACTGAGGCGAAGCAATAGTGGGAGTAGGTGTAAAAGAGGATCACAATGAGGAAGGAGGCGATCCATCCGAGACCGGCACTGCCGATGATTTCTGCGGTGTCTTTGGCAACCCAGGTGATGAAGCCGGACTTGCCCAGCGCCGTGGCGAGCGACATGAGGCCGCCCATCCAAAACATTGCGTCGTAGGCCCCTTTTTCAGAAAGAATGTCCTGCCACGAGAGAACTTTGGCAATCAGCATGATTGCGATGGCGAGCATGGCGATCGGAGTGGCGCCGAGATGCGTCCAGCTGCCCGTAGCCCAGAGCACGAGACACATGACGAAGACAAAGGCAAGCACCTTTTCATCCTTAGACATCGGTCCCATGGCTGCGAGCTCTTTTTCCGCGAGTTCGCGTGCATTGGGAATGGCTTTGATTTCAGGAGGCGAAAGCAGGCTTACTACCCAAGGAACAAGCGTGAGCGAGATGAGTCCCGGGACAATGGTGGCCAGCGCCCAGTTAGTCCACGTAATTTCCACGCCGACGGCGGAAGCGGCCAGCCCCACACAGAGCGGGTTGCCGGCCATTGAAGTGAGGAACATCATGCAGGTCGTGGCATCGGTGTGATAGCCGACCTGCATCAGATAAGCGCCGATTTTGCGCGAACTCGGACCTGGCTGCGATCCGAAAGCTTCGGAAAGCGAACGAACGATCGGATAGAAAACGCCGCCCCCTCGAGCCGTGGCTGACGGCATGGCCGGCGACACCACAAGTTCAGAGAGTGCAATGGAGTAGCCGAGCGTGAGCGAAGAACGCCCAATCAGCTTGATGATCACATAAGCGATGCGGCGGCCGAATCCGGTTTTGATGAAGGCGCGTGAGAGGAAGAACGCGCAGACGATCAGCCAAATGGTGCCGTTGCCAAAGCCCATCAGGACCTGACTCGTCTTCAAGAGCCCCGTAAAGCAGCAGAAGGTGAGTGAGATGAAGGCAATGGCGCCGATCGGCATCGGGTGAAGAATGAAGCCAAGCACGGTTGCGACGAAAACCGCGAAGATGTGCCAGGCGTCCGGTTTGAGTCCCGTCGGTATCGGCGAGAACCAGATGGCTGCGCCGACCACTAAGATGATCAGCCAGTTCCGAAGGGTTGGGTTCATGAGGATTTCTCCTTTCGTATGGAGACAAGTGTGCGTTGATTGTTTTTCTCCGTTGGATTGGGGGAAACGGAGACATGCGCTCTGCGGCGCTTAAAGTCATCCTACTCCGCGTTGTTCAACTAAGGAATGCCGATATAAACAGCGTTCACATTACCGTAAACGACATTTTGGCTTAAAAATCCACGGCCTCAGGACAACCCGCTGAATTCGCTGTTTTGAACTTAAGGAGTATTTGAAACATCCGTCAATTGGACTAGGTGTTTCTATTTAAAGTACGTTTTCATTTAAAGGGATGCATTCATGCATGCGTTTTTTGGGATGCGCATTGACTGTGCTGGCTGTGAACACTCTATTCGCAGCCCTCGTAAAGGCAAAAAACGCCGATGAAGCTCAGCTTCACCGGCGTCGAAAATGGTTGGCAGAGGGTTTAGGTTATTTGGAAAGCGCAGCCTTGGCGGCGGAGGTTCCTGCTGCACGTCCTGAAGCATAGGCAATCAGGAGACTTGTTCCGGGTTCGTAAACGCGGTTGTAGAAGGCCCGATTGGCCAGTTCGCCTGCGGCCCAAAGCCCTTGAATGGGCTTGAGTGCATTGTCAAGCACTTGGAAGTCAGGCGTGACAACGAATCCGCCGATCGTTCCGGAAATGACAGGACGGACCTTGACGGCAAAGTAAGGGGCTTGTGTGAGACTGGTGAAATTGATGGGATCGCGGCCAAAGGCAGTATCCTTTCCCGCGGCAGCATCGGCATTGAGTTTTTCAATCGTTTGCTTGACATTGTCGGCGCGTGCTCCCATGCGGCGGCCAAGTTCTTCAGGCGTGTTGCCGTGAACGACGGTGTCAAATCCCAAGTAATTGCGCAGCGTCTTGGCTTTCTCGGGATCCTTGCTGTCTGTGATGAGCCAAACGTCGAGCTGCTGACTCATTTCACTCGTGATATTGGGAAGGTCTTCCTTAACGAAGCGCAGCCCTTTTTCATTGACAAGCGTTGCGCCCGCAAAACCTCGCTCTCCGAGCATGGCGGCCGTCATTTCGGGGTAAGCAGGGGCAAATTGAGTGCCCATCAGCCAACTGTCGGAAACTTCCTTGGCACCGACCTGCAGGCCCATCGTCAGTCCGTCGCCCGTGCTTGTTTTAGCTGCGCCGGCGCGCTCCACATAAACTGCCCAGCGCGGCTGGCGAGAAGTTACCTTCATGAGGTCTGCAGCAAAGCCGCCGGACGCGAGCACGACGCTCTTCGCATGGAAAGTGAAGCGGTTCTTTCCGTCGGCAGCCGCAACGCCGGAGACGCGGCCGTCGTCAGTCGTCAGAATCTTCCAGGCAGGGGTGGCGGTGCGAATGATGCCGCCGAGTTTTTTCACATACTGCTCGAGCTTTTCCACTTCCTCTGCGCCAGCCGGACGAGAGGCGTCGGATGAAATCGGCAGCAGCTGATAGGCGCCGATCCCGTCAGCAGCGGCGGCATTGGCGGAGAACTGCATGCCGACCTTTTTTGTGAGCCAGTCAACCGTTTCAGCGCTTTGCTTCACGAGTGCCTCAACTTGTGCTGCATCGGGCAGATTGGCGGGGGCGCCTTTGACTGAACGCTTTTGATCTTCAAGCCAAAGTTTGGCAAGACCGGCTGAATCTGCCGGCAAGCCGGACGCTTTCTGAATGTCGGTGCTGGCAGCAGTCACAATGCCGGCGGAAAGCGCTGCGCTGCCGCCCGTATGAGGCGCTTTTTCGAGCACGATGACGCGCGCTCCGGATTCGAGTGCTGCCGCTGCCGCTGCAAGTCCTGAGGCACCGCCGCCAACGACGACGACGTCTGCTTGCGCCTCTTCACCTTCTGGGAGCGTTGCAGGATCAATGGGTACCGGTTCGTGCGTGAAGAACTTGAGGTCGCCCCCGGCGGCCTGCACGGCCTGACCGACGGCCCGCAGAAGGGCCTCACTGGAACGCGAAGCGCCCGTAACGACATCGACAGACAAGTTTTGTTCACTCACGACCTTTTGGATGATCGCTTTCATCGGTTCATCCGCAATGTACGGAACTTCATCGCTCTTGAGGATTTCGATGCTGTCAATTCGATTGTCTGACACCGTGGTTTTGACTTCAATCGGGCCGTTCCAGCCGATAGCCGATTCAACATACGCGCCCGGTTTCATTTTGAGGACGTTGGAAGCGTCTTGCGCATCGGCTGAAGCTTGGGCGGCGCTGGTCATAGCAGCGGCGGCAAGCATCACTGCAGCACAGAGCAGTCGGACGGCAGGAAGGGAGCGATTCGGCACTTTGGGGTCTCCTTAATGGATCCAACCCATGTCTGCAGACACAGGTTTCGATTGTTTTTTCATTTGTATTTGAAGCATCGCGCGCCGGCCTTAATCGCGCCTGAATGAAGCCCCCTTCGGGATGGTTCTCTAAAGAAAAGTGCGTAGATGCAGGTATGATCTTAGGCGGCATTCGCCGGAGCCGTTCAACGTATTCTGATTCATCCGGCGCAGTGCAGAGTGTTGAGTTTTTGCGCCGCCGACTTCGATAGTCTGCGCGCCACCTTAAGGAGAAATTCCATGGCAGATCATGTCCCTCAGCTTGAACCCAAGATGCTCGAGCGTGTTGCAGCGCTTCGCGGTCTTCCAGCCGTGGAGGCCGCTTTTGAGGTCTGTGCTGAGGAAGTTGAACGCGCAATGGCCGAGCAGATCCGTATTTCTGAGACGGAATCCCCAACCTTTGCCGAAAAAGTTCGCGGTGAACTCATCATGGAGCTCTTGCGTGAATATGGCCTCACCGATGTTGTGATGGATGAGTCGGGCAATGTGGTCGGCCGACGCCCCGGCACGGGCGCTGGTCCGGTGCTCGCGATCGCCGCTCATCTTGATACGGTTTTCCCTGCCGGCACGGATCTCAAAGTGACAAAGGACGGCGCGCTCTACCGCGGGCCCGGTATTGGCGACAACGCTTCGGGGCTGCGCAGCATGCTGCAGGTGCTGCGTGCGCTCAACCGTGCACAGATCGCAACGACGGGTGACATTTTGTTTGTGGGCACGGTTGGAGAAGAAGGCAACGGTGACATTCGAGGCGCTAAGGCGCTCTTTGACGGCTCGCGTCAAATTGACGGCTTCATTGCGCTCGACATGGCCGACGTCAATACCGTCCAGAACGGCGCCACGGGAGCTCACCGTTGGCGCGTCGCCATTGAGGGAACGGGCGGTCACTCTTACCTCGACTACGGCATGGTGCCCTCGGCCATTCACGCCATGGGACGCGCACTCAATGTGATCGCTGATTTTGATCCGCCGACTGATCCGAAGACGACCTTCACGGTCGGCACCATCAAGGGCGGCACGACAGTCAATACGATTGCGGCGCGCTGTGAAGTCGATGTCGACATGCGTTCAGTCAATCTTGAGGAGCTTGACCTGCTGGAGAAAAAGACGCTTGACGCTTTCCGGCTCGGCGTTGAGCTCGAAAACAAGCGCTGGCCGAAAGCCGGACTGGAGCGTCAGCTTAAGCTCGTTCTCACGCAGATCGGCAATCGTCCTGCCGGTATGCAGCCCGATGACTCTCCGGCAGTTCAGGCGGCGCTCTGCGCAATGAAGCAGATGGATCTTGAAGTGAAGCAGTGTCGTCCATCCTCAACGGATGCCAATAAGCCCATCTCAATCGGCGTTCCTTCTGTCTGTATCGGTACGGGCGGCGTAACGCATAACGAGCACTCACTCAAGGAGTTCTTTGATTCGACCGGCATGGAAAAAGGTCCGCAGCTCGCACTTCTCACGACGCTTGCACTCGTGGGCATTGACGGCGTTTCGATGCCAATGCTTCCGAAGCTTGGGTGATCGCGATCGGTAAACAGTCTTGTCGGCCGCTGCTGCAGGGCGGTCGACGACTGTGACCGTATGACAGAAACGGCTTAGGTATTTTGGTGCCCAAGCCGTTTTTTGTCCTTATTGAAAAGGGCGGATCGACGTGCCGCAGTATGGTGAGCCGCTAGAATCAATACATTGCAACTCCAACAGACATTCAAAGCTATGAGCAAAGAAGACGTGCAGAAGAAGGCATCGGCGGCTGAGGCTGTTTTGACGCTGGAAGCTGTGTCAACGGTAAAGGGACTTGTCGGTCCCGCCGTGAAGCCGAAAAAACGTGCTGCGGCCAAAGAGACGTCTTCTTCAGCGAAGCGTTCTGGAGAGAGTGAAAAAACGGCGCCGAAAGCCAAGCGCCGGACCAGTTCTGCAAGTACGCGTCCGCGCCGGCAAGGCATTCGAGCCGATGCGCTCATACGTGCTCGTGATCGTCAGGCGCAAGAATCTTCACTTCAGGAAGGCGCACAAGCGCTTGAAGCGTTTGACGATGCGTATCCGCTGCCGATATTTGAAGCGGATGCAGACCCGGAGGCTCCGCGCACGGGGCCCGCTAAATTGCCTGATCTGCCTTTAATTGAGCAGCTCGAAGCCGAAGCGCTTCTCAATCGTCCAAAGCAGACGAAGAAAAAGCGGCCGCCGACGGCGGGTACTGCGCTCGCACAGCGTTTGAGCGGACTGGTAAAAAGTGCGCTCACGGAGGCGTCGGATCATCTGCTTGGACGCTCGAGCCCGGAATTCATGCTGGTGCCGCTGAATCCCGTCCGCGTGATTGTTGCCCTTTCGGGCGGGCGCGACTCTATGGCTCTCCTGGATGTTGCAGCCCGCATTGCGGCGGATCGCCGGCAGCAGCTGATTGCTGAACTTCGAGCCGTGTACGTGCATCATGGCCTGGAGCGAGAAGCTGATGCCTGGGAGGAGCACTGCCGCAGGGAGTGCGAGAAACGAGGCGTCATTTTTGAAGCAGTGCGCGTACGCGTCCAGCGATCGGGAGACGGTATTGAAGCTGCTGCCCGAGATGTTCGCTACCGTGCGCTCGCGCAGTACGCACTCAAATCGGGCTGCAGCATCATCATGACGGCTCACCATGAAGACGACCGTATTGAAACATTTTTGCTGCAGTGGATGCGCGGTGCGGGGCTCGAAGGCCTGGCAGCGTTTCCGGAAGTGCGCGAATTGGCTGCGCCTTCCATGGAGGACGCCAAAGCAGTACAGGCTCGTAAGCAGGTATTCCTGCTGCGGCCGTGGTCAGGTGTGCTGCGCCGAGATATTGAGCGCTATGTGAAGAATCGACGCATCCCTTATGTTGATGATCCTTCGAATAACAGTCCGAAATACGATCGCAACCGCGTTCGCAGTGAAATCATTCCGCGGCTCGAAGCCATTCGTCCTGGATTCAGCGCGAGTGCGGCACGCTCGGTTGGTTTGATCGGAGAGGCGCTTGAGGTCCTCAAAAGTGTTGCGCGTTCGGATCTTGAGGCCTGCCGTTCGGAAACCATGCCGCACGGTCTTTCGGTTTACCGGCTGCTTGAGCTCATCCCGGCTCGTCAGGCTTGGTGTCTTCGCGCGTGGATTGCTGCGGAAGGACTTCGTCCGCTTTCAAAAGCGCGGCTGGATGATCTGCTGCGTCAGGTTCGAGAAACACATTCGGATGCAACCTTTTCCTTCCACGTGCAGCGCAAGGAAATCCGCCGCTGGGGTTCAGACATCATTGTGCGGGATGCCGTAACCCGGCGCCTGGGGGTCGAGCGCGACGCTGCGCTTAGTCCGAGCGAAGGCGCGCATGAGATCGCGCTTCCGCAGTGGGGCGGCGTCATTGAAATGGTGCCTTGCATGGGAGATGAGGACGGTATTGCTCGCTCACGGGTGACTGCACCGGAAGCAAAGCTCGAGGTTCGTGCTGCCGTGGGCGCTGTGAAGCTCAAACTCTGGGCGCTGCGTCCGGGAAAGGCTTTGAAGGATCTCTATGCCCAGGCGGGTATTCCGGCCTATGTGCGCGTCGATATGCCCAAACTCTGGCTCAACAATGAACTTCTTTTTGCGGCTGGACTCGGCATGGATGTTCGTTTTGCGGATGATCCGGCCAAGTACCCTGATCGGGTGAAGTTTCTCTGGCGCCCGGATCGATCGCTCTGGGATGCTCGTCCGATGCCCAATTATGCGGAGCTGCCTGAGGCGGAGCGCCGGCTGCGTGAAGCGCGTGTGCGTGAGGCGGCCAAATCCTCGCTCAAACTTCGAGAATCCATAGCACGCGAACGTTCAGCCGAAAAGAACCGCTAAGGGTGTATTGATGCTTTCTCGCGCAGAGCAGATTGACGTTCTTCGTTATTGGGAGGAGATTGAACTGCTTACACCGCCCGACTATCGGGTCGTGGAGAACGAGCGTCTTTTAGTCTGCGAGTGGAAGAGCGGCCGTCCTGCAGGCCGCGAAGCTGAAGCGATTGCGAAGTGGCAGAAGGAACGCTGGCAAGAACCCTTCGAGTATCCCGAACGCGCCCCTCGAGGCGTGGTGACGGACACGATGCCCGTTTTTATGGTTTATGTCGGCATTCTGCCCAAAGGGGATGTCTATCGGCGGCTCATTGATGAGATGAAAGCCTTTGCAGCATTTTCTGCCGGCCACAGCGGAACTGCTGCATCTGCTGCGAAAACGGCTCCGTCGGGTTGGAACGAAGAGTGGATCGCCAGTTCGGCTGAAGGCGGTTCATATCTGCGCGGATCGACGCTCTTAGCTGCTTTCATGCTCAATCCGTGGGGAAAGTACATCGATGAAAGCATTCATGTTGCGGGCTACGTAGGAGCGCTCGAATATCTGCGGTCAATGCGCACAGCAGTCTGCAGAGAAGACGCTCCGCCGATGGACTTCATCACCGGCGCTCAGATGAGCTGTGCGAAGCTTGCCAGGCAGGTCGAAAACAACATTGCCCAGACCCTTCGCCAGGCTGCTGGCGTACCGGGTGCGTTCCTTAATGCGGAACGCTTTAAAAGTGATGCTGCTCCTGGGGAGGTCGCTAATAAAGGTGAGCAAAGACGCGGGGAGAGCGATTGGATTCGTCTGACGGATCCGCATGAGGAAGCTGAGCCGGTGCCGGAAGGATTGATTGCCGAGATTGGCCGTTTCTTAATTCTGGCGGCAGGATTCCCCGAGAATTCGATCGTAACGGTTTCGGCGGCTGTGCGTTTTTGTCGTCCGAGTGAGCGCAGACTCCCTGACGGTTCGGTTTTTATGGAGAGTTTCTACCTCCATGATATCCGTCAGGCGCACTCGGAATTAGAGCAGGCTGGCGTAAAGCCTTTCGGGGCTCCGGACTTTGTTCGTTATGCTGCTCACTTGCAGGCGTCGTCAGAGAAGGTCGGTGAAGAAGGGCTGCCCTCAAAAAACACCAACGTTGAGACCGTCGACGAAGAGGCTGCTGCGCCGCCGGAATCTGAAGCTTTTGCCGCACCCATCGGGGCGCCGTTGGCGCGGCTTCTGGCATGCGCTGCGGACGAGAAGCTCCCGCGGATTGATCTGCTCAAAGAGCCGTTTGTCGTGGCGGATTTGGCCTCTCCTAGGTCGCTTGCGTCAGGACGGTGGCCCACCAATGCCGCTCATCATCTCTATCTCTGTCAGCAGGCGGCAATGGCGGGTATTCTGCGCATGGGGCCAAATTCTGCGCAAGGCTTCGGACCGCTGGTCTCTGTTAACGGACCGCCGGGAACCGGCAAGAGCTGGCTGGTGCGTGACCTTGTCGCGGAGATTGTTGTTCGCCGCGCACGTAAGATCGCCGGGAAAAACTATTCTCGAGAGGTCTTTGATGATCAGCAAAGCGTGACTTTTAATCTGCCGGGCGGCCGATCGGAAACCTTCACGCCTTTTGCGCGTGATGTGATCAAGGACAGCTTCATTCTGGTGGCTTCAAACAACAACGCCGCCATCCGCAACATCACCGACGCACTGCCGCGAAGCTATACCCGTCGCCCTAATGTGACTGACGACCGATCGGCTGCGGGACGTCCTGCCTATACCTACTGGCGGGATTGCGCACTTGGGGTGTTTGCTCATGCTGCGGGCATTGCGTCGGGAAAAAAGAACAGTCAGAAAGGCGCTGAAGCCGCCGTCAAACGCTTGTCGGCCGATGCCGAACGATCGCTCCAAGAGATGCGAAATGACATGCTTGGCCGCGTCAATCGTCCGGAAATGGTTTGGGGACTTGTCTCAGCGACGCTTGGAAGCCGACGCAACTGTCAATTGATTGCCCGTTCAGTTTTAGGGGTTGGCGGCCGAAATATTTTTGGTTCGCAAATACAAAATCAAATTGACGATTGGGTGCGTGAATGCGAGTTCCGGCATGAGCTGCCCGAGGATGTCTGGATGCGCGCACGTGAAGCGTTTCTCGAGTTGGACTGTCGGGTCGAAGAACGTCGGCAGCGAATGACAGAGCGGCTCTCTCGTATGGCGCCGCCCCTAGCTTTTCAAAAGCCATTGAGTGAAGATCCTCAGCAGCATAAGAGTTCGCTCTGGGTGGACGAGGAATTTGAAAATCTTCGTTCAGAACTTTTTGAAGCGGCGCTGACGCTTCATGCTGCGACTTTGGGGGCACAGTCCGATTGGGCTAAAAAGGGTTTTCGAGCCGTTGGTGTTTACCTGACCGAAAATGCGCCGTCCTTCACCGCGGGAAGCGGCATCGATATATTTGAATTTCTCAGTTTTCTCATCCCAGTGCTGTCGACGACTCTGGCGAGCACCTCACGGCTGCTCGCCCATGTGAACCCCGGCGAGATCGCCTGGGTCATCATTGACGAAGCCAGTCAAGCCTCAGCGCAGTCTGCCGTAGGACTGCTCAATCGCGCCGAGCGGGCGGTTGTTTTGGGTGATCCGCGGCAGCTCATGCCCGTGGTGAGCATGCCGCAGCCATTAGACGCATTTCTGCGCAGCCGCTATCCATCGGTCGACCGTCTCTGGTCCCCGCATGTCAGTTCACTGCAGTCTCTGGCTGATCAAACCATGGAAGTCGGGGCGCTTATTCATGATCCGGTTGCCGAGAGCGACGTTTGGACGGGATTGCCGCTTCGTACCCATCGGCGCTGTCAAAGTCCCATGTTCGAGATCGCCAATACACTTTCCTACGGCGGCCAAATGGTGCAGATGACACCTCGTTCGGACGACGGAACATTGGTGACGAGCTGCTGGATCGATATCCTCGGTCATTCCTATGAGCCGCCTGCACGGCGCAATGCCCGCGGACGAGCAGTGACGTCAGTGCGCGGCGATCCGAAGGTGATCCGTGAGGAAATGGCCTGGCTGAGGCACTGCATTCTGCGTCTGAAGGACAATGTGAAGTTTTTCGGACGGCGCGTGTACATCCTTTCTCCGTTTCGCAGCGTTGCCGATGCAGCGGCCCGCATTCTGCGCGAAATCGGCGTGACGGGGGCTAATGGGCTCACCGCAGTCGGTCAAAAAGTCGAAATACGTGCCGGTACCGTTCATGCGTTTCAGGGACAGGAAGCCGATATTGTGTTTCTTGTCCTTGGATCTGTTCCGGGTATTCGCGGCCATGCTCAGCGCAGATGGGCGGCTTTGCCGGCCAATCTTATCAATGTGGCGGTGACGCGTGCCAAAAGCGGTCTGGTCGTCGTAGGTGATTGGGGCGAATGGACCTTGGAGCGGACGTTTGCCATCATGGCCGAATCACTTGAACGCCGACCGGTCACAGTTGCGCCCAATGCAATCGTTTTCCGAGCTGACCAAAATGCAACTCAGTCAGCAGCACAAAAGTCGCTTTTTGATTCAGAAAAATCAGCAGAACCTCAAAAACGCGAAGAATAACTTTGGCCAAAAGGAAAAGCCGCTGACTCTCAAAAGCTGCGGCTTTGCACTTTCGCTGAATGCTGTTTCGCGGGTGTATCACCCGAAAATCTTCATCCAAAGCCAGCCGGGAACGCCCCAAATGATGAGGAAGATGATCGCCATGGCGAGGAGCTGCACGATATGGCTCTTTGAGAAAGAAAGAACGATCGGGCCGATATTGTCCCAAACCTTGAAAAGAAGAATGAAGGAGACCACCGCCCAGACGATGGCGAACACGATGGTGAAGAACGTGAACATGCTGTTGAGGCTCCTGAGAAGACCGGCTGAAAGCTGCACACTATGGCTGCAGCTGACGGAGAGAAGCCGGCCGACGATTAGAATTTATTGCTCAATTATCTTAAGCTGCAGCCATTATGTGCGGCTTATTTCTTCTCTGGAGAGCTCTTTATGCCGCAGTACGACCTGATTGTGCCTTCGGGCGAGGCCGTTCTTGTTGATCGCGCTACCGGTGTTCGTCTTCGTCTTTCGGCCGAATCCGGACCGCTCCGACTGGGCTCGGTGACGCTCGACTTTGCCGTTGAACCCAAAGGACTGAATGCGTCTTCAGGCCAGCCCGGCGAAGCGGCCGGCGCTCAAACTGCCCCATTATCCGTGCCGACAGTCAGTCAGGATTACGGCCAGACGGCATCGGATCCGACGCTTGCCGCGTTTGAGCGAATGCAGAGACTGCCTCCGGGGTTTGGTGCTAATCCCGCAGAGGCTTTTGGCGAGGGGCCGATACCAACTCCTGCGAGTCATTCCCCTGTTCGCGTATTGGATGCGCCTTTGGAAGGTCTGACACGCGATGAATTTGAAGAAACGCTTGCAGCGTTGGTCCGGCGTCGCGATGACGTGGAGCGGGAGACGGAATTTTTGCGGGAAATTGAGGCTGATCCGCTCGACATCGATGATTTAAAAACAGAGCTCAGCAAGATTGATCAGCAGTTCTCAGCCGTTTCCAAACGTTTTTCAGATTGGGAGCGACTGCAAAAAAGAATCGATGAAGAACATGCCGCGGATACTTTTTAATCTGCTGCTCTGGTGAGGATTTGGATTCGAAACGCTGTTGCACGAAACTGATGCGCATTTTCACCATGATGGTGCTGTAAATATGAACAAAAACTATTAATTGATTTGTTTGATAGTTATTATCAATTGATTTTCAATCAAAACTTCTAGCGCCTCCTTGCTAGGGTGTTACGGAAAAATGCTTGAAAACTAAGCATTTTTGTTTATTAAGTTAGGGATAACACTGAAAAGTTGCGTTTATTGTCGACTTGTACTCTTTAAAGACGCGTCGCCGACGAACCCCAGCAGTACTGATGCTTTTGATTTCGGTGCTGTTCGTCGAATTCGACGCTGAGTGCATTTGGCATCACGATATCGAGCAGGAGAAAGCACCGTGAGAAGCGCACCTTTGAAGGACGGCGTCAACGCCGCACCGCAGCGAGCTCTTTTAAAAGCTTTAGGTCTTTGCGACGACGAGATTGGGCGTCCATTGATCGGTGTTGTGAGTTCGAAGAACGATATTGTTCCGGGCCACGTGAATCTTGACAAGATTGTTGATGCGGTGAAGCAAGGCGTAGCGCTCGGAGGCGGCGTGCCAATCGTTTTTCCAGCAATTGCCGTCTGCGACGGATTGGCAATGGGACACGTCGGCATGAAATATTCCCTTGTTTCTCGGGAATTGATTGCTGATTCGACGGAGGCGATGTCAATCGCACATCCTTTCGACGGTCTTGTGCTGGTGGCTGCGTGCGATAAGAATGTCCCCGGACTTTTGATGGCTGCTGCACGACTCAACGTTCCTTCAATTGTTGTGAGCGGCGGTGCGATGCTTGCAGGTCATTTTGAAGGCCGCAAAGTGTCCTATTCCGACATTTCTGAAGGCGTGAGTCGTTTCCGCACAAATCGCATCACGCCCGAACAGTTTCTTGATCTTGAGAACAATGCCTGTCCGACCTGCGGGTCTTGTTCAGGTATGTTCACAGCGAATTCCATGAACTGCCTCACGGAGGTTCTGGGACTGGCGCTGCCCGGCAATGGCACCATTCCCGCCGTTCATTCGGCACGCCTGCGTCTGGCCAAAGAGACGGGCTTAAAGATTATGGAACTCGTGCGAAGGGACCTGAAGCCGCGAGATATCATGACGCGCAAAGCTTTTGAGAATGCTCTGGCCATCGATATGGCGCTCGGATGTTCGACGAATTCCATGCTGCATCTGCCTGCAATTGCGCATGAATGCGGAATCGACCTCGATCTGTCCGTCGCCAATGAGATCAGCAGCCGTACGCCGAATCTCTGCCATCTTGCGCCTGCGGGCCATCACTATATTGAAGAGCTTGATGAGGCGGGCGGCATCCGAGCGGTCATGGCAGAAATCGCCAAACTCGGTTTCCTGCATACAGATTGTCTGACGGTCACCGGTAAGACCGTTGGCGAAAATATTGCCGGAGCAAAGATTAAGAACGAAGAAATCATCCACACCATCGAGCGGCCGGTTTCCAAGGAAGGCGGCATTGCGGTGCTTAAAGGCAATTTGGCGCCGGAAGGTTCCGTTGTCAAGCGCTCTGCAGTAGCCGCTGAAATGATGCATCATAAGGGGCCTGCGCGGGTTTTCGACTGCGAAGAAGATGCGCTCAGTGCTATTTACGGCGGGAAGATCAAGGCCGGAGAGGTTGTTGTCATTCGTTATGAAGGTCCTCGCGGAGGACCCGGCATGCGCGAGATGCTTAATCCCACTTCGGCGATTATGGGCTCAGGCTTAGGCAGTTCGGTGGCGCTGATCACGGACGGAAGATTCTCGGGCGCAACGCGCGGTGCAGCCATCGGTCACGTCTCGCCTGAGGCAGCCGTTGGCGGTCCAATTGCGCTTCTTGAGGAGGGTGATTTGATTGAAATCGATATCCCTGCAAACCGCATTTTGGTTGACGTTTCCGATGAAGAGCTGGCCCGCCGTCGTGCAGCCTGGAAACCTCGGACGCCGCGTGTTACGACAGGTTATTTGGCACGTTACGCCAAACAGGTGAGTTCCGGCTGCACTGGCGCAGTATTGCGACCGCTTTAAAAAGCAGCAGAGTTAACCCAGAAGAAAAAACGGCCGACATCGGAGCTTCGCCATACCAATGTCGGCCGTTTCCTGCCTCGTCGGGCAGGACTCGAAAAGACTGATCAATCAATCGTGTGCTGGGTGCGTTAAATGTTTTCACCAGAAATCACTTGATGGAATAATCGATCACCTTTCGAAAGGTTTTGACAGCATTTATTGAGCTTCGATGTCTTCAAACCAATAGGGATTGGACCATGCGTGCCGCCCGTCGCGTGCTGTCACGATGACGCGGAACCAAGGGCTGTCAAAGTCAGAAAGATCAATTTCAGTGTGCGTTATGTTGACGCCTGTTTTAAAGGCATTGGTATAACCTTGACCGTTTACTAGAATGGTGGATGCGGCGCTTGTATGCATGACGAGCTTTCGTCCGTTCAGAGCCATATGCTTGATTTCCGGGCCTTCAGACGAATAGAAAGCGCCGCGCTTCAACGCGGAGAGGATGGCTGCCTGCGAGCGCTCTAAGCTTTTCACCATGACCCATGCGAGCGCAAAGTCAGGCAGATGTCCGTGCATATCGTCAACTGCCGTGCAAAGCAGGTGGCGGCCTCGATCGAGCAGGCCGTCCAAAAGATAAGCGCCGTCGCCGCGGCTGTGCATGATTTGACAGCCGGCATTCCATACCTCAACGGCGTGTGCACAGGTTATCGTTTCTGCATCTTCGAGTGTTAGCTGATACCAGCTTGGATGCACGATACTGACAAAGGCACCGGCATCCGCCGCGCGTTGAGCATACTGTGCCGGTGTTTCGTCTGTCATGGGCGGCTGAAAGTTCCCGGGCAGCCCATTAGCCGTCAAGTGCCAGAGCTTTCCATAAGAAGTAGCCATGATGTGGAGTTCCGCAGAGGGAATCGTCAGAAACACGTCATCGTTAAAGACCGACAAATCGGTGATGGGATAGTTGAATTCGGGACGAAAATGATCAGTTACGCAGATGAAGTCGTAGCCTTCGGCTTTATAGCGGGCTGCGACTTGTTCAGGCGGAACCTCACCGTCCGAATTCGTGCTGTGGCAGTGAAGAGAACCACGAAGCCATTGGCCGGCCTCATTAAAGGGAAGCAGTATTGTCATTTGTGCAGGATTGAAATTTGCCGCAAAGTCCAAGTTTCAGCAGAAGTTCATCGAAGCTGGAGATCAGGTCTTGAGCGCCAGCGGCCATCAGCGCGGTTTCCCATGGTTTTCCCAGTCGGTTGGTGCCGATAAATCCGAGTGAACGAATGCCGGCTGCTGAAGCGCCTTCAATGCCGGAAGGACTGTCGTCAATCACTAATGCCTCAGTTGGTTTAAAGCCCATTCGGGCTGCGGCATAGAGGTGAAGATCGGGCGCCGGTTTGCCGTGAGCGACATCTTCAGCGCTGAAGATGTTGTTGCCGAAAAAAGCTCTAAGATCTGTGACGGCAAAGGTGTGCTCAAGACGTTGATGGCCGCTGTTGGAGGCTACGCAGAGTGCAATGCCCGCTTCGCGGAGTTTGTGAAGTGCAGCAAGGAGACCAGGCGTTGTGTGCAGTTTTTCGCGGTACAGCTCCCAAAGAATGTCGTCCTTTTTTTGCATGCAACCATCGATATCCGTCACCCCAAATTCATGCGTTAAAACGTCGCGCATATACGCAGCGCTTTTGCCAGTGAAACGCTTCATGGCTTGCGCAGAGGAAAGCATTTTGGTGCCGAAAATTTGCACGGCTGCAGCATCCGCTTCACAAGCAAGCGGTTCACTGTCGACGAGGACGCCGTCACAGTCGAGAATTAAAAGTTTCGGCCAGGACATAGGCAAAGCGGGCATTGTTGTGGCTTTCAATTTTTAAAAGAGGGATTCCGTGGCAGAAACGATCTGTCTCACACCTTCTTCCGGCGTGATGCTGCCGCGCATCACGAGGCCAATGATGTCCCGCTGCTTCGTCCAAATGCGGAATCCGTTGTTGCCGGTATATCCTTGCCATCCCATCGCAAAAGGAATTTGTTTAATCGGCGTGTACCAGAGCGGATTTTTTTTGTAGAAATCCCCCAGATATTCCGGCTTTTCAGCCAGTTTGTTGGTCGGCATGTACCCGGACCCCAAAACGGCTATTTTCTGTCCTTCTGGCCCGCAGGCGAATTTGAGATATTCCCAAGCGGCACGCTGCTTGATCGGATCTTTAGTCAAGATCATGCCGCCATTGCCGCCCGTCGGGAGCCGGCCGTGATCTTTGTTCATACGCGGATAAATCTGGCATCCGAGCTTGAACTTGCTGCCGACAAGATCCGTAAAGGCACGGGCTGCGTTGGGTGAGGAGGCAATAATGCCAATTTTTCCGGCGACGAATTGCTGTCTGGATTGTTCATAGTCGCGCATCGTCATACCGCCTTCGGTCACAATGCGGCGGCACAGACGCATGGCGTTGAGACCAAAGTCATTGTTGAAGCCGCAGTGCTTGCCGTCCTTGTCCATGAGGCTTCCGCCTTGTTCAAGGATGAGCGTCTGCCAGAGCCAATCGTCAGGCCATACTTCAACATCGAAAGAAATACCGTCCGCATTACCCAACTTTTTAATGGCACTGCCCAAACGAATGATTTCTTCCCATTCAGTCGGGAAATTGTCCGGATCGCCGCCGGCAGCCTTCACGAGATCGGCGTTATAGAAGAACACCGGCGTGGATGCGGCAAATGGGAGTGCGTAGAGCCGACCGTCCACCGTACCGATGTCGATCATGCTTTGATAATAATTTTCTTGCGCCCACGCATCGCCTTCCGCTTTAAAGAGGTCGGTGACATCACAGATGGCGTTGCGTTTTTTTAACTGGCGGACGGCCTCTTCGAAGTAGATCCAGGCAGAGTGATAAATGTCGGGCAGCTTATTGGTGATGGCTGCACGAAGAATGCTTTGATGAGCTTCGGGATAGTTGGCCGGTGAAGCACGGAAGCGGATGCGGATTTTAGGATTCTTAGCAGTGAAGGCTTCCGCTACCTGACGAAAGTAGGCGTCCTGGCCAGGCATCGCATGAAGAAGTTCGAGCTCAACGGGAGACTCTGGTTCCCAGGCCATGGCCGGACAAGCCGTGGTAACCGCCAAAGAAGTCATGAGTTGAAGCATCTGACGACGATTGAATGGCATTTTGTATTCCTTGAAATGCGGACATCGAAAATGTCCAAAAACGGGTTGTGAATGAGTGTGCGGCCAGGCGTTTTACTTGATGCCCGACTGCGTAACGCTTTCCATAAAATGCCGCTGCATCACGGCGAAGAAGAGCACAACTGGGATCACCATGACAGTGGCAGCCGCCATTAACGCACCGAAATTGGTGCCTGTTTCAGGATCGGAAAACTGCGCCATGCCCAGCGGCGGAGTCACCATGTCGGGACTCGTCACTACGATGAGCGGCCAATAAAGGTCATTCCAGTGCGCAACAAAGGAGAAGACGGCAAAGGCGGCTATCTGCGGCTTGATGCTCGGGGTCGCGACCCGCCAGAGAATTTCCCACTCCTTCATGCCGTCCAGACGTGCAGCGAGCACGATGTCGTCTGGAAATGTCTTGAAGGCCTGACGAAAGAGAAAGATTGCAAAGACCGACAAAAAGAACGGAAACATCAAGGCGAAGAATGTGTCAAGCAGATCAAAGGTCGCCAGTGCGATAAAAAGCGGAATGGCCGGTGCTTGGATGGGGACGGCAAGTCCTAATAAAACGATTAAAAACAATAACTTTTTGCCGCGAAAGTCATAACGGGCTAATGCCCAGCCTGTTGGAATGGCTACCAAAAGTTGGCAGGTGAGAACGCCGAAGCAGACAATCAAGCCATTTCGCATGAAGGTGAAGATCGGTGCTTTTGATACGGCGGCAAGATAGTTTTCAGTGCCGTTCCAAACTTGCGGGAGCCAGTGAAACACGCTTGTAAAGACTTCATTGGGTGTTTTAAAGGAAGTGATGACCATCCAATAAAATGGAAACAGGGTGATAAAGGCTGCAATGAGGAGCAGCGCGTGGATAATGAGCTGCTGGGGAGACGCCGGACTTTGTCGGCTTAGAAGCATCTTCATCATTTGTAATACACCCGCTTTTCTGAAATTCGTGCTTGGATCCAGGATGCAGCAACGATGATCACGAGGAAGACCACAGTCATTGCCGCGGCGCCGGCAGTATTTAGGTTTTCAAAACCTTCGCGATAAGTTGCATAGAGAAGAACGTCTGTAGCGCCTTGAGGTCCGCCCTTGGTCAGCACGGCGACGGCATCAAAAAGCTTGAAAGCCGTAATTGAGCTCGTGGTGACGACAAAGAGCATGGTGGGTGAAAGGAGCGGCAGTGTTACGGTAAAGAGGCGTCGCCAGAAGGAATCTGCTCCGTCAAGTGTGGCGGCGTCTTGAATCTCCGAAGGAATCGCGGTCAGACCGGCTAAAAAAAGCACCATGTTGAAGCCGGCGAGCTGCCAAACACCGATGATGGCAAGCGAAAACATGCTCCATTCAGGACTTGAAAAGAAAGGGATGCCTGCAAAACCGAGCCAGCGCAGAAAGAGGTTGATGGGACCGATTGCGTCGTGAAGAAGATATTTCCAAACGATGGCCATGGCGACCAAGGTGGAAGCAACAGGCAGAAAGAAGAGCGCTCGATAGACACGACTGCCGATTTTGACCTGATTGACCAATAGAGCGAGCATGAGTCCGACAAAGACCGAGGCAGGGACTGTCAGTACGGCATACAGAACGGTGTTTTTTAATGCTCGCAGGAAGTCGTCTCCAAGAACCAACGTGGAGTAGTTCTCCAATCCCACCCAGCGGACTTCTGTGTTGCCTAACTGATAGTCTGTGAAACTCATCACAATCACAATCGTGATGGGCGCAATCAGTGTCAATACGATTAACGCCCACGCCGGCAGCGTGAAAGTCTTTGCCGCAGCATCAGGCCGCCAGAAACGAAGTCTGCGCGGAGCGTCTTGAATGTGCATTTTTTCGGCTGTAAGCACAGTGCTCATGCGGCCTCCTGCATACCGTTCAGACGGGAGACAATGCGCTCACCTTGCTCATCAAACACCAATACGCCCGAAGACGCAGCTTCCAGCAGGATGGGCTTGTTCCAAGAGCTGCTTTCTTTGCGCAGTTGATAAGTCTGTTTGGCAGATGCTCGGGCAACAAACGGATATGACCTTCCATCGACTGCGGTTTCACCGTAGAGCAGAACATCTTCGCCGAGCGTTTCTTCTCGATGCACTGTCAGTTGAATGAGCGGTCCGTCTGCATCAACATCTGCGGTGTGCACTCGCTGTGCACGGATACCGATTGTGACGGTACTATCCGGAGAAGCGATACGCAGAGCGGTTGCCTGACCATTGAAAATCAAACGACCGCTTCTCACTAAAGCCGGCAGAAGATTTATTTCAGGACTGCCGATGAATTTAGCTACACGGATATTGTCCGGGCGTTCATAAAGTTCGTCGGGTGTGCCCAGCTGGATGATCTCGCCTTCCATCATGAGAGCGATTCGGTCTGAAAGCGTCATGGCTTCCGACTGATCATGTGTGACGTAGATGAAGGTGGCTCCCAGCCGTTGGTGCAGCTCGGCAATCTTGCCTCGCATATGGGTGCGCAGTCTGGCATCAAGATTTGAAAGCGGTTCATCCATCAAGAAAACACCGGGTCTGCGTACCATGGCTCGGGCAATGGCTACGCGTTGGCGTTGACCGCCTGAGAGCTGACTCGGCTTCATTTGAAGGTATGGTTCAAGTTCAACAAGTCTGGCTGCAGCTCTGACGCGATCCTCAATGGAGCGTCGTTTTTCGGCGCCGAACAAGCGGCCAATCAAAGGTGCACGCTCAAGCGAGGACAGTTCTGCCATATTGAGCGGTGTAGCGATGTTTTCCGCAACGCTCATATGCGGATAGAGCGCATAAGATTGAAACACCATTGCAACACCGCGTTCGCGAGGTGCAAGCTCGGAAACCTCTTTGTCATCGATCAGGACAGAGCCGCTGGTGAATTCTGTGAGGCCTGAGATAACCCGCAGCAGCGTGGATTTGCCGCAGCCGGAAGGTCCGACCAATGTGAGAAATTCACCCGGACGCACAGCAAGATCAATGGATTTGAGAATGGATTTACCGCCGACAACTTTTTTGAGTCGTTTGATGGTGACTGCACTGGGCATGCCTGAAAAGCCCCCTGTTTAGAAACAAGTCAAATGTACCTGTCGAGCTTTTCATTGCGATAAAGAATTGATTTCAATTCAGTGAAATCTGAATATTGAAAATCAAATCTGATGTAATAGATAAACAAAATTTCCTATAATTATTTGTTTATCAAGTTAATAGGTATTGATTGTGTATTCTTCTTTTACTGCACAAAAAATAAATAATAAGCTGGAAGGCTGAAGTATGAAATAGATAAATTAATCAGTTCCGCCCTGATTTCGGTAAGGCTTAATATAATGATTTACTTGTATTTTTAAAGCCTAGAGTACTCTGGAAATCAATGGACGACATCCAATGTATGAGGGTGCTATAGAAGTTCTCATCTAGGATGTTTAATGAATACATTCCTAATACAGTAATAATGTTTGTTTTCATTTATACGAAATGAAAACGCCTTGCCAAGGAGTGTGCTTTTCTCTTTTGAGAGAGTCAGCTTAATTAAGCACAGGCGCTGGCGAATGAGGCTTATGTTAACTTGAAGCGCTGGTATTTTTTTTTGCTTAATAAATCGCTGTGAGAATCATCATCCAAATGGGCAGCGTTATGGCAGCTAATAACGTCGTTGATGCTACGCAGGTTGTTGCGTATTCGACATCTGCGTGATGATATTTTGCAAGGACTGCAATTTGTGTGATGCAGGGCAGTGCGGCCTGAATGACATACACCTTGGCATAAAGTTCAGGCAGTCCAACCGGCAAGAGCATCGTGAAGCTCAGACACACCAAAGGACTGATAACGAAGCGCCCGCACAATGCCACCATCAGATCTTTGGAGAATTCGATGTTGCGTATGCCGATGCGATAAATCATGAGGCCAATGAAGACCAATGCGAGCGGTGTAGTGATGCCGCCCATGTATTTCGCTGCGCTCATGATGGGCGCGGGCATATGCCAGTCGAGCAGAAGCAGAACAATCGCCAGCAGGAAGCCGCACAGCGGGGGCGAGAAGACCCGTTTGATGGTCGTCAGTGAAAAAACCTTGGGAATCTGCCGCTGATCATGCACCGCACCGTCAATGGACTCCATGTAGTTGCCCATCGTCCAGAAAAATGTCGTATTGGCAAAGAAATAAAGCAGTGTGGGAATCACCGCTTCTTCACCAAAAAGGGCAATGGAAACCGGCAGGCCGATGAACATGTTGTTCGAAGCGGTGTAGGCCGAGGAAAAAACACCGGAATGAACTCTTTCTATCCGGAAGATGTGTGCAGCAGCGCGGCTCGTGAAGAAGACGAGCCATATTGAGGCAAAGGGAATAATCATTGCACTCGCGAGCGACAGAAGTTCATCGTGGGTAAGTCGTTCGGATACGCTGGCAAAGAGATAGCAGGGCAACGAAAGAAAGGTTACCAAGCGGGCAATGAGCTGCTGAGAATTCTGGTCGTACCAACCGCGAGAGGCGGTGTAGTAACCAGCCCCAGCAAGGAGCGACATCGTCAACACGCAGCCAAGTGAATTGAGGAAGGCTTCAAGCATGAGGTTTTTGTAATTGAATGCTGTCGAGAACGTGAAATCAGTAAAGTTTAAAACGCTGCTTATCTGGGATTTTGAACTATTTAAATGAAATGCGCTGTCGGCAGGTCTGCTGTAGGACAGAGTGCTTAGATTGACAGATATCGTTGATACAGTAAGGCGCCTGCGACTCTTCATCGGTCGAGCAGGCGCCAGGCTGTTTGACGGTTGGTATTTTGTGTTTAAAGCTTAAGCTCAACACCCCGAATAAGCTTCATACGGCGGTTGAGCCAGAACGAAATCAAAACGAGCAGTACGCCGCAGACAACGAAGATGATGCTTGCGGTTCTCGTTACTTCACCGATTGCGGTGAGCGGCGCGACAAGACCGCCGCCCACAAATCCCACTGAACCAATGACCGCAGCTGCAAAGCCGGCGCGCTGACGGTGCAGCGTAAGAGCAGCCGTCATTGCGGCAGGAAGCGTAAGCCCAAGGAATGCCATCAAAAGGAAGTAGAAGGGAAGAACGGCCCAAAGCGAAAGATTTGTGATGAAGCAAACGGCCACAAAGACTGCACAGACCAGCATGCCGACAGCGCCGACACCGAGCGCTTTCAAGGGGTCAATGCGCGAGCTGATGACTGCGCCGGCAGTAATGCCAAGTGCCAGGAGACCGAATGTAAGACCATAGAGTTCGGGCGAAAGATCAAAGTGACCCCGGAAAATAAAGGGCGACGAAGAAATATGTCCGAAGAGAATGCCTGAAGCAAGGAGCTGCTGAAACACGATGCCGCAAAACACAGGATCCGCAATGAGTTTGGCAGAACTTTCACGGATGCTTTCGCGCTGAGTACCGTTGCTTGAACGTTCGGCACTGTTAATTCGCGAGCGCGGGAGCGTCTCAACGAAAACAAACAGTGTGATGAAGGCGAGCACCACACCCGTGCCAAAGAGAATCCAAAAAATGCCGCGCCAGCCGGCAGCATCTGCAATCAATGCGCCAAGCATCGGTGCAGTGATCGGTGCGATGCCTTGAATGGCCCCCATCACGCCCATAAAGCTTCCAAGCTCTCGCCCTGTGTAGCGGTCTGCGGCAATGGAGCGTGAAAGTACGATTGCGCCGGCTGCTCCGAGGCCTTCAAAGAAACGCATGACGAGAAAAACATGTATTTCAGTGGCAGCTGCAGCCACTGCTGTCGTGACGGCAAAAAGAACCAGACACCAAAAAAGCGGTTTTTTGCGGCCTCGGCGGTCGGAAATCGGTCCGACCAGCAGCTGACCGGCAGCGAGTCCCCACATGATGTTCGACAGCCCGAGCTGAACCATGGCCGGGGAGGTGTGGAAATCCGTTGTTTGCTCCGGAAGCGTCGGCAGATAGAAGTCTGTTACGAAGGGACCGAAGGCGGCGAGCGTGGCAAGGAAGAGCAGCAAAAAAACGCGACTGTTCGATGAAGTGGTCATTTGTTAGCCGGCAAAATTTATGAGGAAGAATGCTATTCTAGGGTAAATTCGGATTGAATACATCGACAATTTGCTACTGTTTTTGAATTGTTGACGAGTTCGTACCATGAAGAAGGTGGCGTCGATTGACAGACCATCATCGGTTTGCGCTAAAGTTCCGTCCACTCATCCCTCTAAAATTTCATAAATAAGAAGATGCCCGTTCTTGAACCCGCTCAAGTCGCTCCCGTGAAGGAGGTTGGCGAAGACCCAGTCACTCTGCGCGTGCCTCGTTCCGGACGAGCTGTCGGCAGCCGCCGTAAAGACATTTTGCAGACGCTTGCAAAGCTGCTCGAGGATCCCCAATGTGATCGCATTACGACGGCGCTGATTGCCAAGAAGCTCAAGCTTTCGGAAGCCGCGCTTTACCGCAGCTTCCCGTCGAAAGGCGCCATGTTCGATGCGCTGATTGGCTTTATCGAGTCGAGTCTGCTCGATCTCTTTGCGCAGATCCGTGACGATGATGCGCTCACGCAGATTGGGCGCGTGCAGATGATGGTGTCTGTAATGCTCGACTTTTCCGATGCCAATCCTGGTCTGACGCGCGTAATGACGGGACAGGTTCTGATGAAAGAGGATCCGAAGCTCACCGAACGTATGACGCATCTTTACGACAAGCTTGAAATGGGGCTGCGCCAAACGCTTCGAGAGGCGGTGCTCGCTCAAGAGGTGCCCGCCAATTTTGACAGTTCTGCCCGCGCCAGACTGCTGATGAATTGGGTGCTCGGACGCTGGCTGCGCTTTGTGATGACGAGTTTTGCTGTTCGTCCGAATGGCGTGAGCGCGGCGGGACTGGATCCGTTTTTGAAACCTTGATTGTGACGAAAAGCGGAGAATCTGGCGATGGCGTTCTCTCTTTGGCTGGCTTTCTTTGGTGCCAGTGTGCTGCTGGCGATTGCGCCGGGTCCCGATAATCTCTTCGTGCTGATGCAGTCGGCCGTCTTCGGGGTCCGTGCCGGCATGATTGTTGTCCTTGGCCTAGCAACAGGGCTGCTGCTGCAGACGCTTGCGGCTGCGTTGGGGATTGCTGCAGTGGTGGCGGCGGTTCCGGCACTCTTCTGGGCCATCAAGTGTTTAGGGGCGGCTTATTTGCTCTGGCTTGCGTGGCAGGCTTGGACTCACGCCAAGGATGCGGCGCGCGGTCATGATGCGGTGAAGCTCTCCGGACTGGCGCTTTGGCGCCGCGGTGTAGTAATGAACATTACTAACCCGAAAGTTCAGATCTTTTTTCTTGCCTTTTTCCCGCAGTTTGTACCCGCTGGCGTGACAGGCTGGCCGCTTGTGCTGCAGATGGTGATTCAGGGGGTAACCTTTATTTTTGCCACCATTATTGTTTTTGGTGCTATTGCTTGGGGTGCAGGTGCGCTGGCAGATCGGCTCCGCAGCGCCAGGTTTCAAGAAATACTCAACCGAACCTCAGCCGTTATTTTCGTTGGGCTGGCAGGGTTTACGCTTCTCTCATAAAAGCGTGCCGCAGGCCGCAAATAAAAAAATCCGCCGGAATGAATGCTCGGCGGATTTTTTATATTGCATGCGGTGTGGAGCAGTTGCGACGAACTCCAGTCTTAAGCTTTGCGCTTGTCCAGACCCAGTTCAGACATGATGGTCGCAGAGATTTCTTCAATCGATTTTGTCGTTGAGTTGAGCCAGCGAATGCCTTCACGATGCATGAGATCTTCGGCGTCGTGAATCTCCTGCTGGCAATTGGGCAGGCTCGCATAACGGCTGCCCGGGCGTCGTTCATTGCGGATTTCGGAAAGTCGTTCGGGCGCGATGGAAAGACCAAAAAGTTTGCTGCGCAGCGGCAGAAGCGCTTCAGGCAGTGTTCCGCGGTCGAAATCTTCCGGAATGAGCGGATAGTTTGCAACCTTGATGCCGAACTGCATGGCAAGAAAGAGCGATGTCGGTGTTTTGCCGGAACGGGAGACGCCGACAAGAATCACATCCGCTTCATCCAGGCCGCGGTTGGTTTGCCCGTCGTCGTGCTGCAGCGTGTAGTCGATTGCCGCAATGCGTCGCTGATACTTCTCATCATCGCGAATGCGGTGCGTCTGTCCGATGCTGTGTTCACTCTTCATGCCGAGTTCCGTTTCCAGCGGACCGACGAATTTGCGGAAGAGGTCGATGATATGGCCGGAGACCAATTCGTTGAACGTACGCATGATGTCGGGCTCAACGAAAGTGGTGAAGATGATCGGGCGCAGGCCTTCCTCGCGTTCAACGGCGTTGATGCGGCGGGCCGTGTCGACAGCTTTTTCGACAGAGTTAACGAACGGGATGCGCGTTTGGTGGTAGTGCAGGTCAGGGAACTGCGTGAGGATGGAGTGCGCGAGCGTTTCCGCCGTAATGGCGGTGCCGTCGCTCACGATGAAGATCTGTCGGGTCTTCTTGGCCTTTTCCGTGTCAGTCATGTCAAACCTGAATGAAATGGGCGATTTTCTAAAAGCGCCGAAATTTTAACCTTCAAACAGCGTAATCGTGCGGCTGAAGCTGTTGTTTAGAAAAAACGATATTTGTGTGACTACCAAGCCGGGCGCAAGCCCGAGTAGAATGCGCATGTTTTCTAAACAAGCGCCCGCCAAAGAGAGCAAGAAGGACTTGTTCAGCGGGTGATCAGAGGATAAAAATGGTACAGGGTCGTTACGTATTCCCTTTCAGTCAGCTTCGCATGACGGATGTTGACCGCGTCGGCGGCAAGAACGCCTCTTTGGGCGAGCTTCTCAGCCAGCTTACGAGCGCGGGCATTCGTGTTCCGGACGGTTTTGCCACCACGGCAGAAGCCTTCCGTCTCTTCCTGAAGGAAGGCGGTCTTGAAGACCGTATTCACGCGCGTCTTGCAAAGCTTGATGTTGACGACGTTAAGGCCCTGGCCGCTGCCGGTGCTGAGATCCGCGGTTGGATTGAAAGTGCGCCGTTCCCCGCCGAGCTGGAAAAGGAAATTCGCGAGTTCTACGAATGGCTGCGTGAAGGCCGTGATATTTCAGTAGCCGTACGATCCTCTGCCACAGCTGAAGACCTTCCGGACGCTTCCTTTGCCGGCCAGCAAGAAACGGTTCTTAATGTGGTCGGTATTGATGCCGTCCTGCATCACATGAAGGAAGTCTTCGCGTCGCTCTATAACGACCGCGCCATTTCCTACCGTGTTCATAAAGGCTTTACGCACGCTGAAGTGGCGCTTTCTGCCGGCGTGCAGCGCATGTGCCGTTCCGACAAGGGCGCTGCCGGCGTGATGTTCACGCTCGATACCGAATCGGGCTTCGACCAGGTGGTCTTCATCACCGCATCCTACGGCCTCGGCGAAACCGTCGTGCAGGGCGCTGTCAATCCCGATGAGTTCTATGTCTTTAAGCCCACGCTTGATGCCGGCAAGTTCCCGATCATCCGCAAGACGCTTGGTTCCAAACTGATCCGCATGGAGTTTGAAACGGATGCCTCCGTCGGCCGCACGGTTCGTACCGTGGATGTGGATCCGGAAGATCGCCGCCGTTTCGCCATTACCGACGAAGACGTGATTGAACTCGCCAAATTTGCCCGCATCATCGAGAAGCACTACGGCCGCCCGATGGATATCGAATGGGGCAAGGACGGCACCGACGGCAAGATCTACATTCTTCAGGCTCGTCCGGAAACTGTTAAGAGCCAGCAGAAGTCCGTGGAAGTTCAGACGAAATACTCGCTTGGCTCCAAAGGCCGCCTGCTCGTTCAGGGGCGTGCTATCGGACAAAAGATTGGTCAGGGCGTCGTGCGCATTGTGCAGAGCGCCTCAGAAATGGATCGTGTCCTTGAGGGCGATGTCCTTGTAACGGACATGACGGATCCCAACTGGGAACCGGTGATGAAGCGCGCCAGCGCTATCGTGACGAATCGCGGCGGACGTACCTGCCATGCCGCCATCATCGCTCGTGAACTCGGTATCCCGGCTGTCGTTGGATGCGGTGATGCCACTGAACGCCTGATGGAAGGCGACAAGGTTACGGTTTCCTGCGCTGAAGGCGATACGGGCAATATCTACGAAGGCCTTCTTGAGGTCAAGACGGAACAGGTTGTGCGCGGCGCTTTGCCTGAGATCCCCGTCAAGATCATGATGAACGTCGGCAACCCGCAGCTTGCCTTTGACTTCCAGTCCATTCCGAATCAGGGTGTGGGTCTTGCTCGTCTGGAATTCATCATCAACAACAACATCGGCATCCACCCGAAGGTGGTGCTTGAATACCCGAATGTCCCGGGTGAGCTTCGCGATGCCGTTGAACGCCTTTCTGCGGGCTATCCGTCGGCCAAGGCATTTTTCGAGCGCAAGATCGCTGAAGGCGTGGCTACGATCGCTGCAGCCTTCTATCCGAAGAAGGTCATTGTTCGTCTTTCAGACTTCAAGTCCAACGAATACCGTAAGCTCATCGGCGGCGCCAACTACGAACCGGTTGAAGAAAATCCGATGCTCGGCTTCCGCGGCGCTTCCCGCTACATTGCCAACTCCTTTGCGGAATGCTTCGCAATGGAATGCCGTGCAATGAAGTTTGTGCGCGATGAGATGGGGCTTACCAACGTCGAACTGATGATTCCGTTCGTGCGTACGGTTGAAGAAGCCCGCCGCGTCACGGAAATCATGGAGCAGCACGGTCTGAAGCGCGGCGTGAACGGACTGCGCCTCAACATGATGTGCGAAATCCCGAGCAATGCGCTTTTGGCCGAACAGTTCCTCGAATATTTCGACGGTTTCTCGATCGGTTCCAACGACATGACGCAGCTTGCATTGGGTCTTGACCGTGACTCCGGTCTCGTGGCTGCTACCTTTGACGAACGCAATCCGGCTGTGAAGGCGCTTCTCTCGATGGCTATTCGTGCCTGCCGTGCTCAGGGCAAGTACGTCGGCATCTGCGGTCAGGGACCTTCCGACCATGCGGATCTCGCCAAGTGGCTGATGGATGAAGGCATCGAGTCCATCTCGCTCAACCCCGATACGGTGGTGGATACTTGGCGTCGCCTGGCTCGCGGCTCATAATCGACGAGTGCCGCGCGCATTTTTGACTTGATCCGCCGGTTCCGGCCGGCGTACAGAGTCTATGAAATCCCTTGAATTTCATGAAGTTCAAGGGATTTTTCATATTTATACGATCCTGTGAAGAACGATCGGCAACGCGTGCTAGACTCGATTCCGTACATGCGGATAACGCTGAGCGATTTAACGCTGCAGCGTCGGTACGCTGTCTGGATGCCTCGTTTTAGGCATGTTTTTCGACAGACTTTTCTAAGACAAACATGTTTTCGGTTTCTCCTGCCATCGCCTGGCTCATCGCCGGCATCGCCGTTCTCGGAGCGGAGATTTTCCTCGGCACCGCTTATCTTTTGGTTGTTGCATTTGCTTTTGGAGCGACGGCGGCTGGAGCTGCCGTCGGTCTTGATTTCACCATGCAGCTTGTCGTCTGCGCAGCAGTGCTCGCTGGCGGGTGCCTTTCCGTCATCGCCGTGCGCCGGCGAAATGCAGGGAGAAAAGATCCGTCTGCCAAACTGCAGCACTTGGACAGCGGTCAATGGGTGACGGTGGATGTGGTGGGCAGCGACGGCCTTGCGGTTGTCCAATACCGCGGTGCACCGTGGGTTGCCCGGCCAGAGGGAAATGAGCCGCTTACGCCTGGCCGCTGGACTATCGCCCGAGTCGACGGCACGCAGCTCGTGCTCGGCCGCCGTTTCTAAGACAGATTTCGACATTTTTTCAGCACATCGTTTGGAGCAGTCTCATGCCCATTGAAATCACTGGATTTCTCATCCTTTCACTCATCATCGTGCTAGTCGCGGTCGTGTTTGCCAGTCAGGGCATCAAGGTTGTGCCGCAGCAGACCGCCTGGGTTGTAGAGCGCCTGGGCAAATTTCATGCCGTGCTGAGTCCAGGTCTTAACTTCATCATTCCTTTCATTGATCGTGTGGCTTATCGTCACTCGCTTAAAGAAATTCCGCTGGATACGCCGAGTCAGGTCTGTATTACGCGCGACAACACGCAGCTCACCGTGGACGGCGTGCTTTTCTTTCAGGTTACCGATCCGCAGCGGGCGAGCTACGGCACCTCGAACTACATTATTGCTGTCACTCAGCTTGCTCAGACAACGCTGCGCAGCGTGGTAGGCAAGATGGAGCTCGATAAAACTTTTGAGGAACGAGACTTAATCAATAAGTCGGTTGTTTCCGCGATTGACGAAGCGGCACTTAATTGGGGCGTCAAGGTACTGCGCTATGAGATCAAGGATTTGACTCCGCCGGCGGTGATTCTGCAGGCAATGCAGCAGCAAATTACGGCTGAACGTGAAAAGCGTGCCGTGGTAGCGGCATCTGAAGGCCGCAAGCTTGAGCAGATTAACCTCGCGACCGGTGCAAGAGAAGCAGCCATCGCACAGTCGGAGGGCGACAAGCAGGCTGAAATCAACAAAGCAGAAGGTCAGGCAGCTGCAACGCTCGCTATTGCTACGGCTACTGCCGAAGCACTTCGCCGCATTGCTGAAGCTACTCAGGCTCCGGGCGGCGCCACTGCGGTCAGCCTGCAGGTGGCCGAAAAGTATGTTGCAGCGTTCGGGGAGCTGGCCCGCACCAACAATACGCTGATCGTGCCGGGCAATATGGGTGATCTGTCGACCATGATCACTTCAGCAATGAAGATCGTCGATGGCGCCAAAAACGGTGCCGCTGCCTCGAGCGGATTGCCGTCGAAACCGTAATGACTTAAATTCCAATCCTTCAAATGACTAAAAGAGCCTCCGAGATGACTTGCATTTTCGGAGGCTCATTTGTCAGTGCTGACGGCACAGCATATTGGACACCCGCGCATTCGACATAAAGCACGGGTGGATTGGATGCCCAGACGTCAGAAGCGGAAGTCTCTGTGTGCTGTGTCGCAGGGCATTTTAGGGTAGTCAGTTGTTTTGTCCCACAGACTGTCCCACGGCGAGGCGGGGAAGACTCTTTTGAGAGATGCTCTTCTTGCTCACGTAGTTCAGGTGACGGAGGGCGTCAAGGACGGCCTTTTCACCTTTCAGCGTGAACCACTTGCGGATCATGCCGACAGTCCAACGGCCTGCGCCATTGCGTCCGCCGTAGTCCATTGACGGCGGAATGAATCCAGAGTCGACCGCATTACGCAGACTGGTTTCGGATTCATAGCCGAGGCTTTCCATGAGGCTCTTCTTGTCGAGTATAGAGTAGTCCGGCACGGTCGTGTCAAAGATGTCGATCTTCATTTTGCTTCCTCAGGTTGTTCCTTGAATTTTCCAATCTCTTGATTTCTCGGTTTCTTACTGACGGGCATTACTTTTTCCCTTTACGCTTTCCAAAAGCGCCGCCTGAACGGTGCTTTTCTTCTGTCTCCGGAGAATGACCGCCTCATCGGCGGTGTCTCTGGCGACGATGTAGTGGAGGAAAACCGGGCGTGGATGCCCGGCCTGCGCCTGTCTTGTAGGGCCTATGCGCTCACAGATCTGCTGAAACTGTTCGAGGTTCCACCACTGCGAGAAAAAGACCAGGATGTTTCCGCCGTCCTGCAGGTTGAGCCCGTGCCCGGCGGAGGCCGGATGCGCGAAGAGGATCGGAATCCGCCCGGCGTTCCAGTCACGAATGGTCTGCGGGTCCTTGTCGAGGTGCCGTCCCTGCGGGAAGCGCTTGAGAAGCCGTTCAAGATCGCTCTTGAAATGGTATGCGACGAGTACAGGCATGCCGGCAGCTTCCTCGACGACCTCTTCAAGCGCACGGAGCTTTTGATCGTGGACTTCTTCCCAGGTGCCTTCCTCATCGGTGTAGACCGCGCCGGATGCGCACTGGAGACACTTCACCGAGAGAGCAGCGGCTGAAAAGACCGTGAGCTCCTTTCCGGAAGAGAGTTCCGCGACCATGTGCCTTTGAAGGCCGTCATAGACTTTGCGGGCCGCCGGCGGCAGATCGACGTAGATCGTGTTTTCGATCGGTTTCTCGATATCGAAGAAGTCCCCCGCGTCGAGGCTGACCGTCACGTCGGCAACGGCGCGCTCGATCTCTCCTCGCGCTTTGGGCGTCGGCTCCCACTGGACGGCGTGCGGATCCGCTCCTACTCTGCGCTCCGTGAAGTACGCGGAGTGGAATGCCGAGAAGGAGCGGCCAAGGCGCATACCTCGATCAACGAAGTAGTACTGGCCCCAGAGGTCTTCGAGGCCGTTGGGGGCCGGGGTACCGGTCAAGCCTACGAAGCGCTTCACTTTTGTGAAAGCAACGTGAGCGAGACACTTCGCCCGCATGCCGCCGCCTCCTCCTAGCCTGAAGCTCTTGAGCTTCGTCGACTCGTCGGCAATCACGGTCTTGAAGGGCCAATCAGCCCCGAGCTCCTTTTCAAGCCAGGGGAGATTCTCGTAGTTCATCGCGTATGCGTCAGCGGGCATCTTGAGCGCGATGCGCCTTTCCTTTGCGCTTCCGACCACCGGCTGAACCTTGACCTCGAGATTCGACCATTTGTGGCACTCGTCCGGCCACGTCGTCTGCGCGACTCGGAGCGGAGCCAGAATGAGCGCCGGGAAAGCATCCTCGCCCAGGCGCTTCAGAAGATCGAGGGCGAAGAGCGCGGAGGCGGTCTTTCCCATGCCCATTCCGGCCCACACCATGGCGCGCGGGGCGCCTATGATGTGCCGGATGATCATGTCCTGATACGGCCTTGGGGTGAAATTCACGGCGCGCCCCTCCCGGAGAACGGCGACGCTCCTTCGGCGAGCAGCATCCGGTCGATGGCGCGCTCGGAGTCCACGACGTATACAGCAAAGCCGCCGTCGGTCCGGAGCGTCTGATGCTCGATGAGCTGGATAGGCGAGGGCTTGCATCCCGGCGCCTTGACCTCGGCAAAGAAGCTGTGGCCGAGGAGCATGATGAGCTGATCCGGGGCGCCCCTGTGGCCGGTGAAAACCACCTTTCTGGAAACCCCTCCGGCGCGCTTCACGGCCCTGCGGAGGTATTGAATCATGCGTCCTTCCGGCGTCATCAGTCAATCTCCTTAGCCGCATCGCGTCCGGCGCCGCCGGCCGGAACTTTGATGTCATAGCGCTTGAGCGTCCGGTTGACCTTATGAGCGACCTGGACGGTCACGAGACGCTGCAGGTCCGGCTCGACGTGAAGGAGCTGCTCGAGCATGATCAGGGTATCGGCGAGCTCTCCGGCGAGCTCCACCTTGCGCGTCGGGAGATCGCCTTCGAAGTCGACGGCGGCGCGGGTGTAGTGGATGATGGCCGTCGTCGCTTCCGAGAACTCCTCGCCTGCTCTCCGGAGCACGTGCGAGGTGCCGAAGTGGTCGGCGATGCACCTGATCTGGTCGCACTTAGTTTTCGTGATTGCAATCATGATGCGTCTCCTTCTATGTCGTCGATGCGTGCTGAGATCTGCTCGATGACCGTCTGGAAGCCGAAATTGATGAGCGTCGCGAGAAGTGGCACCTGGGAGCAGAGGAGCAGAATTGCGCCGCGGACTCGCATCCCTTCCGGCGTGTCGGCGAGCGGCAGACGGTCGGCAATCCGAAGCGTCTTCGATGCCAATGCCCGCTCGAGGTACCAGCGGGCCTTCTTGAGGTCCGTGACCTCCGAAGAGCCGGCCTTCTTGCCGGCGCGGCACATGTACTTGATCGCATTCCCGGTACAGAAGTCATAGGCCTCGCACACGTCGATAGGCTCGACGGTGACGCGGCAGGCCTCGTAATGCGGCGGATGGTCGATGATGTTGCTCATGGCAGCTGCCTCCATTCGTCAACGGACTTGATAAAGCCCTCGAGCTTCCTGAAGCTCTCAAGCGGTATGGTCATGTCGAGCGCCAGCGGATCGCGGGCGCACTGAAGACGAAGCGTGATCCTGGGCTTCTCGCCCTTGACCGCTACCGGGACGGCCGAAACGCGAAGACTGTCGCTAAACCCGGGGATAACGATTACCGGCGGGATGGGTCGCGGCTTGCGCGGCTCTGTGACGAGTGGAACGGTCATCAGGCGGCTCCTTTGCAGTCAAACTTGATCGTGAGTGCAGTATGAATATTCATAGCTCAGTCCTTCTTGTATCGGTAGGCCTCAAAGCCGGCCGCGGATAGCGGCAGCCCTTCGGCCCAGTCAGGGTTATCGGTCATGCAGGCGGCGAGGCCCTCTTCGGTGAAGTCGCCGCTGTCCGGCGTTTCGGTGATCAGCTCGTCGTGGACAGAAAGTACGATCCTGTAGCCGCGCTCCCAGGCGAGCTTCATGCCGTGGGCGAGGATGTCGCGGGCGGTTGCCTGCGTCAGGTTCTCCACCACTTTTCCGGCGTATGTCCTCAGCTCGCTCCAGCCTCGCGTGTACTGATTCATGCCGCGGTAAGTGAAAGTCGCCCTTACACCGGGGCGCGGCTTCTCGATCTGCGGGTAGACCATGCTTCGACCTGATGGAAGAAGCACGCACCCGTAGGCCCCGCCGCGACGGCCTATCCACACTTTCCCGACCTTGAGCGGCGCGCGGCCCTCGGGCGGGACCGGCTCGATCATGACCCTGCAGGCCGCTTCGATGTCGGCCCACAGCCTGGTGATCGCCGGGTGCGCCGCCCGCCATGCGCGCTTGATGGCCTCGCAGGCGATGAAGGTGTCAGGCTTGAGCCCGAGGAGCGCTTCCTCGCCCCTGTTCGCCTTCAGCCACCCGGCGAAGTCCGCGGCTTCCGTCCAGCACCCGGGATCGATGGCCGCACGTGTATGCCCCGCGAGCTCGTCGAGGTCCACCCGGTAAGCGCGTGCGAAGGTGCAGAAGGCTGAGACGCCGCCCTGATAGCCCATGGCGAGCTCGAGCACCTTGCCAATCTGGCGCTGCTGCTTCGTCACGTCTTCGGGCTTTACGCCGAAGGTGCGGCCGTAGGTCGCTTTGTAGAGATCGGGGCCCCTCCCGGCGTCATAGAGCCTGAAGGCCTCGAGCTTCCACTCCTCGCCGGCGAGCCAGGCGAGCACGCGCCCTTCGATGTTCGAGAGATCGGCAACGACGAGTTTGTGCCCCGGAGGCGCGATGATCACGCCGCGGATGCAGTTCGAAAGCACCTGCGGAATGTTCTCGTAGACGAGGTCGGCGCACTGCGACTTAATGGCCTTGATCGCTTCCTCAACTTCGGCCGGCTTCATCTTCCCCCGGGGGAGGTTCTGCGGCTGAAAGATGCGGCCGGTCCATCGTCCGGTGCGCGTCGCGCCCATGAACTGGAGACACCCGCGCAGGCGACCGTCGGCGCTCACGGCCTCGGAGAGCTTCACGTACTTCTGCACGGAAGTCCTGGAGTTTTCCAGGCGCTCGGCAATCAGCTCCTTCACGGGCTCCGGAAGGTTTGGATCATCGAGGCGCTTCTCCAGCGTCGTCGTCCGGAAGTCCGGCAGCGCGACGCCGTAGGAGATAAGGATGTGCCTCAAAAGCGCGTCCCTTTGTCCTACGCTCTGCACCTCACCGCAGGTGAGCTTGTAGACGGCTTTATCCGAACGCTCCTTCGCCTCGCACGAGGCGGCGACGGCCGCGCGCACGAGCTCGACGTCGATCGTCATGCCGAGGTCATTGATCTTCTGGTCAAGATACCACTCGTCCCAGAGCGCCGGCGTGTCGTTCCACTTCGGCAGGCGCTTCCACACCTCGCGCATCGCCTCAACGTCGAGGCGGCAGTACTCTACAAAGTGCTCCCAGTCCTCCGGATGCGTCCCGGCCGTCGCTCGCGTGAGCTTCCTGCCCGCCGGAAGCGGCTTGCAGAAGAGCTGTACGAGACGCTTGCCGTCCTTGTCCTTCGCCTTGTCGACGGGGAGGCCGAGGACCTCGCAAAGGTTCGCGAGACTCCCGGGGAGCGAGCACGAGTAGGCGAGGATCATCGTGTCCTGCCAGCGGTCCGGATCTCCGGCGTCGGGCCAGAAGCGCCTGATCACTGTCCGGTCGAAGGCGGCGTTGTGCGCCGTCAGGATGACCGAAGGATCGGAGAACGCCTCGAGGACCCGAGACGGAAGCTCCTCGCCCTGGGCGAGATCGACGACGCGCACGGGCTCCTCGTCGAAGGCATACGCGAAGAGCATGATCTCCGCGCCCTTACCGGCGTCGACGTACTGATGCGTGCCGGCGCTGATAGGCGTTTCGGAGTAGGTTTCCGTGTCGAGCCAGAGCCGTGGCATGGCGGCTCCTTAGATCCAGTTGTCCGTCGGATCGGGCTCGGTCGCGCGCACAGGGGCGCCGGCCGTGAAGTCGCCCGGATCGAGATCAGCCGGATCAACGTCCGGAAGATCGGAAGCGTCGACGACGGGGCGGCCGCTGAAGGCGTCTCCGTGGCCGAGGAACATGACCGCGAGCAGGTCGGCGCTTACACCGCGGTTGCCCTGCTTCGCATACGCCCAGGGCGTCGTGATGACGGCCACCTTGCAGCCTGCGTAGAACAGCTTCTTCGCGGCTTCGATGTCAAGACGCTTCTTGTCCGGACCGTAAAAGTCCGGCTGCTGCGTGGAGCGGCAGGTGATGTAGTAGTTGCCGGCGTAGCCCTGCGCCTGCTTCTGATTGCCGTCCTTGATCGGAGGCTTGGCCTTGAGGAGCTGGCGCGCATCCTCCTCGGAAAGACTGAGCTTCCCGGACATGAGGACCTCAAGCGCCTCCTGCATGAAGGCCTTGATGCACGGAGCCGACGGCTCCATCAGCACCGTCGCTTCGTACTTGGGCTGCGCTCCCTCCATCGCGCGGGGCTGGAACAGGGAGGGGAAGGACAGGCGTCCGATCAGAGTGACTTTTTTGGACATGAGAGTGGTTCCTTAAAAAACGTTGGGTAAATCTGCCGCTGTGACTTTGAGGTACTCCGGTCGCTTGTCGTCGATCGGAGCGATGACGGGCTTCGCCTCCGAGCGTGTGGTGAGCGCTTCGAGCTTCAGCCACTGCCGCTCCGAGATGCCGCCCGTTTTGAAGATCTTCTGGGCCTGCGCGGGCGTCAGGAGCTTCTTCGTGTAGCGCTGGTCAACCGGGAGCTTCATGCCCTTCAGGAGGGTGTCCGCGGCCTGCTCGTCCGTCCACTTCCTCGGACCTTCTCGTCCGGATACGAGCTTCCAGCCGGGGATCTTTCGCCCGGCGAGCATCGTCGCCAGGGCGTCTTCTTCCACGCGCTGACACCACTGCTTCACGGCGTCAACGTGCGAGAGGACTCCGGCGAGGCCGATGTCGTCGATCATCGGGACGGCCGCGACCGGGACTGGAACGCCGGTGGCCTTCGCGACCATCGCGGCGTAAGCCGTGCACCGGGCGGCCGCGCGGCAGAACTGACAGGTGCTCCGGGCGGGCCTGAAGCTCACCTCGTCGCCCTTGTCGCCGGCCTTCACCTCCTCGAGCGCGCGCTCGGCGCCCGCCCGGACCTCGCCCAGAGCGGCCTTGAAGTCGGGCAGATCGAGCGTCCACTCGGAGACGTTTCCGAGTCTCGGCTGCACGATGACCATGCGGACGCGCTTGATGTCCGCCGCAAAGTCGAAGCAGGAGAACGCCGCGCCCGCGTAGATCAGGAGCTGCGGGTTGTGCGGGGCTTCGACCTTGACGCCTCGCCCGAACTTGAGGTCGACGACAATCAGCTCGTCGTCGGCGAGCGCTACGCAGTCGGCCGTGCCGTGCGCGCCCTCCTCTCCGGTGAATTGGCTGATCGGCAGGCACTGCTCGATCAGGCGAGGTCCGGGAAGCGACTTCACGTAGTTGAGATAGGGCTCGAGGTCCGTTGCTATCTCCTGCGGATCGGCCATCAGGCCGGCCGGGAGGGCCGGGAGCGGCTTGCCCGTCAGGAGCGCCGCCGCGACTTCGTGCGCATAGGAGCCCTCAGAGGCGAAGCTCCCGCCATCAGAGTCGGCCTTGATCTGCGAGCAGAGCCACGCCGATCCGGGGCAGGCCATCCAGCGCGAGGCCGAGCTCGGGGAGAGAAGAGCGTGCGCCATGTCAGCCCTCCGCGGTGAGCGCGTCGCAGAGCGCCTGGTACTGCTCCGGCTTGATGTCGCCGAGACGCTGAGCGCCGAACTCCGCGAGGATGCCGAGGACATAATCGCGGCCTTTTTCGGCGCTCTTCGTGACGCAGAGTGAGCGGAGCGACTCGATAGTGACGGGCGCGGCATCGCTCACCTCTGCGCCGGTGCCCGGCAGGTCTTCGTGCGAGATCGCTTCAACCTGCGGCGCCTCGGTCCGGTGCTTTGCGCTCTCTGCGTCCTCCAGCGCCTTTCGCGCGACCTTCATGAACTCGTTCAGCGCGGCGTACGCGTCCTTAGCTTCTTCCGAGCGCGCAAGTTTGATCCCCTGCGTTGTGAGCGCGGCAGTCGCCTCCGCCGCCTTCAGGTCGGCTTCGGCCTTGAGCGTCAGCGCCGCGGCAAGCTTCTCCATCGCTTCGGCATGCCTGACAATGGCTTCTTCAAAAGACATACGTTTTCTCCTTGGTAAAAAAAAATCAGTTCGGGAACCAACGATCAAGGTCGTCGGCTATGACCATGTCCCGGGACGCGGAGACCGCAATCCAGTCCCAGCCCTTTTCTTCGATGAGGTCTTCATCCGCGAGCACTTCCAGCGCAAGCCGCTGAAAGGTGGGGCGGAGGAGCGTCCGGCGAAGCTCCCGGCCGTATGAGAATTCGTAGAGCGCCGCGTCATAGATCTCATCGAGCAGCGCTTCGGCCCGCGCTAAAACCGCAGGCTCGTAAATGTCCAGATAGGGATGCATCGCCGCCCCCGCTTACTTCGTGATCCGGTCGGCCGCGTCAATGAGGCCGAGAATCAGGGGCTTTCTGTAGATGAACGCGACCACCATCGCGACGGCTATGCCGGCGCCAACCGCTAAGGCAAGTAGACGGTCCTCAAGATCCGTGCGGCGGGAGCCGCAGGCAGGCGCTTCAGGCCCGGTGAGGACAGAGAGAAGGAAAAAGAAGAAGGAGCGCTGGCGGCGCGAGGCGGAGGAGGCGGGCATGATTGTTAGTGTGGTAACGGATTTTCGGTATTCGTAGTGTAAGTATACTTACCACCATACAGATACTTAGCAATCACACTAACTTAAAGTGTTTTGATCTACGTCAATGCCGGCTTCAAAATCGCAAGAAAAAAGCCCGCAAGAAGCGGGCTTCACGGCGCGACGTCGATTTACCTTACAGACACGAATCCCCTCGACGATCGACTACTCTGCCGATCATTCTGAACCGATCGGGGCGCTGATCGCTCGGAAGTAGCTCGTCGGGGTACGCGCCTTTGTCAGGATTATCAGATCTGATCAAGATATCGCCGTTTGAGCGGGGAAAAAGGCGCTTAACGCGCATATAGCCATCGAGAAAAAAAGCGTATACCCGCGAGGCTTGGACCACCTGATACGAGCAGTCGACCAAGAGGGTGTCACGGTCCCACAGCACAGGCTCCATACTATCGCCGGAGACGATAAATCCCTTGCACGCCGCAGGGTTGAGTTTTCTAGTTTGAAAGAACGCGCGGGGATATTTCACCGGCGAATATTCAGTCAGCTCGTCGTACGTGGGCATACCACAGTGCCCCGCGGACAATCGGGCCTCGTAGACGGGAATTGACACAAAGGCTTCATCCTCTTCTGAGAAATCTTCGTCGTCATAGGCCTCCGTATTGGTCTTCATTTCCCCAATGCCTTCCGCGAGCCATCGAGGGCTAACGCCCAAGCAGGCGGCGGCTTTGTTGGCGGATTCGGCTTTTAGCGCCTTGGTTTTGCCACTCACCCAAAAACTGACCGAGGAATGCGTGACCCCGCACGCCTTAGCCAGCTCTTGTTGCGATATCCCGGACACTAGTAGCGCTTTTTTCATTCTCTCTGCAAGCGTGCTCATGCGTCACCTCCTGTAAGCAGGGTAACAAACTAAAGCTGGCGAAGATACTTGGGTCAACGTTACTGTGCTAACATATTTTCGTTACCACTCTAACTAGCCACAGCCATGAAGCAACCCCGTCTCGATCGCGAGCTTTCTAACGCGATCATCGATGCCCTCGGCGGCAATGCCCGTGTCGCAAAAGAGCTCGAGATTTCATCTCAAGCTGTCTCGCACTTTCGGCGCCTTGGGCTCACTCTGGATCGACTGAAGTTCCTCAGAGAAAAATTCCGCGACCTGCCTGTGATGCAACTAGCGGCCGTACGCGACTTCCGCAGGCCCGCTTTTGATCGCCAGATTGCTCACGAAAAACGTGTGGGAGGTGACGATGTCCGTCGCTGATATCAATTTCCGGGGAAAAGGCGCCTCGCCGGGTGAGTGGGATGCCGTGATCGCCGCGGGGCTCCTCGAGCAGATGCTGCCCGTGGTGCAGAACCCCGGACTGCCGCGATCGCCCGCATCCGCTCTTAAGACCGTCGGTAAGGTCCCCAGCCAGCTCAACGCCTACGGCGAAGTCGTCGGCTTCCCCCAGTGGACGAAGCACGTCACCACGGCCGAAGAGGTCGCCAAGTGGCGCCGGAACCTCGACATCGGCATCTCCATCCGCCTCGGCGCCCATATGGCCGCGATCGACTGCGACGTGGACGATAAGGCCGTCGCCGAAGGGATCCTAGCCATCGCCCGCCGCTACTTCGGCGACGCCGCCCCGATCCGCGTGCGCGCCGACTCCGCGCGCTGGCTTATGCCGATCCGTACCGTGGACTTCACTACGGCCAAGCGCCGCTATACCCTCAGGTGCGGCGACGTCCCTGAGATCCTCGGCGACGGCTGCCAGTTCGTCGCGTGCGGCACCCACCCCAGAGGATGCAGGTACCGCTGGATCGGCAATATCAAGGACATGCCCTCCGTCACCTCTGAGACGTTTGAAGCGTTCATCAGGGAGATGGTCGACACATACGGCACCGGCGAGGAGCTCATCTGCCGCGGCTCCTCGCGGGCCCCCGCCGGCGACGATGCCGACGTCATCTTCGACCGTCTCTACCACTGGATTAAAAAGAACCTGCCTTTCGACGAGCGGCGCCCCGGAGAGCTCGATATCCCATGCCCCTGGGAGCACGAGCACTCAAGCGGCAAGACCCTCGACGGCTCTACGACCTACTACTGCGCCGGCACGCACGGCTACGCCGCCCCGGCTTTCGTCTGCCTGCATTCCCACTGTTCCGGCCGCGGTCTCCCGGACTTCGAGGCCTGGGCCGCCACTAAGGGCTACGAGCGCACCACCGCCGCGGACTTCGAGGGCATCGAGGCTTACCTGGAAAAGGAAGAGCACACCGACGGAACACTCAAGACGCAGGAAGAGAAAGATCACTATACCGAGTGCATGTACAAGATCTGCCGCTTCAAGGATGAGAAGTCCGGGAAGATCGCCGCGAACCTCTCGACCGTTGTCGCCGCGCTTCAGGCGGGGCGGGATTACTGCGGCGTCGACGTACGGCACGATACCTTCCGCAACACTGAGGTCTATCGGGAAAAAGCATCCGAAGACTGGCAGCCGCTCACCGATGCGCGCGCTATCGTCACCCGCAAGTTCCTCCTCGAGAACCGCGGATTCGGCAGCATTCCCCGCGACCTCATGCGCGACGCCGTGCTCGCCGCCGGATACGAGAACTCCTTCGACTCGATGAAGGACTATCTCGAACGGACGCTCCCCGAGTGGGACGGCGTCGACCGCATCACGGACTTCTTCCGAAAGTACTGCGGCGCGAAGTCCACTCCGTACGAGTGGGCGACGGCTCGCTACATGTGGACGGCGCTTTACGGCCGCGCGACCACGGTGCAAGGTATCAAGGCGGACATCGTCCCGGTCCTCGTCGGCAAGCAGGGCGCGCGCAAGTCTACGCTCGTCCGAGTGCTCGCCCCTAGGGAGGACCTTGCAGGAGAGATCTCGCTCGAAACGCGCGATGCCGACCTTGCCAGACAAATCCGCGGCAAAGTCGTCGTCGAAATCCCGGAGCTCGTCGGCATGTCTAAAAAGGATGTCGCCGCCGTCAAGTACTGGATCTCGCTCCAGAAAGACTCCTACATCCAGAAGTACCAGGAGCGTGAGACCGTTGCCCCGCGCCGGGGCCTCATGATGATGACGACGAACGTGCACGACTTCTTGACGGACCCGACCGGCAACCGCCGCTTCGCGCCGATCGAGGTTGGTCAGATCGACATCGAGGCCGTCGAGCGCGACCGCCTCCAGCTCTGGGCGCAAGCCAAGGTGCTTTTCGAGAAGGAAGGCATCGACCACCGGAGCGTCGAGGCGCTGTCCGCGCAAGTGAACCAGGAGTTCATGTACTCGGACCCATGGGAAGAGGCGGTCTCTCAGTGGCTCGAGCGCGAAAGCCTTCTGCCCGCAGAGGCTCGGCAACCCCTCACGGCCGCGGCCATCCTTGAGCACGCGATCGGCCAGGCAGTTTCGCGTGTCTCTCCTGCGGACGGGCGACGGCTAGAGAACGTAATGGGAAAGCTCGGTTATCGAAGGAGCTCAGCTCGCCTTGACGGTAAAAAGGTACGCATCTACGTGCAGGCAGAGAACAGCGAGCCCGGAGAGGTCCCTTTTTAGCCCTCGGAACAGATGGAACAGATGGAACAGATGGTGGAACAGATGAATTGAGCATCTGTTCCAGCTCATTTCCTTACTCTTTCAGGCTTTTATCCAACTTGGAACAGATGGAACAGATAAAAACCAATAACCGGAAGATATCCGGAAGAGGCAGATACATGCATACATGTATAGGGATGGGAAAGCACACAAAAGCAAAACAATAGGAAAACATCTGTTCCATCTGTTCCACCTACCAGGAAAAGACTGTCGCAGTAGGGGAACGCGCTGGAACAGATAAAAACTATCCATCTGTTCCACCGAAAGACAAAAACAAGGACAAACCCTCAAATGGACTTCACAGAACAGGAACTTCTTATCGAGCGCCTCGACAACTGGGGCCGGGTGTATGGAGAGCGCAGGGCGCCGAGGTGGCGCTCCTCGCTCCTCGGAGTTTTGAGGGAGGTGGGGTATCAGCAGGAAGTGCCGTCGGAGCCTGCGCAGCCGAGGGCGGATATGGCAGACGCGGCGGTAGTGAACGCCGCCTGGGTGGCTATGCGGCAGAGCAGGGAGAAGGTCTTCCTGCGGGATACCTTCATGCATCCAGGCCGCCCCCGCGGGTGTGTCTGCCGGGAAGTCGGGATCAAGGAGCACCTCTATCCGGAGATGCTCAGGCGGGCCCTCAATGCGATAGCGGCACAGCTCAAAATAGGCTATACTGTTGCCAACAATTAGCACGTCGACGCTCGGGACCACCCGAGCCTTTTTGCACCCGGAAGAAACGTAAAGCCCGATCTGAAGAGACCGGGCTTTTTTTGATGCTTGATTTGACATTCACGAAATAAATAATATTTGCAAAAATGCTAACCTCATGGTAGAATATTCACATGTTCAACCAATAGAGGAGATCATGAAGCAAAGTGAATTTCTTCGGTGGCTTAAGTCGATGGGCGTTGAGGTCACCCACGGAACCAGGCACCTTCGCCTGAGAGCTCCGGGGAGCCAGAAAACGCAAACCATGCCTCGACACCCAAGCGCCGAGATGAACGAAAGAATCCGTAAGGACATCATTCGCGATCTCGGCCTCAAGGAAACCACCAAGAAGTAAAACAACCCCCGCCATAACCGGCGGGGCTTGCTACATGATCGATTAGCCTGAAATGTCAAATTTCGATTTTCCATGCCGCTTTGAAAAGCTTGAGGATGGCACGGACATCATTAGATGCCGGGACATTCCCGAACTTCTCTCCTATTCCGTAGATGGTGAGCCCCTTGAAAACTGGGCCCGTTATGCCGTCGAGGATTGCGTCGAGTTCCGCATTAAAGATGGAGAGCTTATTCCGGAGGCGTCTCCAGCGCTTCCCGGGGAATATGTCGTTCATCTGGATGCTAATCAGGTCGCCAAAATCCTGCTTTCAAATGAGATGGTGCGCGACGGGGTCTCTCGCGCCGAACTCGCTAAGAAGGCCGAATTGAAGCTTCCTGAAGTGACGAGGATTCTCGACATTCACCATCCAACGAAGATCGATCGGATTGAGACCATTCTTCGGTCACTCGGCCACAGGCTTCAGCTGTCGATCGCGTAAAATCAAATCAGGGACGGAACCAGCTTTTCACTTTGCTTCACTGGTTCCTGGTCCTGAGCACAAGGGCTTCTCTCCGGAGAGGCCCTTTCTCTTTGAGAGGAAGGTATGGTCAGAAATTGGGGCGATGTGCGCGAAGTCCTTGAGGACATCGAGCGCGATCGGTTAGCAGAAAAGCTGAAGAAGCTTGACGACAACCTCACCATTGCTTCACAGCTTCCAACGACTGACCCGGAGGCTGTGGCCGCCCATGAGGCAGAGAACCGGTACTACGAGCATCTGCTCATGCTGATTGAAGCCGGACTCGTTCAAGGCGTGAAGGTGCGAACGAAGCCGGCGCCTCCACCGTGGTATTACGACATCGAGTATCCGCGCCTCACCATGGAAGGGCATGACCTGCTGGCCGCTTTGCGGTCTAAGACGGTTTGGGCGGCTGTCAAGGAAAAAGCTTTCAGCCTTTCCATCCCGATCACGATCGAGCTGATTAAGACTGTTCTGTCATCTATTGCAAAGGGGATTTGATGCCGCTGCTGTCTCTCTGCTCCTATCCAGGCTGTCGGCACCCGGTGCCGCGCGGCGAGAAGTACTGCGACAAGCACAAGGGCGCCGGAACCAGGCGCGAGCAGTTGCAGAAGAAGGAGCGCTGGGAACGGCGCTTCCGGAAGAAAGGCTCGTCGGCGGCCAGAGGCTATGGTGCTCGCTGGAGGAGACTTCGCGAGCGCTTTCTTTCAGAACACCCTCTTTGCGAGGAGTGTCTGGAGCGGGGGCGCGCGGTGCCCGCTACGGACGTGGATCACATCAGACCGCATCGGGGAGATGAGGCGCTCATGTGGGATGAAGAGAACCTTCAGGCCTTATGCCACGCCTGCCACAGCCGGAAGACGGCCGCGGAGGATGGTGGGTTTGGGAACAAACGGCATAAAATCAACTGATGCAGGGCAAAACTAATAGAGGGGAGCGTGATTAACACTCTTTATCGATGGGTGTTTGTTAGTCTTGGAATGGCACCCCTATCGATAGGAATTTCTGCCGCAGGAGCAGACAATTGGGTGCGATTCGTTTGTGGAATCGCGGTTGGTCTTTTTGTTTGTTTGCTGGCCGGAATTGTCTTTCTGTTATGGGTTAAACAAGTTTTAAAGGCCCAAGAAAGAGTAGACTTAAATTTTTCTTCTATAGCAAAGAGAAGAGGCGGGGCCGACTCATATTTCTTGGCTTACGTTTTACCTCTGTTTGTTGGCGATCATCTTGCCGTCTTTCAGTCTGTAGGGTTGTTTTCTCTATTCGCCATTGTTTGCTTCTTTTCGGAAGTTGAATCCAATAACCCATTAGCTAAAATACTAGGTTATCGATTTTACGATATAGAAACAGGCGATGGCAACTCTATCTTGATTATGTCAAAAAAGAGTATCCCGGAAATTTTGAAAAATCGGAGTAATGAGAGTAGGCAGATGTCAGTTATTATGTTCGATGATAGTTTTGCGATACAAGTGGACTGAATATGCTATTCGGAATATTTAGATGCAAAGAGGGAAACTATATCGCAAGGATTCAAGTCAGTAACGATATAGATCAATACCTGAAAGAAGTTTTCAAGTCCCAATGCGATAAATTTTTCGCTGATGGAGAGGCAAAGTATGAGATAAAGGAGTTTTATCCGGGTGACCCAGATTCGGATGAAGTCATCTCACGAATCGATTTTGACGATGTTGACGGACTGCAAAAGGCTATAACTTCGCCAACAACTACTCCTATTTGTGATTTAGATCGTGACCTTCGAAATCTTATCGCCATTTTTATGAAGCATCCGGAAAAAGAGGGACAAGTTCTAATTCAGCTTGTGGAGAATCGAAGGTTGCTTTTGCCTAAGAGTGGATGGCTCATCTTTAAGAAAATTCAGGAGGAAGGGGTATCTGCCGGAGCGAACATGCTGCTATCACCAAACGCAACAGGGACTTTGGTTGATGCTGATGATTGCGGGATCAAGCTTGACAATAAAATTACGGCTGTATTTGATGGTGCAACCCTCTTTTTTAAAAGCTACTTTCAGGTAAACAAAATATTTGATTTAAGCGACTATTTGCTGGAGGCTACAGATGACACCGTTAGGGAGTTTCTATCGCTGGATTGTATTGACGGCGGAGAAGATGTCGCCGAAGTTCTTGAGTCGTTAACAAAGCTTCAGCGAAAGCGTATCGCTAAAGTAATGGCTCTTGAATTCGTGAAGAAATATTCAGCTACAGAGATCGCAAATAGAGCCAAAAGCGCAAAATTAAATATCGAAATCGAAGTTAGAAACGGGAAAATAAAGTTGCCAGAGGCGTCTCGGGATAGAACGACACTTCTTCAATTCCTTGCAAATGGAATCATGAAGTCCTATCTTGATGACAATAATGATTATGAAGTCAGATCAATGAGACCACATAAATAATCGACGTCTCAAGGAATAATACAAAAGAGGCTTTGTCTTTAAGTAAGATGAAGCCTCTTTTGTATTTTTTCCTAAAAAAAGGGGTAGGGCGGGTCAAAAGTAAAACGCGCGCCCTTAATAGACCGCGCCCCTACCTAGATTTTTACGCGTGCAAAATTTGAGGAATTTCAATGCCCGGCGGAAGACCCAGAAAACCGGATTCGGTAAAGGCCGCCCAGGGCACTCTTCAGCCCTGTCGGTCGCTTGAAAAACTGGCCGCGACGACGACGCCTGAGCTGGCGCCGACCCCGCCGGTTGGGCTGACGAAAGAGGCGCGGGCGGCGTGGAAGATTGCGATCGAGTATGCGCCGAAAGGCCTGCTCGTCGCTACGGACTTCACGGTTTTGGAGCGGTGGGCGAGAAACTACGCGCTTTACCGGAAGCTTGCAAAAGCGGTTGACCATGACGGGACGACCATCACGGTACTGAAGGCGGACGGCTCTACGGAGCTCAAGCAGCATCCGAACGTGAAGAGTCTGGTCGCCGTGCAGGGGGTCCTTGCGGCGTGTGAGCGAGAGCTGGGGTTTACGCCTGCCTCGCGCGCGCGTGTGAGACCCGCTCAAGCGGAAGAGGAAGAGAAGGATGACTTCGAAGACTTTTAAGGATCGAAGATGACGGAGCTGCTGATTTATCTGAGCGCACTGCTCGGCGGGATTCACCGTGTTGCGTGTTTCGGTAGTGGGGTGTTCGCCGGCCTTGGAACAGGCTGCATCCTCGCAGCGAGCTTTCACCCGCTGATGTCCCCGCCCCGCCGGAAGTTCTTCATCCGGAAAGGCTGGAGCTGTCTGCAGCTGACGCTGATTTTTGTTTTTCTCGCCCTGATAGTCCCCGGTGAGGAGACGTGGCGGGAAATGTTTGGGCTCTTCTTGGAGAAGTAGGCATGGAATGGCTTCATCTTGCGGGGGACATCGGGGCAAGCATCGCGATCCTGGTGTGCCTTTACTTCATTTGGGATCTGCGCAAAGAAGTGGAGACGCTCCGGGATCGCATTAGCGGCGGGTCACTCCCGGAGCTCGATACCCTGGAGGGCGGCGAAGAAATGCCGCAGGTAGAGGGCATCGCGTCGCGCGGCGGCAGTCAGGTCGCGAGCGAGAATCTCCCGCTCGGCCTCAAAGGTCCGCTCAAGTCTGGAGCTTCGGCTGATATCGCCGGGGTCCGGGAGCTGAGCGTCGATGAGCTTGTTGAAGCTTTCGGCGCGGCACTGCGCAAGGAACGGGAGATTTATGAGGCCGGCGCTGATCGCCGCCTGGACGATCTTAGAAGCTTCCTCAAGAGGGAAATTCGTTTGACTTACTGACATAAAACCCTCCGTGGGGTGGTTTGTGGAATTGAGACGCCTCAATCATCTCACGGAGGCAGACGCATATGACTGCAAAGAAGACTCGCGATTACTGTGCTATCGCGGCGGACTACGCGGCGCGCGTGCTTGACGGAAGTCAGCTCGCATGCAAGTGGGTCAAGCTGGCGTGCCAGAGGCAGCGCGATGACTTAAAGCGATGGAAAGAGGACGGGCCTTTCGTATGGGACCCGGAGGCGGCATCAAGGGTGTGTCGGTTTATCGAACTCCTGACCCATACGAAAGGGGAGCTCGCCGGTCAGCGCATCAATCTTGAGCCCTGGCAGGCATTTATCCTGACCACGGCGTTCGGGTGGAGGCGAAGAGAAGACGGCGGGCGCCGATTCCGACGCGTCTACATCGAAGTGGCTCGCGGAAACGGGAAAAGTTGTTTGTCGAGCGGCGTAGCGCTCTATTGCCTTGTGGCTGATAACGAGCCCGGCGCCGAGGTGTATTCCTTTGCGACGACGCGCGATCAGGCGAAGATCGTCTTCGGGGACGCGAAGCGCATGGCCGAGATGAATTTGCCGCTTCGGAAGCGCTTCGGCCTTGAGGTGCTTGCGAATGCGCTCTACGTGCCTGGCACCGGGAGCACGTTTCAGGCAAAGTCTGCGGAGGGCTCGACGCTGGACGGTTTGAATACGCATCTGGCCGTCGTCGATGAACTCCATGCGCATAAGACCCGAGCGGTCTATGACGTGGTTGAAACGTCTCTCGGCAAGCGCCGGAGCTCGCTCTTGTGGTGCATCACTACCGCGGGGTTCGGCACGTCGGGCATCTGCTATGAAGTCCGGACGATGAGCACGCGGGTGCTTGAGCGTCAGGCGATAGACGAGACGCAATTCGCGGTCATCTACACAGCGGACGAGGATGACGACTGGACCTCGCCTGAGGCGTTGGAGAAGGCGAACCCGAACTGGGGCGTGAGCGTACGCCCGGAGATGATCTTGTCGCTTCTCGCGAAAGCGAAGGCGCTGCCGTCAGCCATCAACAACTTCAAGACGAAGCACCTTGATATCTGGTGCTCCGCGTCGAACGCGTGGATGGATATGGGGGCCTGGGGTCAGTGCGAGGACAACACTTTGCGGCTTGAGGACTTTGAGGGCGAGCGGTGCATCATCGGGCTCGACTTGGGCTCGAAGAACGACATGACCGCCAAGGTCAGAGTTTTTCCGCTTGAGTCCGACGGTCCGACCAGGTACGCGGTTTTCTGCGACTTCTACCTTCCGGAGAGAGCGGTAGAAAACGCTGTCAACTCTCAGTATTCCGGATGGGCCGAAGAAGGCCATCTCCATGTCACTCCCGGCGCGATGACGGATCTGAACGTCGTCGAAGAGGATCTGAGGGAAGACCTCAGCCGTTTCAACGTCGAAGCCGTGGTTTATGACCCATGGCAAGCGACGCAAATGGCGACGACGCTTTCTGAGGATGACGCGCCCATGGTCGAGTGCCGCATGACGGTACAGAACATGAGCGACCCGATGAAAAGCGTGGAGGCGCTGGTACTGGACCGCCGGCTTTTGCATGACGGCAACCCGATTCTGACGTGGATGATGGGGAACGTCGTGGCCAAGCTGGACGCGAAGGACAACATCTTTCCGCGGAAGGAAAGATACGAGCAAAAGATCGACGGCGTGATTGCGCTCATCATGGCGATGGGAAATGCGCTCGCCGACGATAACGACGACTTCAAGGGTTTTGTGGAGTCGGGTCAGGAAACTTTCTTTGAGTGGTGATGAATGTTTGTAAGGCGACTTGTCAGCTGGGTGACCGGGTGGGGAGGGCCGCTCGGCACCGCGTCCGGGCAGCAGCTTGGCCTGCCGCTGGCGCCGATTATTGACCAGACGAAGCTAACGCCGCCCGATGCGGCGCTGCAGATTTCGGCGGTCTTCGCGTGCGTGGAGATTCTCGCGCAGACAATATCGACGCTTCCGCTTTATGTCTATCGAGATAAAGGCGATGGGCGCGTTCCGGACAAGATGAACCGGCTGTGGCTGCTGCTGCACGAAAGACCGAACGATTGGATGACGCCGTCGGAGTTCCTTTCGGCGATGGTTGTCAATCGCATGCTTCGCGGGAATGCCTATGCGCTCATTGAGCGCGATGGCACCGGGGAGCCGATTGCGCTGATCCCGCTGTCTCCCGACCAGATGGAAGTTTCCGTCGTCGATGGCGGAGAGGTTTACGTTTATTACCAGGATGGCGACATCACGGCGCTTGCGCCCGAGAACGTCATTCATTGGAAAGGCCTCGGCAATGGGTTCCTCGGGCTTTCGAAGCTGGACTTTATGCGCGCCACGACCAATGAGGCTATCCGGTCGCAGGACAACGCGAATTCGCTGTATGGGAAGGGATCGAAGCCAACGGGCGTGCTGCAGACTGACTCAAAGCTGAGCGCGGAGCAGGTTGCGGCGCTGATGACGCGCTTTCAGACGAACATGACTTCGTCCGGCGGCGGGCTGATCATCGCAGACCGAGGGCTCAAGTATTCCCAGATGTCGCTTTCGCCCGCTGATGCCCAGCTCCTCGAGACGCGGCGCTTCACGATTGAAGAGATTTGTCGATGGTTTGGGGTGCCCGGCGTGCTCGTTGGAACAACGGGGCAAACGACATGGGGCTCGGGCATTGAGCAAATCGTCTCGGGGTTCCACAAATTCACGATCGGGCCGCTTTGCAAGCAGCTCGAACAGGCGCTCGAGCGAAGGCTGAAGCACTACGAACCGATCACGATCGAGTTCAAGATGGATGGGCTTCTCCGGACCGATCCGGCGAGCAGAGCGGCCTTCTACTCGACGATGAGCCAGAACGGAGCGATGACGAGAAACGAAATCAGACGCCTTGAGAACCTTCCGCCGATGGAAGGCGGGGACGAGCTCACGGCGCAGAGCAACCTGGTGCCGCTCCGGAAGCTCGGGCAAGTACAGCCGGCGTCTTCGCCGATCAATGGTGAACCCGTGAGGCAGTAAATATGGGAAAGGAATTCAAGAGCATTGAGCTCAAGGATGTCGACCTGAAGTTCGAAGGTGGAGAGCTGCGGAAGTTCAGCGGCTACGCCTCGGTCTTCAATGGTGACGACAGCTATCACGACACGATTCTTCCGGGTGCGTTCAAGGACTCGCTCGCGAAGTACGGTCTGCCGAAGATGTTTTACGGCCACCAGTGGGGACTTCCTATCGGGAAGTGGACCTCGGCGGTAGAGGATGAAAAGGGCCTGCGTGTTGAGGGCGAACTTACCCCTGGGAACCCGCAGGCGGACGCGGTGCTCGCGGCCCTGAAGCACGGAACGGTTGACGGCCTTTCTATCGGCTTCAGCATGCGCGGCGGCGCTCAGGATGAGAAGAAGGAAGGTGGCCGGGTGATCAAGTCCGTCGGACGCCTCTTCGAGATCTCTGTCGTGAGCTTCCCGGCGGACGGCGCGGCCCGCATCACGGAAGTCAGGTCTGAAGATCTGGATGAAATCGAAAGTATCAGAGACCTCGAAGGTTTCCTGCGGGATGCAGGCGGCTTTTCGAAGTCTGCCGCGACGGCTCTCGTCGCAAAAGCCAGAAAGCTCTTCAAGGATCAGAGGGAGTCTGAAGCCGACGAGGAGAAGGCGACCACGGAGCTTCTTGAACGGATCAGGAAGCTTGAAAAATCCATTGGAGAATAAAAGATGGAATTCAAAGAAGTACTGGACGCCCTCGACAAGATCGAAGGCAAGATGTCTGAAACCGCCGCTTCGAACAAGGAGCGCCTGGACGAGCTCGGCGAACAGCAGAGGAAGTTCGCGAATCAGATCCTCGAGCTTCAGCAGAAGGGCGTAAAGGTTCAGGGCGAAAAGCCGGAAGCAAAGTCCGCGGGCGATCAGTTCATTGCCGCCGACGGCTTCAAGGCGTTTGCCGCAGGCTCCACGCAGAAAACTCGCGTCGAGCTTTCGGAGACCTTTGCCAAATCTGAGACGACTGCGCTCAACCCGATCACGACTCCGACCGGCGGCATCATCCAGGCGTACCGTCGCCCCGGCATCATGCCCGGCGCTTTCCGCCCGCTCACGATTGAAGGCCTCTTCCCGTCGCTTCCGATTTCGACGAACTCGTTTGAATACGTGAAGGAGCGCGATGACGGCTTTGTGAACGGCGCGGCCTTCGTCGCTGAAGCCGCGCAGAAGCCCTTCGGCTCGACGTCTTTTGAAACGGTGACGGGCACGGTCAAGACGATCGCTCACCTTGCCCGCGTCTCGAAGCAGCTCATGGCGGACGGCCCTGCCCTCGTCGCCTACATCAATCAGCGCCTTGTCTACGGCGTTGATCTGGTGGTCGAAGACCAGCTGATTTCCGGCGACGGGACGAATCAGAATCTCACCGGCATCTTTACCACCGGAAACTTCACGCCCCACGGCGCGACGACGGCCGACCTTCCGGCGAAGAACGCAACACTCTTTGACCTGATTCTTTTTGCGAAGACCAAGGTTGAAAAGGCGTTCTTCCGTCCGAACATCATCCTGCTCAATCCGGTGAACTGGTCGCAGATGCTCATGGAGAAGAACGCCTCCGGCGACTACTACCTCGGGCACCCGGCTTCTGTCGCGCCGAAGACCCTGTGGGGCCTTCCGATCTGGACGACCCCGGCGATTCCGCAGGGCAAGTTCATGGTCGGTGACTTTACGCAGGCGGCTACGCTCTGGACGCGTCAGGGCATGACCGTCGAGCTCTTCGAACAGGACGTCGACAACGTGCAGAAGAACCTCGTCACGATCCGCGCCGAGCGCCGCCTCGGCTTCGGCATTGAGCGCGTGTCTGCTCTTGTCGGCGGCGATCTTGCGCTACCGGCCGCGGCCAGCGCTCTCGGAAAGTAAGGAGATAGAGGATGGGCGTGGAAGTTTCGACGGCTCTTCCTGCGGTGACTTTGGACGAAGCCAAGCTTCACCTGAGAGTTGAGAGCACGGCTGATGACGATCTCATCTCCGCGCTCATCCTTGCCTGTACGCAGATGGCCGAGCATGAGCTGCAGCGCGGGCTCGTCACGCGCGAGGGGACCGAGGGCTACGGCGATTCTCCGGAAGCCGTCCCGGCCGCTATCCGGCAGTGGATTCTCGTGCATGTCGCCTATTACTACGAGCACCGCACTTCGGCGACGGAGGGGGCTTTGTCGCCGCTCCCTTTTGTGAGCGCGCTGCTTGACCCTTTTAGAACGTGGACCTGATCATGGACCTTCCGGAAATTGGCGAACTCAATCGCCGCGTGAAGATTCTCGTACGAGAGGCAAAGCCTGACGACAGGAACGGCTTTTCGCAAACGACCGTTGAAAAAGATGAAGTGTGGGGGAAGCTCGCCGTAGTCGGATCGGGGATGTATTTCGGGACGAAGCAGGTGAGTTCGGAAGTGACGCACCGCGTCTACATCCGAAGCTATGAAGGGCGGACGCGGCCGCAGGATCTGTACGGCGTCACCGAGCTGGTGATCGATGGGGTGCTTTATAGGGTGAAGCGGGTTGCGGATGCAGGCGGTGAGCGCCGCTTTACGGTCATGGACGTAGAGGAGAAGGGAGATGCTGGTAAGCGCGCAGGTAGACCGAGGCTTCCGGAATATTGACTATGACCCGAGGGCGCTGAGGCAGCCGCTTCGATCCGCGGGCAACGAAGTCCGCAAGGCGGCTCGCCGCCTGATTGCGCGCAGGGCGGTTTCAGAGGCCGGGCAGTACCCGGGCAGACAGACGGGCCGCATGCAGAGATCGATCCGCGTGCGGCTTTCCCGATCCGGATATGCCGTGATGGTCTCGCCGTCGAAGACGAGCTCGATGCCGGTCTATTACCCGGCTTTTGTCGTCTACGGGCATCGGGGGCCGAATACGGAAACCGAAGCACAGGCCCGCAGGCATAAGAAGCGCCCGGGCGAAAAGGTGGCGGCTCCGCGCAGGAACTTCATCGAGGATGCCGCAAAGCAGGCGGCCCCCGACTTCAAGAGGTCCATGGCGGACGCCTTGGCTAATGCAATTAAACCGGGGCTGATATGAGACTTGATCCGATCATTGCCGCACTTCGAAGGAGGTGCCCGTCTTTCGAGAACCGCTTTGCGGGGGCGGCCGAGTGGGCAGGACTTACGGAGGATGAGGCTCCGGCTCTGCCTGCGGCCTATGTCGTCCCGCTCGCTGAGGATGCGGGCGGGAATGAGTCGCGGGTGGGCTATCTGCAGACCGTGACGAACACTTTTGCGGTGATTGTTCTGGTCAGCAATGTCTGCGACGAGCGCGGGCAGAAGGCTTTCGATTCTCTTGAAGGCCTGAGGCTCGAGCTCTTCCGCGCCATCCTCAGCTGGCAGCAGGATCCTCCTGCCGAGTACAGCGAGATTGTCTACTCGGGCGGGCAGGTGCTTTACATGGACGATGCCCGGCTGGCTTTCCAGTTTGAGTTCTCATTCGAGACCTATCTCGATCTCAGCGATACGTGGCAGGGAGTGGACCTCGATGAGCTCGGACCTCTCGAGGGCGCGGACATCAGGGTTGACTGTGTTGAACCGTCGACCAAGAAGAATCAGCCGGACAACCAAATTGAAGCAACTTTGAAGGTGAACCTATGAGTGTTTCTTTCAACACCATCCCGAGCGGCGTGCGAGTGCCGCTTTTTTATGCCGAGGTAGACAATTCCGCGGCATTCACGCCGTCGGAGAGCACTCAGAGCCTCCTGATCGGCCAAATGCTCGATACGGGCACGGCAGAAGCCGGTAAGCCGGTGACGGTGTCTACCGCGGCCATGGCCAAGCAGCTTTTCGGCCGCGGGTCTCAGCTGGCCCGTATGGTGGTCGCCTATCGCACGGTCGATAGCTTCGGCCAGCTTGTTTGCATTCCGCTCGCTGACGTGACGAACTCCGTAGCCGCCTCGGCAGAGGTGACTTTCTCCGGAAAGGCGACTGAAGCCGGTACCCTGAGCTTCTACATTGGCGGTTCGCGCGTGCAGGTCTCCGTAGCAGAAGGCGCGGAGGCCGGTGTTGTCGCGCAGGCTCTTGCCGACGCCATTTCGCGGGAGAAGGACCTGCCGGTTACTGCGGCGGCTGCGGCTGCGGTCTGCACGCTCACGGCGCGCAACAAGGGCTCGCTTGGCAACGGTATTTTGCTCGCGCTCAATCTGCGCGGGCCGATTAACGGTGAAAAGACGCCTGCGGGCCTTGGCGTAGTGCTTGCGGCCATGGCCGGCGGCACGACTGATCCCGAAATTGCCCCCGCAGTGAAGGCGATGGGCGATGCGCAGTATGACTTCATCGGCGCCCCCTATTCGGATGCCGCGGTGCTTGACGCCTTCCAGACGGAGATGAACGACACGTCCGGCCGCTGGTCGCCTTTCCGGCAGATCTACGGCCACGTATATACGGCAAAGCGCGGCGACGTGAATGCGCTGAAGACGTTCGGCAACGCCCGAAACGACCAGCACTGCACGATTGTGGGGGTTGAGCCAGAGCTTCCGACCCCGATCGAAGAGGTGCTCGCGGCCTATCTCGCCCGGACGTCGGTGTTCATTTCAGCCGACCCCGCGCGGCCCACGCAGACGGGCGTGCTCACCGGCGTGATGGCCGCTCCTTCCGAGAGCCGCTTCATTACGACCGACAGGCAGACGCTTCTTGAAAACGGCATTGCGACGCTTACGACGACATCCGGCACGGTCACGATCGAGCGCGCGGTGACGACCTATCAGCGCAACAGTTTCGGCGACGCGGACGCATCGTATCTCGACAGCGAAACGATGCACACGCTCGCATACGTGCTTCGCCGCATGAAGTCGCTCATCACAACCAAGTACGCGCGCCACAAGCTCGCGAACGACGGGACCCGCTACGGTGCCGGACAGGCGATCGTGACGCCTTCGGTGATCCGCGGCGAGCTGGTGGCGCTCTATCGGCAGCTCGAGCTTTCGGGGATTGTCGAGAATGCGGATCTCTTCAAGCAGTACCTGATTGTCGAAAGGAATGCAGACAATCCGAATCGGCTGGATGTCCTCTTCCCGCCCGATCTCGTCAATCAGCTCCGCATCTTTGCGGTCCTCAATCAGTTCCGTCTTCAGTACGCGGAGGAATAAGAAATGGGAAAGAGACTAGCCGGCACCTGCTACTTCAAGGTGGACGGAGAACAGCTCGAACTTCAGGGGGACCTTGAGTTCCCCTTTAACTCGGTGACGCGCGAGACCATGGCCTCGACCACCGGCGTCGTCGGCTTCAAGGAGACGGTGACGGTCCCGTACGTCGCGGGCACGTTCATCGTCCCGGAGAGCTTCCCCGTCAGCAAGCTGATGGAGTCGACGGCGATGACCGTTACCGCGGAATGCGCGAACGGGATGGTGTATACGCTCTCTGAGGCCTTTATGGTGGGCGACATTCCGTACAAGCCCGTTGACGGTACGGTGGCGCTGCGCTTTGAGGGAACTGCGGGAGAACTTGCATGATCTACACGCTGACAACGCCGATTGAGATTGCTGGCAAGGAAGTCACGGAGCTCGACATCAAGGAAGAGAGGCTCGACACGAAGCTTATCAAGCGGCTCGGGTTCCCCTTCACGGTTGGCGCGGATCTGACGCCGGCGCCCCGCCCGAGCGTTTGCGCGGACTACATCTCCCGCCTCGCGGCTATTTCGCCCTCTGAGGTCGAGAAGCTCAGCCCCAGGGATTTCATGGCGATTTGCTGGGCGCTGATTAGTTTTTTCGGGGAGCAGGCGGGCTCGACGTCTCAGGGCTAGTCGATCTGGCTTTTGATGTGGCCTACGACTGGAGGATCTCTCCTGATGAGGCGCTCGCGCTTCCTTTGTCGGAGCTTCTGCTCTATGTGGAGCAGTGGAACCGAATTCAGGAGAGATTGAAGGAGACCTAAATGGCGGGACAGGATTTCAGACTTACCGCGATTCTTGCGGTCCGGGACACGATGACCCCCGTCATGAAGCAGGTGTCTGCGCGGTGGGGGAACTTCCGGAAGGTAATTGACGGCACGCAGTTTAAGAACCTGCAGAAGCAGGTGGCGCTCTTCAACCGCTCGATGCAAAACGTCGCCGCTACCGCCGGTGACGTAGCGGGCCGGATTGGCGGGCCTTTCCTTGCGCTTGCCGGCTCCGTAGGCTTCAGCCTGCAGCAGGCCGTGACGAGCTTCGCAAGTACGGGCGACGCGCTTGACAAGATGAGTCAGCGCATCGGCATTACCGCGGAACAGCTGCAGGAGTTCTCCTATGCCGCTACGCACGCGGGCGCCGCTCCGGAAGATCTCGAGGATGCGCTCAAGGATCTCGGCACGCATATGGCGGAAATCGCCAACGGCCTCGACACGTCAAGCAGCGCCTTCACGCTCTTCCAGAAGCTTGGAATCGAGATGAAGGACGCGGCCGGGAATATGCGCCCGGTCGAGCAAGTCTTTCTTGATCTTGCCGACGCCATCCAGCGCAATGAGGACCCGGCTCTGCGCGCGAAGATGGCCATGGCGACCATGGGCGCCAGCGGCCGCAAGCTGATCCCGATGCTTGCCGGCGGTTCGGATGGGCTCAAGCAAATGGCCGCGCAGGCGCGCGACCTTGGGCTCGTGATGTCGAATGATGCGGTTGCATCAGCCGCGACGATGACGGACCACATGGATGACATGCGAGCCGTTATCGGGTCGGTCGGCAACACGATCGGCGCGAAGCTCGCCCCCACGGTGATCCGCATGTCTGACCGCTTCCGCGATCTTGCCGCGGCGAACCGTGAGGCTTTTTCGCAGAAGTTCGCTTCCGTCGCCGAGCGGCTGGCCGAGACGATCGAGAAGATCGACTTCGAGGGCATCGCCTCCGCGGTATTGACCGTGGCGGATTATGCGATCCGGGCGTTCAATGCGGTCGGCGGCTTCAATACGGTGCTCTACGCCACGGGTGCGATCATGGCCGGGAAGACGCTCATGAGCGTGATCGCCCTCGGTTCGTCGATCATCTCGATGGTGCAGACGTTCGGCACCCTGGTGACTGCGGCGCGAACTGCTGCCGTAGCAATCGCCGGGGCGTTCGGGCCTGTTGGTTTGGTGCTGACAGCCGTGGCGGCGATAGCCGGCGTAGTGATCGCCAACTGGGACCGCATTTGGCCGGCGCTGAAGGCAGGAGCATCTGCGGCCGCCGACTTTATCGGCGCGGTTTGGGACACGGTTGTACCAAAGTTCCAGGCAGTTTTCGGGTCGCTGTTGTCAATTGCGAAGGCCTTCTTTCAGGGAGACATCAGCGGTCTGCTGAGCGGGTTTGACGACCTTTTCCAGGCGGCGTTCAATCTGCTCCCGGATAAATGGGCAAAGGCCTGCCTCGACTGGTACACGGGCGTTACAGAAAGTCTCAGGAACGTGGGGAAGAGGATCTCTGACTACTTCACGAACTTCGACTTCAAATCCCTGCTGCCGGACTGGGTAAGCGACCTTTTCGGAGGAAGCAAAACATCCGGCGACGGGCTGCCGATGCGGAATCCCCAGGTGACACCTGAAGCCCGCCTGAGCGGGCGCATGAACATCAGCGTAACCGCTTCCGGAGGAGCATCCGCGGCCGTAAGCGACGTTTCCGGGTCTCCGGGGCTGGATATTTACGGTCAGGTAGGTCGATCGGATCGCTTTGTAGGAGCTGACTGATGTCTATTCGTAGTGAACAGCTTCTGCCGGCGAGCTTTCGCGGCGTGCCTTTCGAGGTGACGAGCGGGAGCCTCAGAGCCGGCCGGCGCACCGTGGTACATGAGTACCCGCAGCGCGACAAACCCTATGTCGAAGACCTTGGCAAAGCCACCAGGCAGATCACGATTGAGGCCTTTGTAGTCGGCGACGACTACATCGCGCGTGGAACGGCGCTTTTAGCTGAGATCGAAAAGCCGGGTTCCGGGGCGCTCATTCATCCGTGGCTGGGCGAAATGACCGTTACGGTCACGTCTGTGAGCGAGCTTAAGTTCGACACCGGGCTCGGGACCGCTTACCTGACCTTCGTCGCTACAGAAGCCGGGGACCTTGAGTTTCCGGCAACGGGCGCCGACACTCAATCGGCGGCGCTCGAGGCGGCCGACGGGCTGGAGCTCTCGGCGGTCAGCAAGTTCGTCGGCTCGATAGATCTATCGATCGTTTCAGAGTACATCGACGCGGCGCTTTCCGGCGCTCTTCTCGACGTGCTTGGGGTGGTCGGCGGCGCGGAAATCGCGAAAGCGTTCGGCTTCGCGACCGGGGTGGCGGATCTTGCTTCGAAGGGGCTCGCGCTCATCTCGAAGGATCCGAAGGTGTTTGCGCAGAAGCTCGCCGGGGCTCTCGGGCTGTCGAAGTGGGCAACGACGGCGACGGCGTGGAGCCGGGTGGCGAAGCAGCTCAGGAACCTGGCTTCGGATGAGAAGCTTTCCTCCGGTACGAGGGCGAAGATAGAAGCCGATCGGGATAGGCTGCCGCTCTCCGATACGCAGAAGGCGGCCATGACGAACCGTGCGGCGGTGGAAAGCCTCACGCGCCAGCTTCTTCTTGCGCAGGTTGTCGGCGTCAGCGCTTTGATCGGGACTTCAAAGGACACGTCGGCGCCGGGGGCGATGGTCACCGCGGCGGCTTCTCCTTTTGTGGAGCAGGAACCCATTCAGAGCTACGACGACCTCATTGAGGTCCGAAATGAGCTTCTTGAGGTTCTTGATCAGGAACTCCTGATGGAGACCGACGATGAGATGTATCAGGCGATTGAGAAGGCACGCACGGCAGTTTTCGAGGCGGTTACAGAGCGCGCTAACGCCCAGAGTCGGCTGATAACCGTCACGCCTCCGGACATCATGCCCGCGGTGGTTCTCGCCTATGACTATCACGACGACGCCAATCGCGACCGCGAGATAGCGCTGCGCAACGGCATTGATCACGAAGGCTTCTGTCCGGCCGAAGAAATGAAGGTTTCAAGCGAATGAGCTCAAATCAGGTTGAAATCCGTGTCGGCGGCAAGCGCTACGGCGGCTGGAAATCGGTTCTCATCACATCGAGCATCGAACAGGTCGCCCGGGCGTTTGCGCTTGAAGTTACGGAGAACTTTCCGGGCAATACGGACTTCACGGCGCTTCAGACCGGAGAGCTCGTACAGGTCTATATCGGCGAAGATCTGGTGTGCACGGGTTACATCACCTCGACGCCCATCCGCTACGACGGCAAGACCGTTTCCGTGCAGGTGCAGGGGAAGAGTCGAACGGTGGATCTGGTCGACTGCTGCCCGCCGCCTGCGGCCTATGCGCCCCCGGCGGCGGGTTCTAATCTGTGGTCCGAGGTGAAGGGCAGGAGCGGCAAGGCGCAGGCCGCGCCCGCAGCGGCCGCGAAGCCTCAAACCTCCTGGAAGAACCTTCCGGCCGGCAGCATCATCGAAGAGCTGGCGAAGCCGTACGGCATTACGCTCACGATCTCGGCCGAGAGCAACGAAGTCAAGACCCATACGGTGAATCCCGGAGAGACGGTTTTCGAATCGATCAAGCGGCTCATTACGAAGGACAATCTCGTATTGACCGACGATGAGGCAGGAAATCTTGTGCTGGTTGAGCCTGGCGGGGCCGGACAGGCGACGGACGCCCTTGAGCTCGGCGGCAACATCCTGAAGGCTTCAGCGAGGTTCGATGCGTCGGCGCGGTTTTCGCACTACGTTGCGCTCGGACAGCATGCCGGTACGGATGAAGATTTCGGGCGTACCGCTGCGGAAGACAAGGGTATTGCTGTAGACCCGGAAGTGAAGCGATTCCGGCTGAAGGTGCTCAAGGATAGCGGGCAGGCGTCGTTGAAGACCGCCGGTGATCGAGCCCAGTTCGAAGCCAATTTTCAAGCCGCACGCTTTCGCGCCGTCACCTACACAGTGCAGGGCTGGAGACAGTCGGATGGCTCTCTGTGGCGGCCGAACACAAAGGTTATAGTGCGCGATCAAACGCTTTTTCCGGGAGGCTTAGAAATGCTGGTTGTTCAAACGAAGCTCCAACTCTCTTCGGCCGGAATGACCGCCGAGTTAGGGCTTATGCCCCCCGATGGCTATAGACGAGACGCCGCGAAAACGGATACAAAGCAAACGTCTTCGACGTGGACGAACGTGAAATAATCTGGGGAAAGGAGGCAGTTATGCGCATTTTCTTTCTCATCGCGCTGAGCGTTGCCTCGCTTGGCACCCAGGCGTTGACGGTTGTCCCTAGCAGGCATTTGGTCTGCGAAAAGTACCCCGGAACTATGCTGGATAAAGAATGCAAATATGTCCCGGGCGGCGAGCCTGATCTAGGTTTTAAGCTCGAGCCGTCTGACCCGAAAGAGGTGATGTCGATCACGAAGGACATCAACGGCTGGATCACGATCGAGCGCCGGGACGGCGCGCACGAGACCTTCAGGCCCGACGGTATGGGCGGGTGGCAACGTCAATGATTTTTGAAAGGCTGCAGAGATGCGGCCTTTTTTGTTATGAGCGGAAGATTGGACGACATCATGGCCCGCGGCGTCGTTTCGGCGGCCGACGGAACGAAGAAAATGCGCGCGGTACAGGTGCGGCTGCTCGCGGACGAAGTGCGGGATGATCTGGAGCACGTCGAGCCCTATGGCTTCACTTCGGAGCCGAAGGACGATGAGCTGCCGGAGGCCTTCGCGTTGTTTTTCGGCGGCGATCGATCTCACGGCATCGTGTTCTGCGTTGCTGACAGGCGCTACCGGCTTAAGAACCTGAAGCCGGGCGAGGTCGCTCTTTATGACGATCTCGGGCAGAAGGTGCACTTCACGCGTGAAGGGATCGTTGTCGAAACGCCCGGCGCGCTGACGGCCACGGTCGCAAAAGATGCTTCCGTTGCGGTGGGCGGAAATCTGACGGCAGAAGTGGCCGGAGATGCCGCGCTGAAAGCGTCTTCTGTGAAGCTGGATACGCCTGCCACGACCTTGACGGGAACTTTGACCGTCCAGGGCTTGATCACCGGCAAAGGCGGCATGGCGATCAGCGGCGGCTCCGGCGCGAGGGTCACCGGCGATCTGACGACGACTGGTGATGTGAAGGCGGGCCCGATCAGCCTGAAGACGCACACGCACACCGAGCAAGGCGACGGTGCGGAGACCTCCGGGCCGCACTAAACGTACGAGACTTTCGTACGAACCAAAAAGCAAACCCCGCAGGGCTGGACTCCTTGCGGGGTTTTTTGTGACCACCTTCTACGCAGGTGTTCAATGGATTTTATTTTAGACCTTGTGAGGGCCCTTGGTATGGCTCAAACGCTTCCTTTTTTCGTCGCCTTGCCCATATACATCATGGCCTACGCCGGAGCTGTGTGGGCAGTGGCCAAAGCGGCAAAGGCGATTAAGGATCTATGGGTGCGCTAAATGGACATGATGCTGAACGGGAAGCCGGCCGACATATCCGACTTCGAGGCCGATGAGCTGGCTGCGGCCGTGCTGATCAGCCTGTTTTCATGGCGAAAGTCTAACCCGGACGACGGGGTGAAGGCGCCGAATCGTCAGGGATGGTGGGGCGACACTTTCGCGGAGGCGGCCGGTGATCGAATCGGCTCGCGCCTCTGGCTGCTGCAGCGGCAGAAGGTTTTTTCGACGACGCTCCGGCGCGCGGAAGCCTATGCGAAGGAGTCTCTGCAATGGCTCATCGATGATGCAGTAGTTGCCCGCATTGAGGTTTCTGCGGAGCGCTCGGGGACTGACCAGATCGCGCTGCGGGTTACCTGCTATCGGCCTGATGACACGCAGGCGCTTCAGGCGCGATTCCAGAATGTTTGGGAGTGAAAATGTCTTTTGAAAGACCTACGCTCGCGGAGATCATCCGGAGAGTTCAGGCAGATGCGGAGAGCCGCATAGGAAAGAAGGTGATGCGCTGGTCGCTCGCCTCCGTCATGACGCGAGTTATCGCCGGCGTTTCCCACGGGCTTCACGGCTACATCGCCTTTGTGCTCCGGCAGTGCTTTACGAGTACTGCTGAGGGCAACTACCTTGAGCGCCGCGCCTCGGAATACGGCATCTACCGACTGCAGGCAAGCAAGGCCGTCGGTACCGTCACCTTTACCGGTACAGGTGTCGTGCCCGCCGGGACGCAACTTCAAAACGAACGTGGGGCGGTCTACGTCACCACGGACGAAAGCAAAGACGGCGCGGCTCCGCTTGAGGCGGCCGATGCGGGCGCTTCGGGCAATTCAGAGGCCGGCATGCAGCTGACGCTCGTGAGCCCCGTCGTCGGTGTGATGAGCTCGGCCGTTGCTGGCGAGCTCACCGGAGGTGCGGACGCAGAGGGGGACGAGAGCCTGCGGGAACGACTTCTTGCGCGACAAAAGAACCCGCCGAAAGCTGGCACGAAAGCAGATTACGTCGCCTGGGCGAGGCAGGTTCCCGGCGTGACGCGCGCCTGGTGCTACCCGCAGGAGCTCGGTATGGGGCATGTCACGGTGCGCTTCATGACTGACGGCATGACGCCGAATGGCATCCCGAACGAGACCATGATCAAGCGCGTAACGGACGAGATCAAAGCGTCCATGCCGGTTACGGCGACGCTTCACGTCGTCGCACCGATCCCGAAGCCGCTGAATCTCACGCTCGACATTCTCCCGGAGACTGAGGCGATCAAGGCGAAGATCGAATCCGCCATTGAATCGGTCGTTCTTGCAGAAGCGATCCCGGGCGGCTCGATCCTGCTGACTTCGCTTGACAGAGCAATTTCCGGGGTGGGCGAAGTTACCAGTTACCGCATTCAGTCGCCGACGGACGACGTGGCGGCGAGCGTAGGCGAAATCTTCGTTCCGGGGACGATCACGTGGGTGTGATATGGCGCTGACAGAAAGAGATTATTCGCACCAGATCGACGAGCTTCTTCCGAGAGGGCCGATCTGGAAAAGGACTCCGGGGGGCGCACTCGACGCTGTGTTGTATGCCCTGGGAAGAGAGGCCGCGCGCGTCGACGCCCGCATCAATCAGGTAATCGAGGAATCCGATCCGCGCACCTCTATAGAGGAGCTCGCCCGGTGGTTTGACGACTACGGCATTCCGTCCGCCTGCCTTGAGGCGATCGCAGATCCGTCTCAGGAGCAGATGCGGCAGGAGCTTCTCGCGAAGATCACGTCGAATCTCGGATTGACTGCGGCTTTTTTCGAGTCGCTTGCCGGGACGCTCGGCTACCAGGCAAAGGTAACGACCTTCACGGAGCATGACGTGAATGACGACGTGGAGCATCCGCTCTACGAAAAACAGTGGACGACGGTCATGACGCTTGGCATCACGATCCGGTCTAACGGGAATGCCGAATACCTCGATGTGACCTGGGGCGCTGATGAGCCTCTTGCTCGCTGGGGAAATGCTTTGCTGGAATGCGTGATCCGGGCGCTTGCTCCGGCTCATGTGTATGTCATTTTTATGTATGAGGAGGACGCCTGATGGCTACTAAAGGTTATTGGAAATCCGGCGCGGTTGATTCGCCGCCGGACACATCTACGCTCACTTCTAAAGGGTACCCGACGTCGGGCGACCCGAAAACCGGGACCCCGGCGACAAAGCCGGGCGCCGCGTGGTACTACCTGCAGGATCAAATGAGAAACACCGTTATTGAAGCCGCGGGGCAGACGCTGGCCGAGCCGCCATCCGCAACTCAGTTCCTCGAGGCGCTTCGAACCATGAAGTGGCTCGCCGATAACACTATCCCGGGCGGAAAGATTGCCAACGCCTCGATCACCGGAGCAAAGCTGACCGCGAAAACCGTCGCCGGGGGGAACCTCGCGGATCTATCGGTGTCGACGGCAAAACTCGCGGCGGGCGGCGTAACCAAGGACAAGATCGCACAAGGCGCGGTCGACGGCACACGCCTCGCGACGCAGAGCGTCGCTTTCTCGCATCTTCTTCCCGCGATTATCGCGACCGAGGGGCAAGTCACTGAAGGCACCGCAAAGAACGTTCTGATGACGCCTTTCCTTACGAAGCTGATGGTCCAGGCCTTCAATCCGCCGGCGGTCCCGCCCGGCACCATCATCCACTACGCCGGGCGCACGGTCCCGAGCGGCTGGCTCATCTGCAACGGCGCGAATGTGAGCCGAACCGACTACGCGGCCCTTTTCGCAGCTATCGGTACGATCTACGGTACCGGCGACGGGGTGACAACCTTTGGCCTGCCGAATATGGACGGTCGCTTCCTCGAAGGCACAACGTACACTGGTTCTGTCGGCACTTACCACTCAGCTGGGTTACCGAACATCACAGGTAGTTTCACCTCTCACGGCAATACTGGCTCAATGGTAACCACCGGACCATTTACGAACGGAGGACCCCGGATCCATTCGAATAGCGGTGGCGCAGAGGATGGGAGAACCGTTTACATGGACGCTAACAGGTGTTCATCTTTATACGGAACGACCGGAACAGTTCAACCACCTAGCATGGCCGCATTACCGCTCATTAAAACTTGATCAGGACCAAAGCCGACATCGCCGGGGGTTTAACCGTTGAAGATTGGCCATAAAAAGACGAGGATTTCGAAGCACTAAAGTCAAATCCCCGACCTTCATTAGCGTTATTTCCGCTGTGGCTACGCGTCACTGAGGTGTTGTTAGTAAAAGAGCCACTGCTATTCTCGAACCGCCCATCCCCGTTGTTGCTGAAGTAGCCCGTTATGTTCGGACGGTCATCCATGCAATAATTTGAGAACCACAAGGGGGGGCACTCCATCTCCAAGCAAATCGCCGGGCGCGGCGCAAGGGCTTAGCAGAATTCGCGACGAAAGCCGCGAACGGCCCTGCTTAATGCAGGTATGACAAAGCCCAGCGCTATCAACACTGGGCTTGTCGGTTTTGCAAGGAGACTGAGAGTGTCCAAACTCATCCTTGCTTCATGGGAGACTTTACCACAGGTCTCAATCATCTGGACCGGGGACATCAACATTGATGGCCTTGTGCTGGCTCTGATTGTCGCCCTGTGGCTCGTCCGCAAGAAGCTGTAAAGCGCAGGGGTCGTTTTCTTCGGAGAGCGGCCCCTCTTGCGTTCCGAACATAACGGGCGATTTCCGATGCGCAAAAGAATGGACCGGGGTACCCTCAGCTACTGGGGCTTTTACGCGAGTAAGGGAGGAAGGACACGCTCCGGGCGGTGGAGCCGATAACGGGTGCCTTATCGATTTTTATGCTTCTCGCGTTCACAGCATCTACGGAAGCTCCAGTTCTGTGCAACCTCCCGCAATGGCGGCTTTGATACTCATTAAATCTTGATGAGTGCCAGCGCCGCCACCGCTGGAGGTTGGACCGACGACGAGCTGCCATAGATTGACGACACGAAGGACGCGTCGAAGTACACGCCTTTATGATTCTGGTTATCCAGACCATCAAATGATCCCGCTGTGTAGTGCGCTACTTGGCGGAATGGGCCTGAAAAAGACTGGCCTCGGGCTTCTTCTTCATACCCCGGTCTGCCGCTTATGTTCGGGCATTCATCCATCGAGTTTTGAGGCTTGACTGTCATAGTTCGGCGATGCGCCAAGCCCCAAAACTTGATCCTAGAGAAAACCGTCTGCCGCCGCTCGTTACTTAGGATAGAGCGGAAGCATTCCGGCCCCTTGAGCACAGTGCTCAAGGTAGTCGCTCCACGCCTGCATGACCGCACGTCTCGCGTCGAGGTAATCGCTCCTTTGATAGGCGCGGGAGACCTGAGAACCTGAGACGTGAGAGAGGCAGGCTTCGGCGACTTCGAAGGGCGTGCCCATGTCCGCCATCCAACAGCGGGCCATAGAGCGCAGGCCGTGGGCAACCAGTTTCCCGGCGAGCGTGGTTCCGTGCAGGTATTTGGCGAGGGCTTGGGAAGAGATGTGGGAGCTAGGGTCGCGCCCGGCGAAGACGTAGGAGCTTCTGGGGTGCGGGGAGAGGGTTGCTTCCTTGGCGAGGAGAAGGCGCATGAAAGGGGTCAAGGGGACGCGGTGCAGGCGTCCCTTTTTCATCTCAGAGGCCGGGATGGAGAGGGTGTCGCCGTCGATCCACTCCTTCCGGAGCTTGGCGGTTTCTCCGGGCCGGAGCATGGAAGCGAGGGACCAAAGAAAGAGGGTTTGCGTGCGCATTGAAGCGCACTTGACTACTGCCAGCGCGTCCGGAAGAGATTGCCATGAGATCGACGGCATGGGTCTGACGATGGGGGCAGCGAAGATTCTGCTGACTCTGGCAACGGGGTTGTGAAGGATGTAACCGGCGCAGACGGCCAAATCCATGATCTCGCGCGTTCGCATCAGCACGCGTTTGAGTGTGGCTTGATGGCCTGCGGCTTCGATGTGCCGGACGGTCGCGATGATGAGGGGAGCGGTGATCTCGTCGAGCTGACGGCGACCGAGGGGGGAGATGACATAACGCTCAAGGCGGCGCTTTTCATCCATGTAGGAGGTGATTCTGCCGCGCTTGAGATTGCACCACAGGCGGAAGGCGTCTGAAAGGACGTATCCACGGGGCGGCTCCTGCCCCAACTCCTTCCGCTTTCTGCGGACCAGTTGCCGGGCCTGCATCAGAGAGACCTCGGGCCATCGTCCGAGGCTCAGATCAGTAACACTGCCTCCGTAGGAAATGCGGAGACACCAACTTTTGACCCCCGAGGGGTGAACCCGAAGGGTGAGGCCGTGGCCATCGGTCACGGTGTATCGCTTTTCACGCGGTCGCAAGGCCGCAATTTTTCTTGTAGAGAGGTTTTTCGACATGAAGCCCAATGAGATCAAAGAAATCCCCCACGTCGATGAGGACGGTTACTTCGATGGCATGGTGGCCTGCATGGCCGACGCGAAGGGCTCGCTGATGCTCGGCGCGGACTGCTATGACATCGCCGCCCCCGAAGACGATGGGAAGCACTTTTACAAGCTGTCTGCCGACAAAAATGGCTGGGAGGCGGAAGCTATTCCGCAAACGGCCGAGGAATGCGTCGGCATCGTGCTCGATCATCACAAACAGACGGAAAGAATTCACAAACTCCGCACTGTTTTCGATGAGCTCACGAAGAACTCGGCGACCTATCGCCTTGTCCAAGACCCGGAAACGAATGCCCGCTCGATCGAAAAGATTCCGGAAAAGACTGTTGAGGAAGTGCGCACCGAGAAGAAGCGGGCCCTCGACTCTGCCTTTACGTCTTGGTATGAGGACGGCGCGACACTAAAGTCTTCTCTGGGCTTCGAAGCGGACTCGGACTCCCGTGCCATGCAGGACGTGAACGGCCTAGTCACGGCGGCGGAATCTAGAGCTACCTTCGCGGACACGGAGAGCGGGGGCGGTCTGATCTTCATGGACGCTAACAACGTTGGGCATCAAGTCAGTATTGACCAGCTCAAGACTCTGCAGCTCGAAATTATTCAGGCTGGACTGGCAGCCTATCAGGAAAAGTGGAAGTTGCGCGACGCGATTGAAAAGGCGAAGACGAAAGAGGAGCTGGAAAAGATCGTCATCGCCTTCCATCCGGCTGACTTCTCTACGAAGTAATGTGGCGCTATCTGAAGCAGGTGCTCATCGCCTTCGATCAGCTCGTCAATGCGCTCCTTGGCGGGTGGGCCGACGAAAGCCTATCGGCGCATGCGTGGAGGCAGCATCTGGAAGGAAAGCGTGATTGGCCGTACCAACTCATCGACACGCTCCTCTTCTTCGACGACAACCACTGCCGGGAGAGCTACGAGAGCGAGCTCGAACGGAATCAACTCCCGCCAAGCATGCGGGAAAAGAGAGGTGAAAGTGACGCCTGATTACGACATCGAGATCGATCAGGGTACTGACACCGAGCGGATCTTCAACTGCGTTGACGGCTACGGGAATGCCATGGACTTCTCGGGCTACACGGCGCGGATGCAGATTCGTCGGTCCACGTACAAGACGGCGCCTCTGGACGAGCTGACTACTGACAATGGCCGGCTCGTTTTTGAAGGCGCGAGGCTGACTGCGATCTTCCCGAGCGATGTGACTAGTCGCTATCCGCCGGGAAGATCGCGGTACGACATCGAGCTTATCTCCAGTACTGGCCGGGTTCTCCGGCTTTTGCGGGGCTACTTCGACGTCATTCCGGAGGTGACTCGATGACCTACAGAGACAACGATTGCTGCGGCGATACCTGCAGGGTAACCACAGTGATGATCCCCGGGCCGCAAGGCGGCAAGGGGGACAAAGGGGATACGCCGGAAGACGTGGTCCTCTATACGCCGCAGACATTATCCGCAGAGGAGATGCTGCAGGCGCAAAAGAACCTGGGACTTGCCGGTGAGGCGGCCCCTTCTTTTTTAGAAATCTATGAACGTGCAAAGCAAGGAGATTGATATGCCCGAAGCACAGACCACGATGATTAAGAACCTTTCTGCCGCTTTCACGGCGGCTGGCGTTGACGTCAAGGGCCTGCTCGCCAAAATTGGCGACCTCGGCACTCTGACCACCACGCAGAGGGCTTCGCTCGTTGGCGCTCTCAACGAACTGAAGACCGGCATTGACGCCGCCGTTAAGATCGACGACGCAAAGACGCAGGCGGGAACCACCTGGTCGTCCACGAAGATCAATAGCGCGATCAACGCGGCTATTTCCGCTCTTGTTTCCGGCGCACCGGAGGCGCTCGACACCATCAAGGAAGTCGCCGACGCGATCAACACCAACAAGAACGCCATTACCGCTCTGCAGCAGATCGCGGCCGGCCATGTCAAGTTTGACGCCGCACAGACGCTCAGCGACACTCAGAAGCAGCAGGCCCGCGAAAATATCGATGCGGTCTCCGCTGCGCAGCTCGCGGCCACGGACACTAAGGCGCAAAAGGGCGTCGACGATGCCGCGGCCGCCAAGGCTCAGGCCGACAAGGGCGTGCGGGATGCCGCCACGGCAAAGACAGCGGCTGAAAAAGCCAACGGCGATCTGACGACTTTCAAGACGAACATCGGCGATACCACCGTTGACTTTGCCGCGGTTTACACCGCCGCGCGCGACGCGAATTAAGGCAGGTGCGACATGGCCGGCGGGAAGGACGACTACACCGATAGGGTGATCGCCGCTCTGTGGGCCATCGCCGCTGATGTCAAAAGCATTAAGTCGCGCCTGGATAGCCTGGAAGCCGCAATCAACGCCCGCATCGCTTATGACGCGGCCGTTATTTCGGCAATGGCTTCGGGCGCTACTGCGGCGACGGAAGAACCTGCGGAAGAAAAAGAATCCGGTGCATCCGGTGTGTAGCCCATTGGGCCGCGGTCCTTTACGGGCTGACGGCCCTTTTTTTTTCGGGAGTACGAAATGACAAAAGAAGAACTCATCGCCAAGCTCAAGGAGCTCGGTCTCGACGTGAACGGCGCAACGGAAGAAGTGATCCAGAAGGCGCAGGCGTGGCTTGAAGACCAGAAGGCTCAGCTCGACACCGAGACGCGCCGCAAGGTGCGCGCTTTCTGGATCGGCGTCACTGCCGTGGGCATTGTCCTCGGCATCGCTGCAGGCTGGTTCGGGCGCTCCATGATCGGGTGACGCCATGCACTCGCTTCTACCGGTAGGGGCGGAGGCGGCGTGGATAAAGATAGGTGCGGTATTGGGGGTGATCTGGGGGGCCACGTTAGAGAGTGTCGCCCCCTTGGTCTATTGGTATCTGGCCTTCATGGCGGCCGACCTTCTCACCGGGATATGGGCCGCCTGCCGGACCGGGACTTTCAGCTCAAAGCGCCTTAGCTTTGGGATGGCGAAGAAGGGACTTGCCTTTTTCATCATCACTCTTGCGCACGGCATCGACGTTTCGTTTTGGTTCGTGCTCCACGACATGCCACTTTTTCAAAGCGTGACGCTCTGCGCCTATGCCTGCGGCGAGTTCGGATCGATCGTCGAAAACATAGAGAGGGCGGGTTTCGGAGACGCACTGCCTCCAGTCCTCAAGAAGCTTTTCTTGACGCTAGAGAAGCGCCTTGAGAATGCCGTGGACTCCAAGCTCGATCAGATCGGACTCGACGACGAGGAGAAAGACAAGAAGACCAAATAGCAAAAGCCGCTCGGGAGCGAACCGGGCGGCTTTTTTATAGGCGAAGTCATTTCTAGGAGCCTATGGGAGACATTTTAAATGCTTTGAAGATCGGAGAGCTCATGACTGCAGATGATTTGACATGGCAGGCGACGGCCATCCTTGTCGTCCTCATCGCTTTCGGTGTTGCCGTCGTCGCGTGCGTCGCCGGGAAGGCCGTGAAGATTTGGCGTGATGCTCTGAAGTGAGGGACTATGACCGCTCGAGGAATTCGGAACAACAACCCCGGCAACTTGCGCCACGGGGAGGACTGGCTAGGGTTGGCCGCCGCGCAAGATGATCAGGATTTCTGCACATTCACAGAAATGCACTTTGGCGTTAGGGCGCTCCTGAAGACGCTTCGCACCTACGTAGAGAGGCGAGGACGCGACACCGTGCGCAAAATCATCACGCGGTGGGCTCCGGAAAATGAAAACGATACGGCCTCATATGTGCTTCATGTCGCGACGGCCTGCCGCCGTGATCCGGATGAAGTTCTGAACTTCGCAGCCGACCCGCTCCTGTATCTGGACATCGCGAAGGCGATCGCCCGACATGAGTGCGGCGTCGATGCTGAAGCGATCACGGATGATGCGTGGGAAGTGGGCCTCAAGGAGGCCGGGCTGTGACCTATCTGAAGATCGCGGGCGCACTGCTTGCGGTGCTTCTGGCTTTCGGAGGCGGCTATCGCTATGCCGCCGCGCTCTACGAAAGGGACGCGGCGGAGCTTCGGGAAGCCGAGGCCGTGGCTCGTGCCGATATGGGGAGGAAGCAATATGCGAAGATGGTTGAAGCGCTGGACGCTCTTGCCGGCCTGCGCGGTGAGCTTGCCGATGCTCGTGCTGATGCTGAGCGGGTGCGCCGCGCCGCCGAGGTACGTGCAAGAAGAACAAGCGCCGCTGCCTGCAGTGCTGAGCGCGCCGCAATCACCGCGTGCGAACGACTTCTCCGCGAAAGTGTCGGACTTCTCGCGGAGGGTCGAGAGCTACTTCAGGAAACAGCCGGAGTTCATGACGCCTTAGCGCCATGAAAAGAGAAAAGCCCGCATGAAGCGGGCTTGTGTCATCCGGCAAAGTGGAATTCTTTTTTTTCGAGCGGAGTTCCTCCTTTTGACGCCGGACTCGAGAAGTGTACACGAAACCTCACTCAAGCGGCAGGACTTCATCGGCCCACGACTGCATGACGGGACGACGTAGTTCACATAGGTCGTCACGCTGATACGTTTGCTCAACGGCGTTGCCGGTTGCGTGCATCAGGCACTTCTCTGCGACGACTCTATCCACACCGTTTCTAGCCGCCCAGTCGCGGAAGGTCGAACGGAACCCGTGCATCGTCACTTTGCCGTCTGTGAGTCTGCTGACCGTGTGATATGGGTTGTCGATGCGGATTGGTCTGTGCGCCCAGTAAGGCGACGGAAAGAGCGGTCCCGTCTGGCTCGGGTTGGCCGCAAGCAGCACTTCAATGGCCTGATCGCTCAGAGGGACACGGTGCGGGAAAGGCTTGCGGTCTTTTCTGCGAGCAGGCGGGATGTACCAGATGCGCTCTTCGAGATTGATTTCATCCCAAAACGCGAGCGTAAATTCCTTTCGGCGCGTGGCGGTCAAGATGCCGAAGAGTGCAGCCAGACGTGAAGGAGGCTCTCCGACCTCACCTGCAAGCAATCGACTGACAATGTCTATCGTCTCATCAAGCGTAGCGGCAGGGCAATGCCTGGTGGTGTAGATGCGCTGAGGTGATGGCAGCCATGCGTCAAGATTGCCGCGCCATGTAGCTGGATTCTCTTTGTTGTAAAACCCTTCACGTTTTGCATAGGCAAAGACGGTCTCCAAGTAGCCACGCATTTTGACGCCTGACGGAGTCTGATCCTTCCAGAGCGGATTGAGGATAGAAAGGATGTGAGACGTTTCGACCTCTTTGATCGGTATGTCTCCGATGTGCTGGACGGCGAGGCCGAGAATGCACCGCCGCCATTCATTGATGCTGTGCTTGTTCTTGTACTGCTTGACCTCAATGATGATCGGGATGATGCGGTCTGCATACTCCTTGAATGTTGGCTCGTGCTTTGTCTTTGCCGGTGCTTTCTTTTCTTCTCTGAAAGCCTTCGGGTCGATCCCTTGCGTGAGGAGGGTGTGGCACTTGAGCGCCTCATCCTTCGCCATTTGAATCTTGATGAATGTCGGATCACCCAGTGATAGATCCTTGCGCTTTCCGTCGAACGTGTATCGGAAGACAAACGCTCTGCTGAGTCCGTTTCTTCGGACGACGAGGTACAAATTCGGCGCGATCTTATATCGTCCATCGCCTACTGCCAGAATGTTTTTGGCCGTAATGTTCATGGCGTGTCCCACAAAATTGAATCCACGAGGTGCCGAACACACTCTTTGTCCCACAGTTGTCCCACAGGCTGACGGCGTGTAGGCGGTGTGCAGGTAGCGCGACGGTAGCGGGGGTACGACCATGCTAACACGAAAAACCCCGCCACATAGCGGGTATGTAGCGGGGTGATGGTTAGCAGGTAGTTAGGCTGTAGAAGAGCCGATCAGTTAGAAGCGGAAGTCGCGTTCGCCCTGAGCAATGCGTTCAAGACGTTTTACGCTCGCATTGCGGAACTTCTCATTCTTCACTTTGGGGAGTTCGAGCTGAATGACTTGTTCACCCTCGACCAGCGTTTTGGGGGAAGCGTAGTCGCACAGATACTCCTTCATCGTCAGGATGGCATTGGCCTGACAGAAGTCGGCGATGGCGCCGTTCTTTGCAAACTCCATAAAACGGTCGCCCGTGCGGCCGGCGCGGTAGCAGGCCGTGCAGAAGCTCGGAAGGTAGTGATTCTCGAGGAGCCAGCGGACGACCTCGTCAAGCGTGCGGCGGTCATTCGTTTCAAACTGAGCGGAATTTTCAATGTCGCGAATGTCGGCAATGGTGTAGCCGCCTACGGATGTACGAGAACCGCCCGAAATCTGCGAAATACCGAGTTCAAGCGCTTCAGAACGGATGCGGGCGCTTTCGCGCGTCGACATGATCATGCCGGTATAGGGAACGGCGAGTCGAATCAGCGCCACAATCTTGAGGAAGATCGCGTCGGGCACGGCATTGCTGAAGGTGTGCGGGTCAATATCGTCGGCCGGGCAGATGCGCGGCACGGAGATGGTGTGCGGCCCCACGCCCCAGACGGCTTCAAGATGCTCGGCATGCATCAGAAGGCCGACGAAATCGTACTTGTAGAGCGTCAGACCAAAAAGAACGCCGAGGCCGACGTCATCAATGCCGCCTTCCATAGCGCGGTCATGCGCTTCTGTGTGCCAAGCGTAATCAGCCTTGGGTCCCTTTGGATGAAGCTTCTTGTACTCCTCCGGATGGTAGGTTTCTTGGAAGAGCTGATAGGTGCCGATCTCCGCATCATGAAGCTTGCGGTAATTTTCAACCGTCGTCGCGGCGATGTTGACGTTCAGGCGGCGGATTTGTCCGTTCTTGTGTTTGATCGAATAGATGGTCTTAATCGACTCCAGAATGTATTCGATGGGGTTGTACTTGGGGTGCTCGCCAGCCTCGAGCAGCAAACGCTTGTGACCGAGGTCCTGAAGGGCAACCACCTCGCGGGTGATTTCTTCCTGCGTGAGCTTCTTGCGGACGATGTTCTTATTTTTAGCGTGATACGGGCAATAGGTGCAGGTATTCACGCAGTGATTGGAGAGATAGAGCGGCGCGAAGAGAACGATGCGGTTGCCGTAGATTTTTTCCTTGACTTCACGGGCGATTGAAAAGATGCGTTCATTGCAGTCTTCAAGATCGCAAAAAAGCAGCACGGCGGCTTCACGGTGCGTGAGACCTTTGGCCGTACGGGCTTTGTCAATCAGGGATTCAATCAGCGGACGGTCAGATTTGTGTTCTTCGGCCCACTTCAGAGTGGCTTCAATTTCCTCGCGGTTGATGAACTCGTCCGCGCGGCGAGATTTCGGGTTGTACATGAGAGAAAACTTGGTAAAGCGTTGACCGCCTGCCGGAAAATTGGCGGGAATAATGAAACAGCGGTCGGTGGGGGCGTCTTAAAGCGAGCGCCATGGCTTTGTCGAATGCCGGCATCTTAATGGGTGAAAACCCCTTTAACGCTTAAGTTGAAAAGATATTCGACATGCATCAAATGTTCGGGAACGCTTCACTTGATGCTGAACGGCATTTTGTAGACATCTGTTGTTGTGAGCGAACAGTTCAGCCCAAACCGACCGCCCGTATTTTGATGAACGCGGGTGCTTCCAAGCGCTCGATAAAACAAGCGCAGAAGTGCGGAGTCGTCAGTGATGAAGTTCCTGGTGGTCATGCGGGTCGCCCGCCACGGACTTTTTCGCGTATTCGCCGTCGATACGCAATGCGCGCATGCGCTTTAAAACCTCGCTTGCTGCGCAGGCGGCATAAGCGAAACCGCCCGCAGTGCAGGCAGCCAGTACCCAAATGGAACCGCCGGCGCCGATCAGCGTGCCGAGAAAGCCCGCAAAAAGCGGAAAAATGGATTTGCCGGCATTGAGCGCTGTGATGCGCAGGCCAATAGCTTCGCCGATTCGATGCGGCGGTGCGAAGAGGTAGACGAGCGACATCATGTTGGGCAATGACGCTCCAAGCCCGAGACCTTCTAGAAAAGCAGCGGCCATCAAGGCATACGGGTTGTGCGTGAACGGCATGACTGCAAAGGCGAGCGTCGCTAAGAAAAGCGACAGGACGATCATGTGCCACTCAAGCACGTAGCGCAGGAGAATGGGCGTACAGAAGCGCACTACAAAGGTGGCACAAGCAAAGCTGCCGAGCACCCAGCCGATCTCAGAGGGTGACAAACCAACACTGTCAGCATAAACCGGTATCAGCAGATTGCCGACTTCCCAGGCAATGGAGATCATCACCGAAGCACAGAGAACGGCACGCATCGGCGGATCTTTGAGAAAGTCCATGGCAGAACCGCTGCGCTCTTTGTTGGGTTGCCCGTCAGCTCCCGGAAGCTTTTTTCGTCTTCGGCTTGCTGTGTTCAGCAGCCGGCGCATGCCCGGGAACAGGAGGACGATTGAAAGCAGGAGCGGCAGCCCCAGAGCCCACATATAGACTGCAGCATATGAAAAATGCTCAATGAGGTAGCCGGCAGCTACCGGAGAGGCGAGGTTGCTGGTGGCTGTGGTGAGAGAAAGTGCCGTAAAAGCAAGCTGCCTGGTTTTTGGGGTACTAACGTCGCCCGTGAGCCGCTGAACGACAACATTCGTGAGCATGAAGGAAAATCCCGTCAGCGTCGCCGCAGCAAAGAGTGAAGCGATACCGTACTGAGCGGCAGGGAATAAAAGCACTGAACTGCCGGCAAGCATCATGCCGATGCGGGCTCCGGCAAGCGGTCCTCGGGGACCGCCGCGATCCAGCCAACGCCCTGAAGGAATGGCAAAGCACATGGGACCGAGCGAAATTGAAGCCAGCATGGCTCCGACCCAGAAAGTCGACGCACCTGAATTGATGGCATCCAGTGTGGCCGTAAAACGCATCCCCGTTGAACAGACATGCATGATGAGGGTGATCGTCAGAACTTTGAGGAGAGATCGGATCGGAACTTGCGGCATGGGAAAAGCAGGCGGAAGAACGGCCTGCGGATAGGGTTGTAACTATTAAATAGTGAGGTTGAGAAGAAAGATGCGGGGTTGGATCAGCTGATTATCTGCGTTGTTATTCAGTCACAGTATTTACGCGAATCAATTGCAACTTTTTATGTCAATAATTGTGCGCCTCAATTGAGGCAGTGAATGCAGCTTCTTATTGTCAATACCGATGCCAAACCCGCACCGCGACTGAGTGCAAACCGGCCGGAAAACGCGAAAGGTTTGCGCCCCAAGGGATTTCAAGAGTTGATCTGATTACGCTCGGTTGCAAATTGATTGTACTCCTGCCGAGGTAGAGCCCTTTCTAAAACACGCGGGGCGCCTCACAATACGCTGAGGAAGTAGCGGAAGCGGCCGAAGACACTATTCAGACAATGCGTGCTTAATGCCTGTAATGAGCAAAACGCAATGCGGCGTTTGAAATGGTTGACCGCCTACAAAAAGATTTGATCTTTACTTCTAAATCTGATAAGGCAACATTGATTGCCAGCAGAGTGGTGCGGCTTTACATGGGGGATGTGGAGACGCACCAATATTTTGAACTGCTCCGAGGCGGCGCCTCGGACATTGACTATGCCGGCTCAAAGGATCCGGCAGAGTACAAAACACGGAGCGAAAATATGGACATGACTCTTGACGGCAGCAGCCAGAGCGGGCGTCCCGCCAAAAAGACGGGCGTCATTAGCTGCCGCCTTCCAACTGAACTGAAGACTGCGGCCGAAGCCTTGGCCGCGAAGAACAATGTTCTTCTCTCTCATCTTCTGCGTGAATTCCTCGAGGAAACCGTCCGTCAAGACGATCCTTTCTGGTGGCGCAAGGGTGAAAAGAAGACGAAGTGAGGACTCCAGAGCTCAAAGCTCTGTCTTCTTGTCAACACTGCTATAGATGGCTTCTTACGAAGCCGCTGTAGATGTCAACCGGCGCCAGAGATTGGCGCCGGTTTCCTTTTGCTGAGATTTAAGAGATTTTTTGATTGTTCATGACTTCTCGCTCGCGAAATGAAGTGGCAGAATGAGCAAAGCGATTCTCAATCCGCATTGACACTTTCAATCACGCTGCAGGTTGGGAAAGGCTCTTGATGGAGGCTCGAGGCGCATGCCGCATTTTCGAGCGGACAACAGTCAACCGCCTGAGACAATCAGTTTTGTGCTGAAGCTGCAGGTATTAGGAGAAGATTCATGGCCATTATCAAGATCAAGACAAAGATTGAACTTTCGGAAAAAGAGCTCACCGGTTTTCGAGCCGCCATTGAAAAAATGGGACTTGCACCCGAAGAAGCCGTGAAGCTTTTCTTCAATGAAGCCGTGAAGCTTCTTGCGGAAAAATACAGTGTGACGCCGCAGAAAAAAATGAAAGTTGAGCAAGTCGCCGCTAAACCAAGCAAAGCGGTGAAGGCCCAAAAGAAGGCGGTCGAAAAAGCAGAGGAAAAATCCGTCAAGACGCCGAAAGCGCCGGCTGTAAAAAAGACTGCAGCCAAAGAGGCTTCCGTGAAGAAGGCGGCGGCTAAGACGGAACAAACGGCCGCTAAACCTGCTGCCAAGGCAGCTGCGCAAACAGCGGAAAAGAAGCCTGTGAAGCCTGCTGTTAAAAAGGCGGCTCCTAAAACTGTGAAGGCTCTGGCCCAGACGGAAGTGAAGCCCGAAGTCAAAGCGGCCGCAGCCGTCAAGGCGCCGGCTAAGGCCGAACCCGCTGCTAAGAAGCCGGCAGTCCGCAAAGCACCGGTGAAGAAGCCGGCAGTCAAGACTGCGGTCAAGCCTGCGGCGACGCCCGCTGCGAAGCCGGCGGCTAAACCAGCCGTTGCAGCAGTCAAAACGGCAGAAGAAAAACCTGCGGCAAAACCTGTCGTCAAGGCTGAAACGCCGAAGGCTTGATTGATGTCACGAACCGCAGGCCGGCTAAGCTGGTCTCAGCGGTTCGCGGCAGACGAGCTGACCGGCCGCGGCTGCGTACTGGATTGAACAGACGCACGCTCGGCCGGTTTTCTATTGTCCGTTCAAACCTCACAGAATTGTCTTGAATAATTTCACAGCCTAAGAGAAGTTTCGCCTTTCTCCTACAATTGATAAACGCGCAAACTTACGCGCAGGGCTGCAGGTGCAGAAGATTCGCCGCTGCCTCGTTGGTCGCGCAAAGCGCTGAGATAACAGTTCAGTGCCGCAGCTGCGGCGTTTGAAATCCTGTTTGAGTTCCAATCATCAAGATTTAGCAGCGTACGCCTCGTCATGATGCCGTCTATCCGTCTCTCCGCAGTCTTTGTCGGCCTGTTCTGCATCGTTCTTGGAGCGACTGCAGTACATGCTGCTGACGCCTTTTCCGTTAAGGTTGAAGGACTTCAGGGCGACCTCAAAAGCAATGTTGAAGCTCAGCTTGCTTCCATGGGTATCGGCTCTATTACCATCGAAGGGCGCTATCGAGCACGAGTGCGCAGCGGGGTACGCACCGGACTGCGGGCTTTGGGTTATTACGATCCGCAGCTGAAGTTTTCTTGGGGGCCGAAACCCGCAGAAGGCAGCCGCAATCCGCGCGAACTGACGGTGGTGGTGACGCCCGGTGACCCCGTAAAAGTGATGGGAGCGGAGCTCTCGCTCGAGGGGGATGCTGCCAATGATCCGGATTTTGCTGTGCTCAGGAAGAATTTGCCGAAAAAAGGCAGCGTGCTCAATCACGGTGAATATGAGGACTTCAAGAAATCCGTGCAGAGCCTTGCTACCCGCAAAGGCTATTTTCAAGGCCGCTTTACGAAAAACGAACTCGGCGTATCGAGAGAACGGCGGGAAGCGTACTGGCGGCTCGCCTATGATTCGGGTCCTCGATGGCATTTCGGTCCTGTTTCATTTTCCGGCGGACAAATTGACGCTGACATGCTTGAACCGCTCGTCCCTTTTAAGGATGGTGAACCCTACGCCGCACCGAAGCTCGCGCAGTTAAACGAGAATCTCGCAGATACGGGATGGTTCAGTTCTGCCGTTGTTGCGCCCGACTTTAAGCAGGCCGACGTCGAGAATCACATCGTGCCGATGTCGGGGGCGCTCACTCCGCGCAAAGGCAACATTATTGAAACGGGTGTCGGATATTCAACCGATGCGGGTCCTCGCTTTACGGGCAAATGGGAAAAGCCGTGGGTGAATTCGCGCGGTCATAGTCTGTCGTTCGCTTCAACCGTGTCAGGGAAAGAGCAGACGATGGATGCAAGCTACAAAATGCCGCTGCAGAAGAGCCCGCTCGAAGAGTTTTGGCTGGCTCAGGGCGGCCTCAAGCACACCAATCTGAATGACACAAAGTCAATGCAGACCTCATTGGCGGCGACTCGCTATTGGAATATGGAAGACGGCTGGCAGCGCTCCATTGGTCTGCACTGGCTGATCGACAACTTCACGCAGGGCGATACGGATGCCACGACAATGCTCGTCTATCCTACGATTGCGTTTAACCGCACACGCTCGCGCGGCGGTTCCATGCCGATGTGGGGAGACTCTCAGCGCTACTCGCTCGATATCGCCAGAGAGCTTTGGGGGGCAGACATTAATTTCTGGGCATTCAATGCCCAAGGCGCCATCATTCGCAGCTATGCCGCGCGGCATCGATTGATCGGCCGCTACGCTTTCGGCTGGATTTCATCGAGCAGTTTTGATGAGGTGCCTCCGGATATGCGTTTTTTTGCTGGCGGCGACCGCAGCATTCGAGGGTATGACTACAAATCCCTTTCTCCTCGTGACGCATCGGGCGATCTTCGAGGTGCGAAGCGGCTCCTCACGGCTTCGCTTGAATATCAATTCAATGTAACGGGGTCCTGGTGGGGAGCGGCATTTGTGGATACGGGCGAGGCGGTGGACCGCTTGGACTCTACGCACTTTAAAACGGGTGCGGGCTTAGGCATTCGCTGGCAGTCTCCCGTGGGCCCGGTGAAATTGGATATTGCGCGTCCGATCGGCGATCCGGATCACAAGGGATTTGCCTTCTACATTGGTCTCGGACCGGAGCTTTGAGTGATGACGACCAAAACCACAGATCCGAAGACGGACGTTTCCAAGAGAGCTGAGAAGAGACGTCGTCCGATGCTGCGCTTTGCATTTTGGACATTCATCGGTACGGCAGGGGTTTTGACCGCTGCCGCAGGGGGTGCGGCCTGGCTGGTCGGTACGGAAAGCGGTCGTTCAGCAGCGCTTAATCTGGCTGTCCGTTTCGTCCCGGGCTTTGAGGCGCAGGCTATATCCGGTCCATGGGATGATCTGACGGTCAAGCGCATCGGCTGGATGTCTCCGGGCATTTCGGCCAAGATTGATGAACTGCACCTCGGCTGGGATTGGCGGGCGCTTTTTCAGCACTCTCTTCACGTCACTAAGTTGGAGGTCGTCGGGGCAGATATCAAAGTGGATACAACGGCACTTCCCGCTTCAGAGGATGCGCCTGCCGACGATGCTGCCGGACTGCCGGATCTGCAGCTGCCGTTCTCCGTCATTCTGGAGCAGGCGGCACTCCTGCAGATCAGGACCGAGATCGACGATCTGCGGCTGACGGTGGGCCAGTTTGCAGCCTCGGCAGAACTTATCCATGGCGAGCTGCGCCTGCCCGAAGCTGCCTACAACGACCTAATGATTGAAGCGCCAGCCTTCAGTTTGTCTTCCAACGCTTTCAAAGCGACTGAATTTCAATTCGGCGGCAGTGCGGCGACTGTGAATGCCATGCATTTGACCGGCGGCCGAGTCTCGCTTGCAAAGGGCTCAGAGGAGCCTCCCGCAGCAGAGGCCGAAGCGGTTAAGGCTGATGAATTGTCAACGGCCTCAGACAGCTTAGCGCAAGCGAACGCTTCCTCCGCAGCGGCTCTTCAAGGCTTTGCCCAAGCCCTGGATGAAATGCTTCAAAAGCCTTTTGTCACTAAGCTGCCCGCTGTAGCCGTGCCGCTTGACGCCAAGCTGACGTCGCTGGTGATGACAGATTGGCAGATTGCCGGACTTTCGGCAGATCAGGCGCTGCCCGGTTTGGCACCGTTGGTGCTGAATAAAGCAGAAATTAAAAACGCTTCGGTTCAGAAGGACGGTTCTCTTTCGGTTGAAGCCGCGGCGATTGATTCTTCCGTACTCTCCATCAGCGCATCCGCAGAGGCCAAACTGGCTGATGCCTGGCCGCTTTCCGTTCACCTTGAAGCTCGTGCGGACGTCGAGCCTTGGGCAAAGCTGCTCGGCATCCGTTTCAAGTCGCCCCAGAGCACTTTGGTGATGGGTCTTTCGGGAGAGGTTATCGGCAAACTTAAGCTCGCGGGTTTTGCCGCAGGGGCTGTTGATCTGGCGTTTTCACTCTCAGCCGATCCGTCTAAACCGTATCTCCCGTTCAATGCCTCACTGACGTCGTCTGAGCTCTTGATCCCGGCTTTGGCTGTAAAGCAAACCGCTCAGAGCGCAGCGGAGGCAAAAGGGGCTGTGTTGCCGGATGCCGCATCGGCAGCCCAGACGCAAAAAGACAAGATTGCGCAGCTTCAAGAAGCTGGTGCGGCACAAGCGTCCGCGGGTGCTTCCGAAGCATTGAAAAATGCCTTCTGGACCATTCGTGATTTGGCTTTTCACGCCGGCGGAGATGCCCGGAAGTATTCATTCACTCTCTCGGGTAAGCCCGAGGTTTCAGCTTCTCAAGCCATTCTCGCTGGGAAAAAGACTTTTGCCGGCGTGATTGATGCGGCCCTTTCGGGAACGCTCTCAGGGGCTCGGATTGACCGCTTCGTTGCAGAAACCCCGTTGGGACGGCTTGAAGCTGCAGGATCGGCAGAGTGGCCGAAGGATCTCGACTGGAGCGGGACGCTCAAGGCCGATAATATCGACCTGGGCGGATGGGTTGTCTCTTTCCCGCTGAAACTCGCCGCTGAGGCCTCGGGAAGCGGGTCATTGACAACGGCGGGCAATTTTGCTTTCAGCGCCAAGAGTCAGGTAAAGGGGGCTATTGGCAAGCAAAATGCGCCGCTCGAACTCCGTTTGGCAGCAGCAGGCGAAAACGGGCTGAATTGGCAATTGGATGATTTCTACGTCCTATTGGGTCGCAACACCGCTTCAGCAGCCGGATCCATTGAAGAGCTTCGGGGCGTGAAGCTCGATATGAAGCTCGATGCGCCTGGACTCCTCAACACGATTCCGGGGCTGAGCGGCAGAGCCAAGGGGGACGTCCATGTCGACGGAAGTCTGGCTAATCCAGTGATCCTTGCAGATCTGAAGGCCGAAAAGCTTGCCTACAACGATATTTTTGCGCTCGAGCAGTTTGGCCTCTATGCCGATCTTCGCAACTCTCCAAATCCAGATGCCGACGTTGAGCGCCTGAAGCTTAAGGCGTTCACTGCCTACAAGCGCCCGGTTCAGAAGAGCAGCCCATCCGTTTCGGCTGCGCCGGCTGAAGCCTCGGCAGCCGTAAAAACAGCAGACACTTCGGCAATCAGCAGCCGTATGCCGCCGGGAAGACTCGTGCCGCCAAAAGCGGGCAGCTCTGCAGCGGAAAAATTCGATTTCATCGTTCGATCCCTCTCTGAAGGCGAAGTGGTCGGAAAGCTTCTTCTCAATCTGAAGGAGCTCACTGCTCCGGGCGTCAATATGCCCCAGCTGGAGGCGTCGCTCCAAGGGCGTGAGACGGCTCACGCGCTGAAACTGATGCTCGACGGAGAGCCCGTGAGCGGGAGCGTTGCGCTCACTGGCGGATTCTTCCGCGATACGCTCGACTGGACGGGCAGACTGACTCGAGCCTCTCTTACGACGCCCGCAGGGGTCTGGTCCAATGCGTCTCCTGCAGACATGACTTGGAGTACTGCAAAAACGCAGGCGACGATTGCCGGACATTGTTGGAAGCATGATGATGCTGAGGTCTGTGCGCCTAAAACTTTGGTGCTGGGCCGCAGCGGTGAAGCAGAGCTGCGTTTGACTCGTCTTTCGATGTCGGTTTTCAAACCTTATCTGCGGCGCAAGAGTGACACCTTGGAGGGTGCGCTGACGGGCGGCGTGCGGCTGAAATGGGATCTTGACAATGGCCGCATGCCCGAAGGCATGGCGGATCTCAATGGGGACGGACTGGCTTATTCAACCCGTTGGCAGGGTGTGCGGATTCCTGTGGAACTTGAACGTCTGCGCGCGCATGCATTGTTGTCCGAAAAGCGCGTTGCACTCGCGTGGGATGTCAAGCCCAAAGGAAACGGCAGCATTTGGGGAGAGGTCGGCGTCATTGACCCCATGAAGACGCGTCGGCTCGAAGGGCGATTTGGTTTAACGGGCGTTACGCCTTCCTTTATTCAGCCGTTTCTCTCTAAAGGGGAAAAAGCGGAGGGTGTTGTTAACGCCGATCTGCGCGCCGGTGGTACGCTCATCAAGCCGGAACTATACGGCAGTGCAGCGCTTGAGGACGTTGTGGTGAATGCCGACTTGGTGCCTTTCGATATGGAGCCATCAGGACTGGAGCTGCGTTTTAACGGCCGATCTTCTACCCTGACGGGAGAGGTGAGGTCGCTTGCCAATCTGACGGGGAAAACGAATTCATCCGACCGCACACTGCAGAAGATTGAACTCTCCGGCAGTGCTTCTTGGGAAAGCCTGACGGATTGGCACGCCAGTGCTCGAGTCAAGACAGACGGACTTCGGCTGACCCTGCCGCCCTCCATTCGGCTGGACGTTAAAGCGGATGTGAAGACCGAGGCCGATCCCAAGTCGGCATCCGCATCGGGCAGCGTGGAGATTCCGTCGGCGCTTATTGAAATCAATGAGCTCCCGGCTTCTGCGGTCGCCGTATCGGATGACCAGGTGATGCTCGACGCCAATCTCAACCCCATCGCTGCGAAGACCGAAAGTCTGCCGATACGCGCAGACGTCGACATCGTGATTGGTGAAAAGGATGTGCGTGTCAAAGCCTACGGATTGGATGCTTCGCTTTCAGGCAAACTCAAATTCATGATGGGCGGCGGCCGCATGGGACTCCTCGGCAGCATGAATATTCCGCGCGGGCGTTTTCGTGCTTACGGGCAGGATCTTTTAATTCAAACCGGTGAATTCCTTTTTTCCGGTCCGATGGCCAATCCGAGCATTCGTTTGGAAGCGATCCGCAATCCGGAGTCTACAGAGGACGACGTGACGGCCGGCATTCGTGTCACCGGCACGGCTGATGAACCGGTGGTACAGCTCTTTTCAACACCTTCCATGTCCGACGAAGAGGCGCTTTCCTATCTCCTGCGAGGCGAGGGACTCGGCTCGGAAGACGGCAGCAGCTCAGCCATGATGACGAGCATGCTCATTGGGCTGGGCACCTCTCAGGGCGGCGGCATTTTGAGTGAAATCGGCGACGCGGTGGGCCTTTCCGGCGTGGGTATCGATACAGCAGGCAGCGGGGAATCCCAGCAAGTAGTGGTGTCCGCCTATCTGCTTCCTGGTCTGCAGGTGAAGTACGGCGTTGGCATCTTTGATTCGCTTGCGACGCTGACGCTTCGTTATCGACTGATGCCGCGGCTCTACTTAGAAGCGGTCTCCGGCGTCAATCAGGCGCTGGATCTACTCTATCGGTTCGAATTTTGAACAGAAAAAAAGCGCTCCGACACGGATGGCGGAGCGCTTGAAAGGCGCGGCGCAGGCGTACTTGCGCCGCTTTTGCAATACTGGGCTTACTGGGCAGTCTTCATTTGACCGCGCAGTGCCTCAACTTCGGCCTTCATGCGGTCGAGCTCAACCTGAGCTTTTTCGCGTGAAAGTTCCGAGCGAGCTGCAGCATCGGAAACGGTTCCTTCAACTTGAGCTCGGCGTTCAGTCACGTCAAGTTCCTTCATTTGAAGTTCAAGTTCGCGAACCTTGTCCTCATATGCGTCGAGCTTAGCCTGACGAGCGGCTTTTTCCTTAGCCGCCGCAGCTTGCTGCTGGGCTTTGGCTCGAGCGGCAGCGGCCGCACGTTTCTCAGCGGCTGCTTTTTCCTTGGCGGCGGCTTCCTGAGCAGCAGCTTGAGCGGCAGCGCGGGCGGCCTCTTTCTGACGAGCCAATTCCTGCTGTTCTTTGGCAGCGGCGTCAATCGCCTGAAGGTTGTAATCAATCTGATCCGGGCTCATGTCTTTGACCCCGGGCGGGAGCGTCGAGGTGGCAGTGCTCGGTGCGGCAACGGCCGCAGCAGCAATGGTCGACGCGAGCAGCGCGGCAAGTGTATGAAGCTTCATCATTCAATCCTTTTTAATCTGCTAAGCGTCAGTATCAGCGGCCGCAGCCGTAAGGGTTGTTGGGCTGAATGCGCGCTTCGTTGGGCGTGGGCGACACCATAACGGCCGTGCCGGTCTTGAATTCGCAGGGACGGCCGACCTGTGCGCTCTGAAGCACCTTGCCGGAAGCCGTACGGAAGACGATCTGCACGCCGTCGGTATAGCTCGTGGACGACGATCCGCCGACTGCATCGCCGGCCAAACCGCCGACCGCGCCGCCAGCGAGACCGCCCATCACGCGCGAAGAGGTCGAATGATTGTTGTGGTTGCCGATGGCTGCGCCGGCAATGGCGCCGAGAATGGCACCAGTCATTCTCGCGGTATCACGGTTGTCATCATTGGGGACGGCAACTCGGGCAGCATTGACTGCAATGATCTGGACGGTATTGACTTCCTGAACCTGATTGACCTGTCCCGCGTAGTAGGTGTCTGCGCGGTAGCGTGTGCCGTCGTTGGCGCAGCCGGCAAGAGCAAGAGCCGCAGCGAGCGACAAGGCAATGACGGAAACTTTCTTCTGCATGTGGTTTGTCCGTAGGTAGGAGGGGGTTCATTTGGCGACGGGCGCCGAGTGAACGATATGATTTGATCTACACTCTACACGATAGCGCAGGATAGCCTGAACAATTGTTCAGTTTATATGCGAACTGTAACTATCCGCTACGATTGAGGCGCAGGCGTTGATGATGTGCATGTATTTGTTTTCAATGCACTTTAAGGGCGCTGTGACAGCATAAAGAACCTTGCAATGACACTATTATCCGATGCCTCAGCGCAAAAGACTTCCTCTCAGGCACTGATGCCGGCACTAATTGCTCTGCTGTTGACAGCATTTGTAATGCGAGGTCCTGTTACAGGCGTTGGTCCCGTAGCCGCAGAAGTGGTTGCCGCCTACGGAACGACCTGGAGCCTCTACGGGCTGCTGGCCGCACTGCCGGTTGCCGCTTTTGGGCTTTGTTCTTTTCTCGCTCCGGCGCTTCAGGCGCGTTTAGGCCTTTGCGGAGCCGCGTCGGCTGCGCTCGCTTTGCTGCTCCTCGGCACTGCGCTTCGCTTCATTGCGAATCTGGCGGCTTTTGCGGGCGGCATGTTCCTGCTGGGCGCAGGTATTGCGCTTCTCAACGTGCTCATGCCGGTCGTCATCAAAACGCGCTGGCCGAGAAGAATCGGCATGCTGATGGGACTTTATACCGGCATGATCGGGCTTTCCGGTGCGGTGGGCGGGCTCACGGCTGCGCCGCTTTTTGCCTGGGGCGGGAGCTTGAGCTGGCCCTTTGGTTTTTGGACCGCGGGAGCCCTGCTGGCGCTGATGGTTTGGCTGCTCCTGATGCAGTGCAGGACGCAAGGACAGTCAAGCGAATCGCGGTGCTCTGCACCAAAGCCAGCGGAGGATAAGGAGAGACCGCTGGGACTGCTTCGCCGGACGCTGCGCGCGCCTTTGGCCTGGATCCTCACGGGGGTGATGGGACTCCAATCCACACTGATTTATACGGCCGCAGCCTGGATGCCTTCGTATTGGCGTTCTCAGGGAATGAGTTTTGAAACGACGGGCATCTGGATTTTCGTCTTTCTCTTTTCGGGACTGCCCGCTTCCGTGATGACGGCGAAGTTCTTCAAAGTCTGTCCCAGCGATCGTACTGCCGGCGCCGTGCTTTCGCTCCTTTATGTGCTCGGACTTGCCGGCTGGCTCGCTGGCGGCGCATGGCTCCTTCCTGCCTCTGTTGCCGCTGGAGCTGCACAGGGGGCGATGCTCTCGGCGGCCTTCCTCTTGATGGCTTCGCATACGAAGGGCAGTCAAGCCATGCTCGCCGTATCGACGCTCTCTCAAGGCATCGGGTATCTGGCTGCCGGCGCAGGTCCTTTCATCTTCGGGCGGCTTTTGCAGGCAACGGGCGGCTGGACGGCGCCGTTCGTTTTCTTCACTGCTGTGATTATGCTTTGGGGATTATGCGTTCGCCTCGCCGATACCCATCAAACAGTCGATTAGCTGTTTTCAAAAAGCAGGTAAAAAATTTGTTTTCTAAGGAAAAATACCTTAGCGCAATTGTCATTAGATTTCGCTAGAATCCTCCGCTTTGCGGCCCTGGAAAAAGAAGCGAAACAACGCTCTGCCAACGGTCGTTTCTTCCCAACCAAAGGTATATCTCAATATGACATGGTCCATGGGTGTGGCGCTTGTCGTCACTATCGGCGCTATTGCAGCGCTTATCAAACGCTGTGAAACCCGTCTAGTCCTGCTCTCCGCGGGTATTTTGATGGCGCTGCTTTCGCTCGAACCGATGATTGCTTTTAAGCAGTTTGATAAGTCGATGACGAATGCAACCCTCATCATTGCCATCTGCTCGGCGATGGGTTTTGCAAGCGTTGTCTCGCTCACGAAATGCGACGTGCATCTTGTGGCGCTCCTCACGAAGCCGCTCAAAAAGCTCGGCCTCATGCTTTTGCCCGCCTGCATGCTCGTCGTGTCACTGATTTCGATCGCCATCCCTTCGACCTCAGGACTGGTAGCTGCGGTCGGTCCGACGATCATTCCCCTCATGGTTCGTGCGGGTTTCCATCCGGCTATCGCTGCCGCGAGCGTGGTGGGGTCGATTACGCTCGCTTATCTCAGCCCTGGCGTATCGCACAACGCCTTCATCGCTAAGCTCGCCGACATCACGATCATGGACTTCATCGGCCGCTGGATGCCGGTCACTGTCGGCGCAACGTTGGCCTCTATTGTTTTGATGGTCATCGTCTGCGTCGTCTATCGCGATTTCCGCCGCGAAGGTTTTTCTCAGGTTGACGGCGCTGAGAGCAAGCAGTCTGATCTGCCGGAAAAACCCAACATTCTCTTTGCCATTGCTCCGCTTCTTCCGGTCGTGATCCTCGTTTGCGCAAGCATTTGGGCGCCGCAGCTCAAGATGTCGGTGGCTACCGCCATGCTGATCGGCGCTATCTATGCTATCGCCGTCACTCGTACCAGCCCGGCAGAAGTGACTAAGAAGTTCTTTGACGGCATGGGGCGCGGTTATGCGAGCATCATCGGCATCATTATTGCTGCCGGCGTATTCGCTGCCGGGCTGCGCGCCTGCGGCGTGATCGATGCTTTCGTCAATTACCTCACGCATGCCAACGAAGTGGCCAAATTGGGCGCTGCTTTAGGGCCTTATCTCATGGCCATCGTGACGGGTTCGGGCGACGCGGCCACGTTTGCCTTCAATGAGGCCGTGACGCCTCATGCCGCTCAGTTCGGCATGTCCATTGACAGTCTGGGCTATCTTGCCGCTATTTCGGGCAATTTCGGTCGTCTTTCTTCGCCGCTCGCCGGCGGCATGATCATCGCTGCCGGGCTCGCTGGCGTTTCGCCTTTTGAGATCGTCAAACGCACGGCTCCCGTGATGTTCATCTGCTTGGTAGGGGTGTACTTCCTCGGCTAAAAATACGATCTTTCATAGGGCAGCCCAAGCGCTCGGTCCAGACCCAAGCGATGCTGCCCCAAGGATCTTTGACTTACGGGCGGTGTTCCTCTTGCGGGGAATACCGCCCGTAAGTTGTTTTTGAGGTTCTAAAGAAGAGTGAAAGCCCTTAAGCGCTTTTGCTCAGGCAGATTGACATTTGCTTACGAATGGTCATATTGCACTTCAATTAAAAAAATAATGCATTATTTATTTCATATAAATCAACGCTAATAAAAGATTAAAAAAGAAAAGTTGCATTTGCTATCGTATTGAAAACTGTCTACCATTCATTTCGTGAAGCCGCCGGAAGACCCTGTTTTCGGCGGCTCAATTCGCCGTTTGTCTGTCAAGGAGACCTCGGGATCTCAACAGAAGGACGGCGAGATTATTTTCAAAGTCACTCAACCAAGGCAAAGTAGAAATGAATGGGCTGACAGTCATGCTGATCGCTCTCGTCGCTCTGGCCTGCGGGTATTTCGGATACGCCCGCTGGCTCGAAAAGACATGGGGGATCGATCCCAACCGGCCGACGCCGGCTGTTGAAAATAAAAGCGGAGATTACGCTCCCGCCAATAAGTGGACGGTGTTTGCGCACCAGTTCACGTCCATTACGGGCGCAGGCCCTGTTACGGGTCCGATTATTGCCGCGATGTTCGGGTGGCTTCCCGCACTGCTCTGGATGCTCATCGGCGGCATCTTCTTCGGTGCCGTACAGGACTTCACAGCCCTTTACGCCTCGGTTAAGAATGGCGGCCGTTCAATCGGCATGATCATTGAGGACTACATCGGCCGCACCGGCCGTCGTCTGTTCCTGCTCTTTTGCTGGCTTTTCACGCTGCTCGTGATTGCGGCTTTCTGCGACATGGTGGCCAACACTTTCAACGGGTTTGCCAAGGACGGCTCGCAGATCATGCCGAATGCGGCGGCAGGTTCGATTTCACTCCTTTACATGTTCGTCGCGGTGCTCTTTGGCCTCTACCTGAAGAAGTTCCGTCCGACAGCGGGCATTCAGCTCGTGGTCGGCATCGTGCTCATGTGCCTGATGCTCTGGGTCGGCATCGCGAATCCGATCTACCTGGACAGCGTTACGTGGCGCTATGTGGTGTTTGCGTACCTGTTTGCCGCTTCGGTGATGCCGATGTGGCTCCTTAAACAGCCTCGCGACTATCTCTCGATGTTCCTTTTGATCGGCATGATTGTCTGCGGTGTTCTCGGCGTCTTCGTCAAGAACCCGACGCTCAATATGCCCGCTTTCGTGGGTTTTGAAGTCAAGAATCTGGATCTTTTCCCCATCCTCTTTGTGACGATCGCCTGCGGTGCCGTGTCTGGTTTCCATTCTCTCGTGAGCTCGGGCACCTCCTCAAAGATGGTTGCCAACGAAAAGGACATGCGTCTTGTGGGCTACGGCTCCATGTGCGTTGAAGTCGTTCTCGGCATCGTGGCGCTGATCATCGTCTGCGCCGCGGCGAGCAACGGCGTACTTCCGGCGGGCACGCCTTTCCAGACGTTCTCCGGGTCCGTCGCCGGATTCCTCACCGATATCTTCGGTGTGCCGACCGACATTGCTGCCTGCATCCTTACGATGTGCGTTTCTGCTTTGGCTTTGACATCTGTTGATGCTGTGGCGCGCATCGGCCGTATGTCGCTGCAGGAACTGTTCACCCCGGGCCCCGGTGAAGCGATGGGACCGATCCAGAAGCTCTTTACGAATACCGTTTTCGCGACGATCCTGACGCTCGCCATGGGCTATGCGCTCTGCCTCGCGGGCTACATGTCGGTTTGGCCGCTCTTTGGTTCCGCAAATCAGCTTCTCTCGGCTTTGGTGCTCACTGGCCTCGCGGTCTTCCTGAAGGCAACCGGCCGCAAGGGCTGGATGCTTTATGGTCCGATGACCGTCATGTTTGTGGTGACGATGACTGCTCTGATTCAGGCCTGCCTGCGGATCTTCCGCTCCATGGCCGACGGTACGTTCGTCTTCATGGTAGGCGGTCTGCAGCTGATCATCGCCGTAGCGCTGATCATTCTGGCCCTTCTGGTGGTTTATCACTGCGTAATGAAGCTGCGCGAACCGTCGCCGGCTGCTGACGCAGCTGCCAAGCAGGCTTAATGAGAGAGGCTGCCCTTATCGGCAGCTGACCTAAAATAAGTACCGGTCTGGCAGCAATGCCCGCAAAGAACAGACAGTCTTTGCGGGCATTTTCCACTCGTTTCGGGCAGGAATCAACGAAACGTCTCTGCTACGATTGCGCCTCCGTTTCGAATGTCACGCTGCTGCCCTAAGTGCAGTGTCTTTGCTATGCAGTTCATTCTCAGCACGCTTCTTACCGCTCTGCCCGCCATTCTTCCAATCTTCGTTCTGATGTGTGCGAGGATTTGGCCGATGCGCTTTCGCGCCCAAAAGGTGCTGATGGCGGCGGCTTTCCTATGCTATGCGGAGGCTCTGGCAGCCTTTGCACTGCATGCTGCCGAAATTGCGGGCGGTGCGCCGGCATTTTTCAATGCCTTTTACGGTTCGCCGTCGGTCATGACGCCCTATGCCATGGCCGGCTATGCCGGCCAGTGCCTTGCAGTGTTTGCGCTGATGCTGATCGTCAACTGGCGCGCAATGGTGGGATACTTCAGCGACGAGCCGCAGACTAAGGCTGCGAAGTCCTCTGAAACAGAAAAAAAGGCGGCGCCCGCAGAGAATCCGGGCACTCGGGAAAAATAATCCGCAGTGACGCCATTGCGCCCCAAAGCTTCTCGGCGCCTGCTGCGCAGAGCGGCTTCACCAAACGCAACCCTTAAGCGTCTGTTTCGGCTGACAGTCGGTCACGAAGCGACTGTTTAAAAGATTTCGTGACGCGCCCGGGCGCATCGCCAAAGAAGCGCTTGTAGTCGCGGTTAAACTGCTGCGGACTCACATACCCCACGGCGAAGGCCGCGCTGTTCACGTCACCGTCACCGCGCATTAAAAATTGCTGAGCCTCATAGAGCCGAAGCCGTTTTTGATACTGAATCGGCGTGAAGGAGGTGAGTTCCTTGAACTGTCGGTGAAAGGTCGCCGGCGACATGTGGGCAATGCCGGCGAGCTGCTCGATCGTGATGGTTTCACGAAAATTTTCCCGCATCCATTTGACGGCCTGCCGGATGCGATGACCGGTGGAGCCGGGGGCATAAAGGGAGCGCAGCGAATTGCCGGCGGCACTCGTGAGGGCAAGATAATGAATGTCTCGAATGAGAAGCGGCGCTCGCGCAGCAATTTGTGCCGGACGATCTAAAAGGCGCAGCAGCCGCTCAAAGTCTTCGATAAGTTCTTCCGGGGCTGCATCAAAGCCGTATGGCTCACCGGGCTTCAGAGTAGAGACATCCTCCGCGAGCAGCTCGGCCAGAATGGCGGGACTGAGTTTCAGAGAAAGCGAGACAAAGGGATTGTCTTTGGAAACGGCTCCGATTTCATACGATGTCGGCAGATCAATAGAGGTGACAAGCATGGAACCGGCTTCGTAGTCATACGTTTTTCCGCCAATCAGGAGTCGTTTCGAGCCCTTGAGAATCATTCCGACCGAGAGCACATAAAAGCAGTTGGGCGTGGAAATCGGCGCCTTGAGCGAGGACATATGCAGCCCCGGAATGCGTTCATCATATTCGCCTTTGGTGTCCACGAAACGTTCGACAAGCTGAGCGAGTTCTGCACACTTTTTGATAGATTCCGGAGCAGCTGACGTCGGTGTTTTCAGAATTTCTGCTGTTTGGGTCATGTCGAAATCCTTGATTCAAAAGAGGGGCATTCTTTTAGTGTTCGATGTGACGGCTGTGGAACCACTTGATGATTTCCGGGGCGCGATGAGAGAAAAATTGACTCCGCCCGGTGTCAAGCGCGGCCATTGCAGTCATGTCGGTTTGGTCGAGCCGCACCTCCGCCGCACGAATATTCTCTCGCATCCGCTCTGGGTTTACTGACTTGCTGACGACGACGGTTCCCATTTTGAGAATCATCGCCAGAACGATTTGAGCAATGGATGCGTTGTGTTTGGCTGCAATGCCGGCGAGCACTGCGTTGCTGAAAAGCCCGTTTCTGCCCTCGGCAAATGGCGCCCAGGCTTCAGGCAGAATGCCTAGTGATGCCATGACTGGGAGCGCATCCTTTTGCTGGCAAAAAGGATTGATTTCAATTTGATTGACCTGCGGGCGAATAGTGCTCGAGAGCGCTATGTCCATCAAACGGTCCGGCGAGAAATTGCTTACGCCCACGGCACGCAGCAGACCATCTCGGTAAAGCGCTTCCATCGTTCGCCATGCACCGAAAACATCGCCGACGGGCTGATGAATGAGGTAAAGATCCAGGTAATCAAGCCCCAACAGTTCCATGGAGCGAAGAGCGGCGCGGCGAGCACCGGCTTCAGACGCATCTTCCACCCAGAGTTTCGTGGTAATAAAGAGTTCGCTCCGAGGAAGTCCGCAGGCCTTCAGAGCGGCGCCGACAGCCGCTTCATTGCCGTAGCTTTGAGCCGTGTCAATGGCACGGTAGCCGGCCTCGAGCGCGTCTTCAACGGCCTTCTGACAGATTTTCGGGTCTTTGATTTGATAAGTGCCGAACACCAGTCTAGGCATGGTGACGCCGTTAGAGAGTGTTGCAGAGGGTATTTGGAGTGGAGTCATTTTTATGGCTTCCGATTCAAGAGCAATCTAAATGTTTGGCGTGCAGCCATTGGCTGAGCTGTTCGGCGACTTCCAGTTTGTTGAGGTCGGAGAACGGAGAATCAACAATGGTGATTGGGTCGAATGCGGCAATTTGGATGATTCTCCGAGCGTTTTCGCGCTTAAAGCACTTTGTTTTCTTCGAGCCAGCGCCGAACCTCGCGGTCTTTGCGGCTCACCCCGCCAAAAACGGTGAAATGGGTGCCGAGACGGCTTTGAGGCAGCCATTTTTCAAAATCTTCGCGCGTATGCATGCGTCCGCCGCCCCCGTGCGTATTTGCAGTCAGAATGAGAAGGTTTGTGCGGTCGGCGAGTTTCGCGGATTCCATCCAGGTCTGAAGCGGCCTTGCGACATGGTGCCACCAGGTGGGCGTCATCAGAATGACGACATCGAATTCGTCCAAATTGACCTGAAGCGGCTTGATCGGTCTGGCAATATTGTTTTCAATTTCAGCTTTCACAATCTCCGTCGTTTCTCGGTATTCCTCCGGATAAGGATCGACCGTTTCCACGCGAAAGAGCTTGGCGCCCGTCATGTCCGAAACACATTCCGCGAGGCTTTGCGTATGCCCCGTCTTAGAGAAGTAGATAACGGCAATCCGGCGCTCATTCGCAGAGGCCGCACCGGCCGACGGGGCTGAAATCGCCGCTGCCGCAGCTGCGGCACCGCATGCAGCCAGGAAACTGCGCTTATTGAGCTTTCGATTTGACAAACCATTTAGCATTTCAAAAAGTTCCTTCATGATGGTCTCCGTTTATTTGATTGAAGGTGCTTGGACCGGCTGCAGGTAGATTTCATCCGAAACTTCTTCAAGCCATTGAACCTGTTCGTTTTCAGCACGTTCACCGATGGCAATGTGCTGCATGGCTTGATTCGGTTTGGCGCCGTGCCAGTGTTTGCCCCCCGGCGGGCAAATGACGATGTCGCCGGCGCGAATTTCGCGGACAGGACCGCCTTCGACCTGAGTGAGGCCGGCACCGAAAGTGACGATCAGTGTCTGACCCAGCGGATGGATGTGCCAGTGCGTCCGGGATCCGGGTTCAAAGGTGACCCAGCCGCCGTAAACTCGGGCAGGCGCTTGCTGACGAAATGCGCCGTCACTGCGTGCAGCGCCCGTGAAGTTCGCGGGATTGACGGGCGCGGATTGCTGCTCGGCAGCACGAACGATGGTTTGTGACCCAGCCGAAGCGGCGGGGGCAGCCAATGAAGCAAACGCTGCGCACAAAAGGCAGGCTGCGCGGGCGAGGGCAGGCTTCATGGGAAAGTCTCCTATCGGTGAAATTCAAGACCTGAGGCTGCTCCTAATGCTCAAAGCATTGGGAGCAGCGTTTTGCGGATTACTTCAAGGTGCGACCGAAGAATTCCGACAGCTTTGCAACTTCCTGATCCACGTATTCGGGCACGTAGTACGTCTTAATGTGCGTGGCTCCCGGAATTCCATAGAGTTCCTTGTCGCTTGTGCCCGAAGCTTTGGCAAATGCATCCTGCGTCATATAGAGCGAATCGGCCTTGCTGCCGGCAATCATGAGGAGCGGCACATTGATCAGTTCGATTTGGTCAGTCGCGTCCCAGGTCATGAGGTCCATGAGCGAAGAGGTTGTGTAGGAGAACGTGGCATTGGGATGGCGGTGCGTGCGGCCGTAGTATTCAAGCCCCTCCCGGTAGAGATCGTTCGGGATTTTTGCGGCTTCTTCAGGGGAAATCGCATCAAAGTCCACTGTTCCCGAAAGCGCCGCTTCGCCTTTGAGCATTTCGGCGGCATGCGCGTCAGAGGCGGCCTTGAGGCGCTCCTGAACGGTGTCTGCGGCGGAATTCATATAACCCATGCGGCGCACAAGGCCGGTGTTGAACATGCTGATGGTTGCCACCGCAGCAAAACGTTTATCCGACTTGGCAGCATTGAGCGTATAGCCGCCCCCGCCGCAGATGCCGAGCGCGCCAAGACGAGAGGCATCAACGCCGGGATAGGAGAGGAGGTACGAGGCCATGCCGTGGATATCCTCTGTACGGAACTGCGGTTTGTCGGTGTGGCGCGGCTCGCCCCCGCTGGCGCCTTGATAAGCGGCATCGGCAGCAATCGTGATGTAGCCGAGTTCAGCGAGGCGCTGCGCGAAGAGACCGGCCACCTGCTCCTTTGTGCCGCCGTTGGGATGCGCAACAACGACTGCCGGGTAGGACTGCTTGGCATCGTAGTTGGCCGGCGTATAAACGTTGGCAGCGATCTTGATGCCGTGCAGGCTGTAGGTCACCGGATGGATATTGACTTCACCCGCCGTGTTTGTTTTAACGGCTCCCTGGTACACCAAACCATAAGGATTGAGCTTGGAAATATCGTCGGGGGCGGCGGAAACGCTGGCGATGCAGGCGGCAGCGCACACAGCTGCAGCGATTTTCTTCAAAGTCGTCATGAGGAAATGTCCCAAAAATGAAAGTCTTAAAAAAGGATTACTTTGCACCGCGCTGGGCTAGAACAGCGTCAAGCGTTGTTTGGGCAAGTGCGGCTTCCGTGCTGCCCACATCGCGCCGAAGGATCTCGGTAAATTCGCGAAGCGCTTCGGGGCTTAAACCCACGTTCAGGCTGGCATTGAGGTGCGAGCGCAGCTGTACGGGTGCGGGGAGACTGGCAAGCGCCGAAATCGTGGCGAGTTCCCGCTCTTGGTGCGTCAGGAGGTCTGAGGAGAAGATGTCGCCGAAAAGATGCTCTTTGAGATAGGTGTCGATTTCCGGCGAAAAGTCGTAGACAGGTCCTTTCACTGGCCGGCCGACAAGTTCCGTCTGGGTTTTCGTGCCAAGTTCTCGGATGTTCGTGCCGGCGGGCAGCGGCGTCGCTTCTCGTCCTTTTTCGTCAGTGATGCCGGCGGCATGCCGTTCATCGAGCAGATTGACGAGAACGCCGAGCCCCGTCAGACTGCGCGGAAACCCCGTATAGGCATACATCTGAAGGAGCACGTCCTTCATTTCGTTGACTGTCATGGACTTTCGGTTCAGCGCGTCCGCAAGAACGGTCTTGAGACGGGCGGCATCTCCTTCGGCGGTCAGCGCTGCGATCGGAATGATGCTTTCCTGCTTAGGCGTCAGCGCTTGAGCCTGAGCTCCCGAAACGGCAAAAAGGAGGCCGGCAGCTGCCGCGGCACAGGTGAGTTTGCATCTTTTGGAAAGACCGGCAAGGTTCGCAGCAGTCGGCTTCATTTCATACCTCATCGCTAATGCGGTCTGAACGTTTCTGTCCGTTTGAACCGCGTTCTGTTGTTCGATGAGGTTATGTTAAGTTCTTGTTCTTCTTGTTCTTTGCCTAAACTGAGCCATGCTTTTGCCAAAAAATCTCAAAGCAATGGGCGCGAAAAAAGGCAAAAACAATATCGGCAGGCGGCCGTTGAACGGCCGTGCTTTGAGGTCTCTATTGAGCAACGGCCGCCAGGAACCTTCGCCCGGTTCTGAGGCTTGAGGGCAATGCCCGCCGTCTCAATGCTCGTCGAGACGACGTAAGACTTCGGAAAACCGAGACGGCTGCCGATGAAGCGAGAATCCTCCGTCCCAACCCGTTAGGGATTGGCGGGGAGCAGTCTGCGCAATAGGCCTTCGCTAAGGCATTTTTGACTGGATCTGATCTTGAAGTGCAGCGATGCGGCCAGCGGTGCGTTCCTCTTCGCGCACTCTGTGAATAAGCCAGTTGACAAAAAGAAGACCAAAACCCGCGAGTGCCAGAAAAAATCCCGGCATAGCCGCCCAATTTGCAGCTTTGCCCGCATCGATGGGCAAACCGCCGAGCCACGCACCGACGGCGTTGCCGGCGTTGAAGGATACCTGAGCGAGTGATGCGGCAAGCAGCTGGCCTTCTTTGGCGTTGCGGATCATCAGGACCTGTTCGGGGCCGGAAATGAAAAATACGCAGCCAGCGGCGAGCGTTGTGAGTGCTATTGCTGCCGGACTCCAGTGCGCGAGAAAAAAGACTGAAGCCAGTGAGAGTAGCAATACACCCTGACCAGCAGCAGCAAGCGATTCATCTGAAAAGGACGATGAAATTTTGGCGCAGAAGAGGTTCCCAAGCACCATGCCGGCACCGGCGAGCGTGATGACAACGGACATCATCGAAGCCGGAACCGCGGCCACGTGTTCCATGACGGGATTGACGTATGAATAGTAAGCGAAGAATCCGCCGTTGCCGAGGCCAATCGCGCCAAGCACGAGCCATGGCTCGAGGCTGCGCAGGAATCGGAATTGTGCGGCAAATCCGCTGTCGGGCAGTGCCGGCACTTTGGGAACAGTGATGCGAATGGCCGAAAAAGTGATCAATGCCGCAGCGGCAGCAATGGCAAATGCTGCGCGCCAGGACACCGCCCAGGCGAGAAAACTCGCGAGCGGAACGCCCGCGAGATTCGCGATGGTCATGCCCGCGACCATCAGACACATGTCTCTTGAGGCTTTGCCGGGTTCGGCAAGCTGCGTGCAGAGTACGCCCGCTGCGCCGAAGTAGGCGCCGTGAGGCAGCCCGGCAATGAAGCGGCTCAAAAGCATCAAGTGATAGCTGCCGACAAAGACGGTGAGCGTATTGCCGAGCGTGATGATGCCGACAATGATGAGCAGCAGCGTCTTGAGCGGCATCTTGCGCGCCGCAGCTGCCATGATGAGAACGCCCGCACAGACGCCGGCCGCATAAGCAGAAATAAAGTGTCCGGCTTCAGGCACCGTAACGCCGAGATCATCGGCAACGGGCAGAAGAATCGACATCATGGAGAATTCGGCGACGCCGAGAGCAAGCGTACCGAGAGCAAGGGCGGGAACGTGGCGCGGAATCATTTGCGGCGGCCGAAAAAAACAAAAAGGGCGCGATAATTCATCGCACCCTGTCGGTTTCGTTTGTGGCCGGCGGCTTTCCTTGAGCATCTCCTCTTGAGTTCGAAAGCAGACTTTGCAACACGTCTGTTCCGCGAGGACTCCCTCCAGCGGCTCTGTTCGAGTGATGTCTCTCGGAAACGAAAGACCACCTGAACCACAACAGAATTCAATTATGCACACTTTTTGAGTATTTAGCAAGTGCTGAACTCTTAATTGTGCAAATAATTGTTTCTAAAGAAAGTTGCTCTGCAATTAGGCTTCCATTTCGCGGAAAGCTTTCAGCGTGAGCTTGTAATGCTTGCCATGGTCCTCGGATGAGCAGCCGCAGTCGCCGCAGCAGCAGGATGTCGGCACGACGGTTTCCACATCGCCTCGGTCGACAAGCTTCGAAACCATCATCTCCATCATACCCGGGGAGACGCGAAAGTGCAGAGCCAGATCGCGAAGGGAAATGCCGGGACGTTCCTTAATAAGGGTTCGGATCTCAGAAACAGAAAGCATAGGTCTTCTCTTATAGATGCGCAGCGACTGATGTAGACGGGAGAATCGCCCGAAACACCAGCCGTGCAAATGTGATGCGAGGCATTCTAGCGAGAATGGGAAACGTTCGCGATGAGTGAGGCGAAGCGCGCTCCATTCGACGGGCGCCGCCGCAGTCCGGGCTCCATCCGTGTTTTTAGTTCTGCCGCAGCTTAAATGCGGATGGAGGATCAGAGAAAAAACAGTCAGCCCATTGGCATCATCCGTTGCAGATCGACACGCTTTATTGCTGGGAGCAATCAGAATTATTGCTGATTGGCGTCTCCCAAAGGCGGCAGGGGCTTCTTGTAGGCTTCAGTACCCCAGAGCGGGACCGTCGAAAGGCTGTGTTTGAAGCTTCCCGAAGTTTCCTTGGTGGAATACGAGACATACAGAAGCGTCTGATTTTCGGCATCGTAGATGCGGCGAATCTTCATATATTTGAAGAAGATGCTCTTAGACTTGGTGAAGATCACCTCGCCGTCCTTGCTTTTGTCGATGGCATCAATCATGGCCTGAGTGATTTCGCCTGTCTGACGGCAAGAAACGGAACTGTCAGAAGGATCTGCGAGCGTCAGCGGAGACTCAATGCTGGCTGCATGGCAGGTTACGCCAGGCACTTGAGGGTCAATGAAAGCGTCGATCTGGATGTTTTTGAAGGTAAGAAAACCGAGAGAGACGTCACCGACCTTCTTGCCGTCAGAACAAGCGGTGAGGAGTGCTGCACCCAAAAGTGCGCAGGAGACCGCAGCGGCAGTTTTCAGAGACTGGAATATTTTGCTTTTCATGAGTTTCGATGCCTTTCGATGACTTTCGCTGTTTTGAGAAATCTGAGGACAGCAGAGGTACTTTGGCGTACGCAGCAGTATTGCCGAAAAAGAGCGCGTTTGGGTATCCGAGCGGAATGAAAAAACGAAAGGATTGGGCAAAAGGCTGCTCCGATTGTTCATTTATAGAGCTTCTCAGCTCGATAAAGTGCAGATCGTCAAACACTCCCTTTAACTCACTGGAAAGCTGAATTTTTATGAAAACACGTCGGTTAGGCAAGAGCGGCATTGCCGTGTCGGCTATTGGGCTGGGCTGCATGGGCATGAGTCACGGTTATGGCCCGGCTCGTCCCATTGAAGCGATGAAGGCCTTGATTCATGAAGCACTTGATCAGGGCGTCACGTTCTTTGATACCGCGGAATGCTACGGCCCGTATGCCAATGAATCACTTGTGGGCGAAGCTCTGGAAGGACTGCGCAAGCAGACGGTCATCGCTACCAAATGCGGCATCGAGATTGTTGATGGCAAGCAGCGGCTCGATGCGCGTCCGGAAACCATCCGCCGTGCGCTTGAAGGTTCTCTCAAGCGGCTTAAAACGGACTATGTTGACCTCTATTATCTTCACCGAGTTGACCCCAAAGTGCCCGTCGAAGAGGTGGCAGGCGTGATGGCTGAATTCATCCGTGAAGGCAAGATTCGCGGATGGGGATTGTCGGAGGCCGGCGTCAAGACGATTGCCCGGGCACATGCGGTTTGTCCGCTCACTGCGGTGCAAAGCGAATACTCCATGATGTGGCGCGAACCGGAAACATCGGTGCTGCCGCTTTTAAAAGCGGAAGGCATCGGTTTCGTGCCGTTCAGCCCGCTCGGCAAGGGCTTCCTTTCGGGAACGATTCATGCCGATGCGTCCTACGGCGCTGACGATTTCCGCAGCATTGTTCCGCGCTTTCAGCCTGAAAATCTGAAAGCCAATGAACGCGTTGTGGATTTGGTTCGTCAAACCGCCCAAGTTCACGGTGCTACGCCCGCGCAGATTGCACTCGCTTGGGTTCTTGCTCAGGGTGATTTCATCGCGCCCATTCCCGGTACGACGAAGTCAGCGCGGCTCAGAGAAAACATTGGCGCAGCTGATGTGGTGCTTTCGCCTGAGGAGCTCGCAGTGCTTCGCAGTGCGCTCGATGCCATGCCGATTGCCGGTGACCGCTATCCTCCGGAGCTCGCCAAACGCGTCGCAGACTAAACATCCTCCTAAGCTCCATTGAGCTTTGGCAGGTATTACTTTCATGCTTGCCGCAACCGGAAATAAAAGTAGTGAAATAAAGGACGGCGCATGGGCTCAACGCTTAGTTTGACGATGCGCCGCCACAATAAAAACTACGCAGCAAGATTTCTGGAGAACGCCGATGATCACGTTGAGCGACCGCAGCAGCACATTTACCGATTCCGTCATTCGACGCATGAGCCGCGTCTGCGCAAAATACGGTGCTCTCAATTTGGCTCAGGGCTTTCCGGACTACAATCCGCCCGAACCCATCCTTGAACGTCTCTCCAAAGTGGCTTTTGAAGGGCCGCACCAGTATGCGACGACCTGGGGTGCGCAGAACTTTCGCGAAGCGCTCTGTGAAAAGGTCAAGCACTTCAGCGGACTGGAATATGATCCGAATTCCGAAGTCTGCGTGACATGCGGCGGTACGGAAGCGATGATGGCTTCGGTACTCGCAACGATCAATCCCGGCGACAAGGTGGCTATTTTTTCGCCTTTTTACGAAAACTACGGGGCGGATGCCATCCTTTCGGGGGCTCAGCCGATTTTTGTGCCGCTCAAGCCGCCGTCCTTTGATTTTGACCCCGAAGAGCTGCGTGCAGCCTTCCGTCAGGGGGCCAAGGCGCTCATTCTCTGCAATCCTTCTAATCCCTCGGGCAAGGTATTCACCCGTGAGGAACTCCTCAAGATTGCAGAAATCGTGAAGGAATTCGATGCCTTCGTCATTACGGATGAAGTCTATGAGCACATTATCTATAAACCCAATGTGCACACCTATTTCGCGGCACTGCCGGGCATGCGCGAGCGTACGATTGTCTGCAATTCGCTCTCGAAGACTTATTCCATTACGGGCTGGCGTCTGGGTTACGTTCTGGGGCCGGCCGAAGCTCTCGACCGAGTCCGTAAAGTCCATGACTTTCTGACTGTCGGCGCCTCAGCACCGCTGCAGGAAGCTGCGGTCGTAGGCCTCAAGTTCGGCGACGATTATTACGAGGAGCTTCAGGGTGAATACACGCATCGCCGTGAGGTTTTCCTCTCCGGCCTGGACGGGCTCGGCCTCAAATATTTCCGCCCGCAGGGCACGTATTTTGTCTTGGTGGACATCAGTGAATTCGGCTACGACGACGACTATCAGTTCTGCCTCGACTTGGCTGAAAAAGTGAAGCTCGGCGCGGTGCCGGGTTCGAGCTTCTTCCGCGAACCGGTTCATCGCTACATCCGTTTCCACTTTGCAAAAGGGGATGATCGCGTGCTCGAGGATGCTATCTCGCGGCTCTCGAAGATTCACCTTTTGCAAAAGTAATCGTCGACGCCGCTGAAACGACAAAGCCCGCAGTGCTTTTGAGCAAATGCGGGCTTTAATGTTTTTAAATGGAGCCATTACAGACCGAGCGCGCGTTCAGCGTCAGCGAGCATCTTGTCCATCGAAAGGATGCCGCCGTCGGCAAGGTACCAAGCGGCATGCGTGAGCTCATGAACTCGATGGCCTTTGACGGCATCGAGCTTTGCCCATTCAGGCTGGTCGGCCACGGCCTTCGCGAGCGTATTGGGTTCGGGCATGCCGATCGCTTCGTCCTTATTGAGCACAAAGATACGGTGCGGCTTCAGTGCTGCCAGTTCAGCGATCGTCTTCGCATTGCCGGCAGCGATTTCCGCAGGTGTGGGCGCAGCGGGTTTCTCACCCGGAGCCGGCGCCTTGCGGGGCGCAGCGGGCTGAGCGGGCTTAGGCTTGACGTTGGTGAAGCCGAAGTCTGCTCCGAGGTGTGCAGCGGCGCCGCCGGCGGGCGCGGCCATCATGCGGCCGTTCACCATCATAATGACGGCGATGCGTTCGCCTGCAGCCTTATTGCGCAGCGCTGAGAGGCGCTTTTCGAGCGGTTTAAGCTCTTTTTCCGCATCCGCCTTTTTACCGAAAACCTCCGCCAAGGCGAGGAAGTTCCCGCGGAAGCTCTTCCAGCCCTCAGCCTTATTGGGGATCAGGCAGACGGTGGGAGCAATCGGTTTAAAAGCATCAATATTGCGTGAAATGCGGCCTGAAATGAAGATGAGGTCAGGCTTGGCGGAGCTCACCGTTTCAATATCTACGCTTTTAACGCTTTTAACGAGCTTGCAGTCTGCAGGAAGTGCTGTGAGCCAAGGCAGATTGCGGGTCTGAACGGCCGCTTTGATGCGGTCGCTGAGGCCGAGTACCTGAAGGTTTTCGATGACGGAGTATTCCAGAACGGCAAGACGCTTGGGATCCGCAGGAACCGGAACGGCAGAGAACTTCTTGTCGGCGCCGACCGAGGGGAGAGTGAGTTCAGCGGCAAGTGCTTGGAGCGAAAAGCCAGAGAAACCGACGAACGTAGCGGTGCTGGCGACGACAAGAAGTTGGCGGCGGGAGATCTGCATGGTATTTTCCAAAATATTACTTCGTGAGGCCGAGTGCTTTTTCGATGTCCTGGAACTGCAGGTTCATCGAGGTGTAGCCGCCGTCGGCGAGGTACCAGGAGGCGGCAGACAGATAGACAATGTGACCTTCCGCTTTGGCTTTCGTGCAGGCGACAAGCTCGTTGTTCATCACATCGGCAGCAACTTTGGCACCTGGGCGGGCAATGGCAGAGTCGCGATCAAGAACAAAGATGTAGTCAGGGTTAAGCTTCAGGAGCAGTTCGAAGGACGCCTCGTTGCCGTGGTTGGCATTGGCGTTCTGAGCAACGTTCTGGAAGCCGAATTCATTGCCGATCAGGGCGCAGCGGGCCTTGTTGCCCAAGAGGTTGAAGTGGGCGCTGGTGACGAGTCCCACCACGGCAGTTTTCCCGGCAGAAGCGGCGCGGATGCGGTCGATGCGGCCGGTGAAATGATCAATGTCGGCCTGAGCGGCGGCTTCCTTGCCGAAAATCTTGGCTAGGTTCATTAAGTTATCCGAAAAGCTTTTGAAGGTGCCCTTCTCATGATCAGCTGTCATGAAAACGACGGGAGCAATCTTCGAGAGTTCGTCATACTTCTTGGCGAGTCGGCCGGAAATGAAGATCACGTCGGGTTCAGCAGCCATCAAGCCTTCAAGATCGATTTCCTTCAGCGTGCCGAGATTGGTCACTTTTTTGGACTTCTTGAAATACTGCGGAAGGTAGGGCAGCGCCGTGGTCTGGGGCAGCGCTACGATGCGCTCGCCCAAGCCCCAATGGTCGAGCGTGTCGAGCACGGAAAAATCGGCGACGGCGATGCGCTGGGGATTTTTCGGAACGGCGACGGTAATCGGTTTATTGGCTGCGTTGAGCGACTGCACCTCAACGAGGTCGGAGGCGGCGAAAACGGCAGAAGAGAAGCTCAGCGCGGTGATTGCGCTTAGAGCGCCGGCAATAAGAACAGTGCGGCGGGTGGCGTTCATTGAAAAAACTCCCGAAGAGCGTGAAATGAAAAAGAAGAGATGATTGGGCTGCTCGCAATGGAGCACCAGCGGGGCCAGCAGAAAGGGGTCAGTGGAAGATGGCGAGGGGTTTGCCGTCAATACGGTGAATTTCAAAGTCAACGCCGTATATGCGCTTAAGGTTTTCGGGCGTCATCACTTCGTCAACGGTTCCCTGTGCGGCGATCCGGCCATCCTTGAAAGCGCAGATCACGTCGGAATAAAACGCCGCGAGATTGATTTCGTGAAGCACCAGAATCACGGTCTTGCCCAATTCGTCGCAAAGGCGCCGGACGAGCTTCATCATCTGCGTGGCGTGATAGATGTCGAGATTGTTGGTGGGTTCGTCGAGCAGCACATACTCAGTGTCCTGAGCGAGCACCATTGCAATGAAGGCGCGCTGGCGCTGGCCGCCCGACATTTCGTCAATAAAGCGGTCGGCAAAGGCTTCGAGCTCCATGTAGTGGATGGCCTGATCGACCTTGGTCCAATCATCAGCTGACAGCGCAGACCCTGAATGCGGGAAACGCCCGAAAGCGACGAGTTCGCGCACGGTGAGCTTCATCTGTACGAAGTTGGCCTGCGTCAGAATGGCCAAATGCTTGGCGAGTTCACGGCTTTCCCAATGCGTAATGTCGCGGCCTTTGAATTCCACGATTCCGGCCGTGCGGGCAATCAGGCGGGAGATCATGCCGAGAACGGTCGATTTGCCCGCGCCGTTCGGACCGATGAGTGAGATCACTTTGCCCGGAGGAAGATCGATCGTAACGTCGTCGACCACGGCTGCGTCTTCGTAGGTCTTCGTGAGGTTCTTGATGCTGAGCATGGAGAAGTATTCAATACGGTGCAAAAGGACTCGGTCACTTCTGCGTGAGGATCAAATAGAGGAAATAAATGCCGCCGCCAATCGTTACGAAGACGCTCACCGGCACGCTGTAGACCATCACGTGTTCAACAATGAACTGCCCGGCGGCGAGCACGAGCATGCCGACGAGAGAGGCTCCGGCAATCAGGTAGGTGTGGCGGTAGGTGGTGAACATCTGCCGCGCGACATTGGCCGTGATGAGGCCCAGAAAGGAGAGCGGTCCCACCAGAGCCGTTGCAACGGCGATACAGAGCGCAACCCCCACCATCAGACGGCGCAGCGTCGTTTCGTAGTCGACGCCGAGGCTGATGGCTTGTTCCCGGCCGAGACTGATGACATCGAGGATGGACAGATCGCGGCGCAGCCACCAGGCGAGCAGTGCAAGCAGCACAATGCCCGGAATAATGCAGGCAGCATTCACGTTGGTAAAGCTCGCCACAAGCGAATTGAGGAGCGCATCGTATTCATTCGGATCCATGATGCGGGTGAGCGAGTTCTGCATGCTCGAGAAGAATGTCGTGAGCACTGTGCCGATCAGTAGCACATACAAAACATTTCCGCCGGTCTTTTGAAAGATCGAGTAGTAGATAAAGCTCGCCGCCGTTCCCATCACGATGATGTCAACTGCGAAGGCATAGACCGGGTTAGTGGCAAATTCGCTGCCGGATCCCAGGAAGAACACCACGCCGGTATGGATGAGCAGGTAGAGGGAGTTCATGCCGAGGAGGCACGGCGTGACAATGTTGTTGCGGATAATCGTTTGGAAAATGATGGCTGCCGCAGAAATGGCCGTGCCGGCCGTCAGCAGCACAATCAAGCGCGGCAGACGGATGCTCATGGCATAGCTGAAAAACTTCGGGTTCACGAAGGCAAATTGGTAGAGCGCGGCAAAAAGAACCACGAGACCGATGAGGCAGCCCAGACGGGTCAGCATGCGCCGACGGCGGGAGCGCTGGATTTTGAGTGACGAGGCCGCTGCGGCAGTTTCACTCGAACTGGCAGTCTTGAGCGGGTTGGCGGTGAAGGTGTCTGAAGTCATTTGGCGCCTCCGCAGGCAGGTGTGCGACGGTCAAGACCAAAGAGTCTGAGGAGCGCCGTTTTGTCGAGCGACATGCGCCCAAAACGAAGTCTGTAGAAGATGAGCGCGATGAAGAGAAGACTGCCGATCGTGCCGATGATGAGTTCAATCGGTAGTTCATAGGGGGCGATAACCAGGCGTCCGATGACGTCGCAGCAGAGGACGAAGAGCGCGCCGAAAAGCGCTGTGTCAGCCAGGGTGGAGCGCAGGTCGTCACCCTTGAAGATGGCGATGAGGTTCGGGACGATGAGACCGATGTAGGAAATGGAGCCTACGACGGAAACAATCGCGGCAGTGATCATCGCGGCAATGGTGAGACCGCTGAAAAGGACGAGCGTGTAATTAACGCCGAGGTTCTTCGAAAAATCTCGGCCCATGCCGACGATGTTGAAGTGCTTGGCAAAAATCCAGGCCAGCACAATAAGCGGGAGGACCAGATAGACCAGCTCAAAGTTGCCGCGGAGCACGAGCGAAAAATGTCCCACAAGCCAGGTGGAGAGTGCTTGGGTCATGTCGAAGCGGTAGGCGAGAAAATTCGTCACGCCGCCGATCACGTTGCCGAACATGATGCCGACGAGCGGAACCATCACAGGATCTTTCATCGGCATGCGCAGAATGAACCATACGAATGTCCAAGTGCCGAGAATCGCTGCAGCAAAAGCAAAAAGCGCACGCGACCAAAGGGTTGAATCAGGGAAAAAGAGCAGCGCAATGAGAATGCCGAACTGAGCCGAAGAGATGGTCGCCCCCGTCGTGGGCGACACGAATTTATTGGCGCAGAGCTGCTGCATGATGAGGCCAGCAATGCTCATGCCCATGCCAGTGCAGAGAATGGCCAGAAGTCTGGGCAAGCGGGAAATCAGCATGAGCTCGAGCGATTCAATATCGCCCGAGAGCACGTCAGCAGGCGTGATGTCAGCGGCGCCCACGAAGAGCGAAAGAACGCTCATCAGCGTGAGCAGCACAAGAAGGATGCAGGTAGATCGGGTCATAGAGACAAACGTGCCGCAGTGACCGGAAGTCGTCGCGGGTGATGTGTTTGAGCGCAAACAGAAGCAAAACTGTACCGAACTCAAAGGTAAATGAGAACGCTTCTCGATACATAACCTTGCTCGCGGCTTACATATCTTTACGTGACGGACCGTACGAGTAAACAATGGATAAAAGTTAAAAATATCCGATAGATGGTTGAATACTCTGCAAATGCTTCAGGCGAGGCGGCCGTAACAGCAGTTCACCTATCCTGCGGATAAACAAGCATCTTAGAAACGGCTGTCCATTTTTAGCGTGATCCCCATCTTTGCATTTCTTTAATGCTTACTGCTTTGGTCCTAAGTCCCCAATGGTTTTCTTCAGGATTCGCTGAAAGCGCATGGGTTCCAAGGCATAACCGGGCCAACGCTCCGCATGTAAACAAATAAAGCAGAGCGTGTCGGTCTTAACCAACGGCGTTCAGGCTGCTCAAGCAGATATTGATTAATAAGAAAAATGCGGTGTTTGCGATAGAAAATATCTGCAAATCATATCCGTCAAGTTTTGACGTTAGAGTGATAATAATGCATTGAAAAATTAGGAAATTTATTTTGTAAAGAAACTTGTTTATGCAAAGTGATGGTGAGAATTATTCGCATTGACCGCCAATAGACTGCGATTCATCCAGACGAATCCTGCCTCAATGGACGGCGTGCGGTTCCTTAATGCCCATTTCCTCAATCCTCTAGACGGTTGTTTTGACCGTTTTTCTCACAATCATGCATCACCACAAGTTTTTGGCAGCGCTTCCGCTTGCACTTGCCGTTTCCGCCGCTTGGGCGGCCGACGACGGCTACACCACGCTAGACACTTCCGTTGTTTCTGCTTCCGGCTATGCGCAGGACACGCGGGAAGCACCGGCCTCCATCACCGTCATTGATTCCAAGGAACTGATGACAAAGCCGATCGGCGATATCGGCACGGCTGTCAGCGATGTGCCTGGTGTAGACATCACGACTACCAAGATGGGCACTTCGCAGATTTATATCCGCGGGTTCTCTTCGGACTACACGCTGCTCATGGTCGACGGGCGCCGACAGAACTCGGACTCTGCCATGAACAGCTTGAACGGCTTTGAAGCGGGCGGCATCTTCATGCCGCCGCCCGGGGCAGTGGAACGTGTTGAAGTGATGCGCGGCCCTGCTTCGACGATTTACGGCTCCGACGGCATCGGCGGCGCGGTGAACATCATCATGAAAAAGCATGTCAACGAGTTCACGGGGTCACTGTCGATTGACCGCACGCAGTTCACCGACAGCGATTGGGACGACCGCTGGAGCGCGGGGGCTTACCTCGGCATCCCGCTTAAAGAAGGTGTTGCGTCGCTCCTTCTTCGCGGGCGATATTTTGACCGTGAAAAGTCGAATCTTCACGAGCCAAGCGGCGGCTATGCGAGCCATTCCCCTTCAGACGGCTACACCGGCAATATCGGCGGCCGCCTGAACCTTTCGCCCAACGAAGATAACGACCTCTATCTTGACGTTGACTACACGCATTTCAAGGGCGGCACGATGTCGACAAGTCAGGCAGGGTACGAGGCACACCGCTGGTTTGACAAATACGCAGTTGTGGTCGGTCACGACGGGCGGTTCAGCTTCGGCGATTTGTCTACCTATTTCCAGTTCCAGGGGCTTGACCTGATCAAGACGAAAACGGGTCCTGCAACCAGAACGGATGGCGTAAATCCAGGCTTGCTTGCAACCGCCAACAAGACCACGAAAGGATCGCTCTCCGACCCGCTCATGTCTTCGAAGCACTATGTGTTCGCCACCAAATTAAAGACGCCTGTGTCGCTTGACGGCTACGGCGACATGATTGTGCAGACCGGTTTGGACGTTGATTATTCGACCTTCAAAGACAATTTCAACGAAGGCACGGAAATCACCGGAAAGACGCTTGATCAGACGCAGATTGCGGTCTTTGGCGAGTCGGAATACTTCATCAATGAAAACTGGATCGCAACGGTAGGCGCCCGCGTCCATTGGAGCGACATCTTCGACTTCCACTTTGCGCCTCGTGCCTACTTGGTGTGGAAGCCTGCTGAGGCCTTCAGCATTAAGGGCGGCGTGGCCAACGGTTATCGTACGCCCGAAGCTCGTCAGCTGACGGACGGTGCCTACAGCGTATCGGTTCGCGGGGCTCCCAATCACACGTACGGCAATCCAGATCTGAAGCCCGAAGAAAGCTGGAATTACGAATTGTCTTCAACCGTGAAGCTCGGTCAGGCTGCTTCGGTGACAGCGGGTGTTTTCTATACGGATTTCAAAAACAAGATTGACACCGTAAAGATCAATTACGTTAGCGACACCAATTATGACGCTCAGGACGTCAATTTCGGGAAGGTCACTGCGAAGGGGGTCGAACTGCTCTTCCAAACTGCGGCTTTCTATGGAGTGAGCTTCAAGGGGGGTTATACCTACACTCATGCAGAAATCGAAGGCGGTGTCAACGATGGTCTGCGCCCCAACTCCATGCCGCGGCACTCGATCAATGCTCGTGCTGACTATGACAACGGCGGTCTGAATGTCTTTGTGAAAGCGTTGGCTAAGCTTGATGCGATGAGCGAACAGATTTCGAGCGGCAGGGGCGGCAGTGCGGCCACTTACAGCAGCACTAAATACAAAAACTACACACAGGTTGACATCGGCGTGAACTACACCTTTGAGAAGCAGCATCACTTCTCAGCCGCGCTCAACAATGTCTTTGACAAAGGCCTTGAGTATGGCGCTGACGGCAGCAATCTCTATCGTGAGTTCTTTGATGGCCGCAATGTTTGGCTGGGGTACACGTATACCTTCTAATCGCCGATAACCGACAGCAGTCTTCTGAGTCAGCAAACCGTCTCGGATGCCTACAGAGACATCCGGGCGGTTTGTGAGGTAAAGCTCTGAGAAGCCTGAATGGCAAATGCTTTACGTAAACAAAATCATGTGCTTTTGTTACGTTGAGTTACATTCATTTACGAAGATCCTCAGTAAAAACTCAGCAAATTCAAAATGCTCAGACTTTTCAGCTTTCCCGCTGTCTATACCTTCGTAAAGATGAAATACGGTGATGAACCTCAATTTGCTTCGGGTTTTATTCGGCAATGCTATGTAAACCAAGAAGAAATTTTGATATAGATAATCATTTCTGTTTAGCAGTTATATTAGAATGCTAATAAAAATGATTCTCGATTGTGTTCTGTAGTATGCGGGCGTGTGGCCGCAGAAGTGAAAACTCTTTCGACCGCAGTTCCGCAAACCGCGGCCGCTTCGGGTCAGGCCGCCAACTACAGAATCAACCCATGACTTACCGACGCACTTCCCTCATCCTGCTTCCGCTTGCCGCTGCTGTATCTGCAGCCTATGCAGACGACGGCGCTCAGACTGCCTATACGACGCTTGATACATCCGTCGTTTCTGCTGCCGGCTATGCGCAGGACACCTCTGAAGCGCCAGCAAGCGTTTCCGTCATCACCGAGAAAGAACTCGCCTCAAAACCCATTACCGATATCGGCAGTGCCGTTGGTGATGTTCCGGGCGTCGATATCTCACAGAACAAGATGGGCGCGGCGGATATCTCTATCCGCGGGTTTGGGTCCAACTACACCATGATCCTCGTTGACGGCCGCCGTCAGAATACGTCTGAAAGCATGGTCAACAATGGGTTTGACCCCGGGCGTATTTTTATGCCGCCCGTGGGGGCTATTGAACGCATTGAAGTGATCCGCGGACCGGCCTCGACCATCTATGGCTCAGATGCTGTCGGCGGCGTGGTGAACATCATTACCAAGAAGCATGTCGACCAATTCACCGGAACGATCTCCATTGACCGTACACAGTTCCAAAACGACGATGACTATGGCAATCGCTGGGGGACGGGCGTTTATCTTGGTATTCCGCTTAAAGAAAATGTTGCGTCACTCTTGCTCCGCGGACGTTATCTTGAACGTGAGGCATCACACCTAAGGAAACCGAATGCAACGGCAGGTAACAATCCGTATGCAGCGCATTCACCCACGGATGGTTTTACCGGCAACATCGGCGGTCGTCTCAATCTGACGATCAATGAGTCCAATGATGTTTATGCAGATTTGGATTTCACCCGCTACAAGGGCGGTGCGATGAACACCAGCGGTAATTCCGTTCAAACGTATCGTTGGTGGAATAAATACAACGGCGTAGTAGGTCATAAGGGCGTCTACGATATTGGCACGCTGGAATCTTATGTCCAATACAACGCGCTCGAACAGGTAAAGACCTTAACGAGTTCAAATGATGGCAATGCGCCCTGGACGACTAAAACGGGCAGCCCCATGATGTCGAGCCGCACATGGACGGCGGCTACGAAGCTCGTTTCTCCAATTGAATTGGGCAGCGCCGGCAGCATCATGCTCTCAAGCGGCCTTGAGGCCAATTATGAGACCTTTGAAGATGCTGAAGCTAACAGCCATACAGCTTTAGCAGGCAAAACGCTCGATCAGACGACGCTCGCGGGCTTCATGGAAGGCGAATACTTTATCAATGATGAGTGGATCGCTACGCTCGGCGGCCGCGTGCACTGGAGCGACATCTTCGGGGCTCACCTTTCTCCTCGTGCCTACTTGGTTTATAAGCCCGCCCAATTCATCAGTTTCAAAGGCGGCGTAGCCAACGGTTATAAAACCCCGCAGGTTAAGAAGCTGACGGACGGTATTTACAACTATTCGAGCGGTAGGAGCAATACGGTCAATTACGGCAATCCCGATCTCAAGCCTGAAGAGAGCTGGAGCTATGAACTCTCTACGACCCTCAAGCTGGCTGACGCAGCCAATCTTACGGTCGGTTTGTTCTATACCGACTTCAAGAACATGCTTGACCAAGAGAATATTGGGAAAGAAACCATTGATAACAAACAATTTGATGCCACAAAAGAAATTAATCACGGCAAGGTGACGGCTAAAGGGCTTGAAGTTCTTCTCAATACTGCGAGCTTCCACGGCTTCCGATTTACGGGCGGCTACACCTATACCCACGCTGAAATTAAAGAGGGAGCATGGTCTAAGCGCGGCGGCGATTGGGCGAATAGCCCTAGCAAGCGACCAAATGAATTACCCCGTCATTCGCTTACTGCCCGCATCGACTACGAATGGAATGACTTCAGCGCCTACGTGAAGTCAGTTTCGAAGTTCGACAGCGAACAGCAAAACACCAAGGGCGGGCCGAATGTGGATAAGTACAAAAACTACACGTTAGTCGACCTTGGCGCGTCATACGTCTTCAAGAAACAGCATCGGTTCTCCGTGGCCGTCAACAATATTTTTGACACGGGCCTCGAATGGGTTCCTTCGGTAACTGCGGACAGTTATGCCAATGCCTATAAGGAATATATCGACGGTCGTAATTTCTGGTTCTCTTATGCCTATTCTTTCTAACCGACATCCTTAACTTGAATTATCAGGACATTTTGTCCTGTCGTTAAAACTCGGTGCATTATTTCAGCTCACTGAAAATGCACCGAGATTTGCCGTTTTAAGGATTCACAATTCTGACTTAATTAAGAGGTACAACTTAAATGGAATTTCTCAAGGAATCAGTCGACTATGCCATCTTCTTCATTTTGGGACTGATGGGCTTTGTCTCGATCTGGCTCACGATTGAACGTGTGATGTTCCTAAGGAAAGTGAATCCGTCGGACTACCCCACTAAGGATGAGTACGATGCGGCGCTGACGAACAACCTCACGACCCTTTACATCATTTATTCCAACGCACCGTATGTCGGTCTTCTGGGCACGGTCATCGGCATCATGATTACGTTCTATGACATGGGCCAGTCCGGGAACATCAATGCTTCGGACATCATGACGGGCCTTTCATTGGCTCTGAAGGCGACGGCTTTGGGCCTCACAGTCGCTATCCCGACGCTCATCTTTTATAACGGGCTGCAGCGCCGCATCAATATGCTGAGCACCCGCTGGACTGAACGCAAGGGGGCATGATCATGATTGAGATTCCGAAGAAGGAGCCCCTTAACATTGTTCCCTTCATCGACATCATGCTCGTTCTTCTGGCAATGGTTCTTTCTATTTCTACCTTCATTGCCAAAGGGGAAATTCAGATCAATCTGCCGAAGTCTAAGACCGCGGATGTGCCCAAAGAGGCCCCTGAACAACGAATCGTTCAGGTGGATGCCATGGGCGATTTTTTCCTCGACAGTCAAAAGCTCTCTTTTGAAGAATTGGCTCAGGCGATAGCGAATCTTTCGCGTGAGCAGCCTGTACTCCTGAGAGTAGACAAGGACTCAACCTTCGACCACTTTATTCAGGTCATTGATCTCTTCAAAGCGAACAATCATGAAAACTTCCGCATCGCCACAGAGAAGGAAGGACGCTGAGCGCTCCGCTCTGTCGTTCGTGCTTGCTGCCTGTGTGTACCTGCCCATTCTTTGGGGAGTGTTTTGGGCTGCGCCCGCGCTCACCTATACGCCGGCGGGACAGATGGCCGCTGTATCGCTTTCTTTTGCTCAATTTTCCGGCGGTTCTGCGGCAGCTGAAGAGGCGCCCGAGCCCACGCCGGCAACCGCTCCAGAGCCGGCGGAGGAAGCTCCGCCTCCGGAGCCTGAACCGGAGCCCGCTGTTGAACCCGAGCCAGAAGTTCAGCCTGATCCCGAACCTGAACCTGAGCCCATTCCCGAGCCTGAGCCTGAGCCCGAACCCATTCCTGAACCCGAGCCTGAGCCTGCTCCCGTTCCAGAACCGCCGCCGCCTCCGCCAGAACCTAAGCCTAAACCCGAACCCAAACCGGAACCTAAACCGGTTGAAAAGCCGGTCGAAAAGCCTAAACCCGTGAAGAAGGCGGTTAAGAAGACGGAAGTGCCTAAACCGGTGAAAGCTGCGAAGGCAACTGTCAAAGGACCTGATGTGAAGCCGGCCGCCGCTCCCGCGGCTCCTGCCGGTCCGGCTCCGGTTCAGTCGGCCGGAGCACCTGTGTCGGCTGGCCAAGAGGGTATTTCAGAGCTTGTTTATGGACAGACGACCGATCCGTTCCTGGCAGAGGTGAAACGTGCCGTTGAATCTGCTTTGCATTACCCGAGAAAGGCTCGAATGTTTCACATTGAAGGCACTGCTGTAGTGCAGTTCATCGTTGATTCAAACGGCAAACTGACTGAACTGAAGATTTTCAAGTCGGCGGGACATCCGCTTTTGGATAAGGCTGCAATGCGGGCTGTGGCAGATGCTGAGTCGAATTGGAGCCGGCCAAAAGGAACGGTTCGACTTCGTTTCCCGATTCAATTCAAGCTGCAAAGCTAATGCCAAGGATTGCCGGCTTTATTCTATAGTTGATGAAAAGCGCACCTTTGAAATATTCGAGGGTGCGCTTTATTTTTTTGAAATGGAGAGGATTTGGCTTCTTTGTTAAAACAGTGCTTTTATTGGTTATCGGTCGTTTGAGCAAAAATACCTCTCAGCCATTGATGCTGCGGACTGGCATCAACGCGTTCGTGCCAGAAAAAAACGAGCAGTGAAGGGCGTTTCGGAAAACCCTGCAACATCAAACATGGCCAGCGACGGCGCGAAGTTTGTTTTAGAGCGGTGCGCCCGGGCAGCGCACGCGGGCGTCCTTCACCACAATTAGAGAATGGCAGATTGATCCGAAGCCTGCTTAAAGCATGGGTGAATAAAAAACAAAAGCGGAAGACGCTGTGCGAACTCCCGCTTGAAAAGGTACAGGTTTCGACGAAAGACCAGCTCTGTCCGGAAGCACATTCCGACCGCGGCATTTCGTTGTCTTCGTCGACACGAGCATTCTGTCAGCCGAAGGTAACGAAGCGATTTCAATGAAGTGAATCTTTTGTGACAACGCGGGGGCGTTTAAATTCTGCCCAAGCCAAATTTTCGCCGGCTGAGAAAGAACATCACAGAGCTCAACAGCAGCGCAGCCGCTTCAGTGGCCGGTGACGCCATCCATAGACCAGCAGTGCCGAAGAGTTCCGGCAGGATGAGAATGCCGATGCACGGAAAAATAAGCGTTCTGGCAAACGCGAGAATGGCAGCGCTTCGGCCGTCTCCCGCTGCAGCGAAGAAACTGCTTGAGAGCATATTGGAGCAGAGCATTAGGATCATGAGTGAATAGATGGGGAATGACTCCACTGCCAATTCGAACGCTTCGCCGCCTTCATTGGAAAAGAATCCCAGCACGCTGCGGGCAAAGGGAAGCGTGAGCAGATAGGACGCCAGAGAAAGAAGGCCCGCAAGCGCATAACTTTGAAGAAAGACACGGCGAACTTGATGCGGGTCTTTCGCACCGACTTTGAAGCCGAGAATGGGGGACGAGGCTGCACAGAAGCCGTGGAAAACACAGTTGAAGGTATAAACGGTAAAGCTGCACATTGTGAGTGCTGCTACGCCAGCCGTACCCAAATGACTGATGAAAACACGGTTGTAGAGCCAAATGGCAACCACGTAGGAAAGATTGGAAACGAACTCCTGAAGACCATTGCCGGCTGCCGTTCGCAACAGCTTCAGGTCGGGAAGGTGAAGCTCGAGCTTGAGCGGGGACTTTTCCCGCATAAAGTACCAGAGCCCGCAGGCGGCGCCGATCAACCATGAGAGCGCCGTGGCCCAGGCAGCCCCCGTCATGCCCATGTCTAAAGGTCCCATGAAGAGAATGTCAAAGACCACGTTGGTGATGCCGCTCGCTGCAGAAGCTGCTAGTCCGGCTTTGGGGCGGCCGGAAGTGGTGTAGAAGATTTCAAAGGTCGCGGCTGCGAGGAAAAGCGGTGTCGCCGGGAGCAACACGCGCTGATAGTCGCGGGCAAATTCAGTCTGCTCGGGCGAGATGCCAAGAAGTTCGAAAACCCAGTCTAGTTCGAACCAGGCCAGCAGCCCAAGCGTTAATCCGAGCATGATATTGGTTGTAAGAGCCGTCGAAAACGCTCTTAACGCTTCTTCGTGCTTTTGGGCGCCCAAAGCACGAGCCGCTACCGCCCCGCCGCCGGCAGCGATCATGAAGCCGGCGGCGATCAGCAGTGCTGTCAGCGGATAGCTCATCGAGAGTGCCGAAAGCGCAGTGGTGCCGACGAAACGTGAAATCAGCACGCCGTCGGCCACGAGGTAGCTCATGATGAGGAGCGACATTGCCATGCGCGGCAGCGCAAGACGCATCTGTCGATTGACGGTGATGGTGCCGGCAAAGGTTTCGGAGACTGTCTGCATGCGAAGTTATCTGTCTGGGGGCAGCGATGAGATGCAGCATCAGTTTTCGATGCCTTCGGGCTGCTGCAGCCGATCGTAGTAGCCGGAGAGCTTTTCGAGTACTTCTACGCGAAGACCGGGGAGCTTTTGGCCAAACTGCTTGCGCAGAATCGCTGCAATACGTTCGAGCTCCATTTCTGCGTGAGGCGTTTTTTCGAGTGAAGCCCGTTCAATGTGAAGCCTGGTATCGCCAGTTTTGGGCATGCGGATCCGGAAGCGGAGGTTTCGGCCAACCGGATCCTGGGCAACGAGAAGTTCAGCATCGGCAATAGCTTCAAGCTGGCTGCTTTGCGGCGTTGCGCCATAAGGGAAGCGAGTCAGAAGGCAGGGGCGGGCAGCTTGTTCAGGGTGAGGAAATCCGACGATCCTGCCGATTTCGCGAATACGGGGTTTGCTGATGCTGGCCTTGACCAAAGGCGATTCCACTTTGAGTTCATGGAGGGCTTTGATGCCGGGACGATAGACGGAGAGGTCCGACGTGTTCGTGCCGTCGCAGATGGGGCCTTGGCAGCCGGATTTGCGGGCAATGTCGATGAGTTCTGTGAAGAGATGCGTTTTGCAGACATAGCAGCGGTTGACGCCCGCGCGGGCAAGTTCTGGAAGCGTGAGCGAAGCTGCCGGCACAAGAATGGGTTCCAATCCAAGGTCCTCCGCATCCTTCAGGGCGTCAGCCGTTTCATCCGGCGCAATCTGCGGTCCGATGATGTGAAGGAGGTTCACGCGAAATCCGAGCTTCTTTGCGCAAAAGGAGAGGAATCGACTGTCTAGGCCGCCCGAATAAGCTACGCAGATTTCATGTTCGGGTGCGATTTCTTCAAGTACCGTTTTGAGACGGACAATTTCGGGGATAGTGAAGAAGTTCATGGGTGCTGACGGAGTCATGGCTGCGGTGCGGCAGGGATCGAGCCGCGGTTTGTTGATGGAAAGGAAATGCTAAAACTCTCGGAATTGGAACTGCAGATCCGAAAATGGCAATAAATGATTCAATCCCGTCCGACTTCGCAGCTGAGCGGAGTCGAGCGGGATTGTTCAGTCATTTCGTTGGGCGCTGTGAGTGAAGTCACAGCGATATATTTCTCATTGCGCAGGGCGCCGAAATTTATTCAGCAACGCGAGGCACGGTGAGCGAACCTTCCGGCATCAAAATGGTGGCGGGGTGCTCGCCGAGCAGCTCGTGAGCGAGTTTCAGGGCTTCGTCCACCGTGTCGACGGCTGCCGTAAAGTGCATGCTCTTGGCAAGGCTGCGGTTGAGTTTCGTCACCAGAATGAACTTCGCTTTTTGCTGCGGCCGCGTAATGGCGAAAGCTTTGTTTGCGCCGATCTGGAAGTTTTCTTCAAGCTCGTGCTTAATGGCTGCCGGCGTCGTCAGGCGATTGAAGGTTTCTTCGAGTTTCGCTGAACCGGATCCTTCAACACATTCGGCCAGGAGAATGACTACACCGCCCTTCTTAACGGCGCAGGCGGCATTGTCCATGGTCTTTTGCATCTGATAGACGTTGATGTCTTTGGGCCAGCCGCCGCAGGAAGCGATGACGAGATCGGCTTCACGCGGAATCTTGCTTCCGTATACCTCATCGACGAACTTACAGGCTTCTTTATGAGCTTTGACGTAGTCGCCGGTGAAGATCCGCAGGAATTGGTGCTCAGCATTAAGGATGGCGTTCAGAAGGAAGAGCGAGCGTCCCTTGGCAAAGAGTGCGACCCCTTCCATCTGGTCGTCGTAGCAGGGGTTGCCTTCCATCAGTCCGAGGCCGGCCTTGTCTGACAGCATGTGGCTGTGGTTCATGCGAACCGTTTCCATGGCTGCACAGCCTGGCAGCACGGCTTTGCGGCCGCCGCCGTAACCGGAGAAATAATGGTGGACGATTGTGCCCGTCAGGAACACATGATCAACGTCGCAAAGGAGCTTATTGATCCAGACCGGCGTGCCGAGCGTCGTCTTGCCGAAGTATTGGAAGTCATCCGCATTGGTGGCGATGCTGTTGAACATCGGCAGGCGGCCGGCAACCTCTTCACCGACCTGCTCAACCATCTCTTCATGCGTCATCGCCCGGTGTGTGCCCAGCGCGAAGACGATGCGCATATTGGCGTCGGGTACGCCGAGGCGGTTGAGTTCATTGACGAGGATTGGCATGAACACAAAGCTGTTGGCAACGCGGGTCGGATCATTGCAGATGAAGGCTACGGTGTCGCCGGGCTTCACAATCTCGCTGAGCGGCGGGAGCCCGATGGGGTGCTCGAGCATGTCGAGCAGGTGCCCTTTGACGTCTTCGAGTACGGGCTGAGGCTCCGTGCGTACGACCTTCAGAACGTCGGCGTCGTCGTATTCAAACGATTGTGTGCCGCGGCCGTAGGCGAACACATATTTCTGCAGTGCCATGGAAGTCTTCTCCTCTTGTCTTTTTTAAATTGCCGTCGGTGACCAGCTCGCTCGGCAGCGAATGGGGACCGAGCGCATGAGTTCCGCGTACCAATCTTTAAAGCGAAATTTTAGAGTTTCTGCTGTCATATCGGACAGCTTCTCAATCCATGAAGCTGGAGCGGTATAGACAGAAGGAATACCCAATAAAATCAAGTTTTTTCAAGGGTGTTGTCTATTTATGATTGACCGCAAAAGGCTGGGTGTTTGCTTAGGATCAATGCTGTGCTGCTGGATGGAAAATATTTGCGTACGCTTTGATGGATAGGATTTTGGTGCATGCCTCTGGAGGCATATCTTTGCAGCCGAAGGCAGCCCCAAGGAGAACAATAAATTGATCGTCAATACACCACAGCAGACATTCCGCGCAGCGCTGGGACAATTCTTTGTGAAGGAAACGAGCACAGAGAATCTCGCCGCCGCACGGTCACTTATTGAACGTTCGGAGACTGCAGGCGCCGATCTGCTCGTGCTCCCAGAGTGCATCATTGCGAGAAAGCTGGGCATGCCCGATTGGGGACAAAAACATGCTGAACCGCTAGACGGCCCTTTTGTGAGCGGACTGCGCGAAGCAACGCGCGGCCGTCGCGTGACAGTGGTTTGTACCGTGCAGGCAAAAATCGCAAACGAGTCTCGCTATGCCAACGATTTGCTGGTCATTCAGAACGGTGAGTTACGGCTGACATATCAGAAAATACATTTGTACGACGCTTTTCGCGGCAAAGAAAGCAGCTATGCTGCCCCGGGCGATGTCCTGCCGCAAGTGCTTCAGATAGGACCATTTAAAGTTGGATTTCTAACTTGTTATGACGTTCGTTTTCCGGAAATGACGCGGGCATTGGCGTGTGCAGGTGCAACGCTTCTCGTCGTTTCAGCCGCCTGGGTTAAGGGGGCTTTGAAGGAAATGCAGTGGGATATCTGTCTGCGGGCGCGTGCGCTTGAAAATACCTGCTATCTCATTGGCGCGAGCGAATGCGGGCCGGCAACCGTAGGATCCTCTAAAGTGGTCGATCCGATGGGCGTGGTTGTCGCACAGTGCGGGATTGACGAGCAATTGCTCATGGTTGATCTGGATCCGTGTAAGGTCGAAGCCTCTCGACGTGTGCTTCCTGTGCTCGAGAACAATCGGTTTGCTCCGCCGGAGCTCCAAAAGCTCCCGCAGCAGTGAAGTGAACAAACCGGTGAGAAGTGCAGGAGCCGGTTCTCTTGAAAATGAGGCCGCCTGAAACTGGTTTTTGCTACTTGACAAAACGGCGGGTTTCCGTAAAATCTCTTTTCTCACAGTAATGTGAGCGCAAAAATTCGAACGGTGGGTGTAGCTCAGTTGGTAGAGTCCCGGATTGTGATTCCGGTTGTCGTGGGTTCGAGTCCCATCTCCCACCCCATTCGATTTTTGTTGCCCAGGATGGTGGGTGTAGCTCAGTTGGTAGAGTCCCGGATTGTGATTCCGGTTGTCGTGGGTTCGAGTCCCATCTCCCACCCCATCCTTTCCAAAAGATCCTGCAGGTCGTGCGGCCCGCGGGATTTTTTGCATTTGGGATATTCACTAGAGCTTCAATCACGAAAAAAAAGCGGAAGCCTTCGACAGCTGCTGTGCGCCGAAGAAACTTCCGCTCAGGCAGTCAGCCTCCAAATCAATTAGGCCTGTTTGAGGAGTTCAAGCAGCTCATCCACATGCGTTTTGGCTTTGACGCCGCGCAGGGCATGAATGATTTTGCCTTGAGGATCAATGACAAATGTGGAGCGCTCAATCCCGAAACACTTGCGGCCGTACATCGTTTTTTCTTTGAGTACGCCATAAAGGTTGCAGACGGTTTCTTCCTTGTCGGAGAGCAGCGGAAAGTTGAGGTTCTGCTTGTCGCGGAACGAGCAATGGCTCTTCACGCTGTCTCTCGAGACGCCGAGCACCTCATAGCCCAGAGCCTTGAAGTCGGCGAGATGGTCACGGAACCCTTGAGCTTCAGTCGTGCAGCCCGCCGTATTGTCTTTCGGATAGAAATAGAGCACGACGCCGTTGCCGCGCAGGGCCGAGAGCGAAACCGGCGTACCGGCGTCGCTCTCGAGCGTAAAGTCCGGTGCTTCCATGCCGGCAGTAAGTTCTGTCATCACTTAGTCTCCTTGAAATAGGTCGCAGTCAAACCGTGCGGGCGGCAAAGCACCCGCTGACGGTGCGATGAGTGTTCATTCTAAGAACGTTGAACTGGCCCAAGCCTTTTTCAAAGCAACGAAAGGAAACAGAAATAGAGCGGTCAGAACGCTGCCACAGTGCGGTTCACGCCGGAGAGCAGCTGTGCACCGGAGGCGATCATTTCTGGAATACGGCTCTGGGCAAGGTATTCTCGCGCCGCTTCCGGAAGCAGAATTTCGCTGCCTGTCGACTGCATGTAGTCGTGAAAAACGTCGGCTGCAGTTGGCAGAATCCATTCGCCGTTAGCTTGTCTGACCGATGTTTCATGAAGGCGCGCGGCACTGGTGCCGCACGTCCATACTTTGTAGTTGCGCATATAGGTGCAGAGGCAGCACTTTTCTTTGGCCGGCATTTCAGATGCAGGTGTACCGTTGGCAGCGGCTTCCTGACGAAGACGCCATTCTTTCAGATAGCTGCAGTCACCATGATTGAGAAGATATCCGTAGGCCTCACAATTTGGCCGAATGTCACCCGTTATGGCCGGAGACTGACGAAGCATGCGCATCGGGTAGCCAGTGGGTGAAAGGTGGTTGACGACGATGTCTTCAGGCTTCGCATTGAAATAGGCTTGCTTGACGGCATAGGGCAGGCCGCTCTCCTGCGCAACGGCAAAACGGGTTGCAGCCTGAATGCCGTCACAGCCGGTATCGCTCATCATCTCGGCGGCTTCCCCGCCGGTGAAAATGCCGCCAGCAGCAATGACCGGAATATTGAGACTGCTTTTGGCGAGAAAAGCCTTCACGTCCTTCACAATGTCGGCAAGCGAATAGTTTGCCCAGTCCATGCCGAAGCCGAGGTGGCCGCCGGCAAGCGGTCCCTCAACAACAACATAATCCGGCAGTCGTCCTGTGGAGGCGCTCTTTTTTAAAAAGAGGTTCAGCGCCCGCGAAGAGGAAACAATGATGCCGATGAGCGCATCTTTAAAACGCGCGTGATCGGCCATGAGTTTCATGCTCGAGAGGTGAAGACCGGCCGAAAGTGTGATTCCGTCGATGCCGCCGTCAAGTGCGGCCGTCAGACGTGCACGCAGAGTTTCGAGCCCCGCATTCATCGTGAGCTTTTCCATGCAGTTGATCAGGACGAGACCATGTCCGGTAGCGCGGCTCATGACGTCGCTCACATAGCGGCGGGCCGCTTCCTTGACATTGTCAAGGTTGAAAGTCACGGCGCTCTTATCCATGTTGTCGCGTTCAGAGGCCGTGCGTTTAGCCTTTTCGGCAGTAAAGCGCGTACCGAATAGACGATCCGAAAGGTCCATCAGCATCGCGTCGGAAAGGTGCGCGATGCCGCCGAGCCGTTCAACGGCCAAAGCCAGTTCGGCTGTGGAGATATTGGTACCCATGCCGCCAAGCATCAGCGGGAGGAAGCTTCGTCCGCCGAGCATGAGACGATGGTTCTGAAGTGCAGTTGCGTGCGTCATATTGGCTCAAATCCTTCTGTTCTGTTTTTTCCGGCCGTTCTGATGCAGCTCGGATGGAAGCAAAGTTTTGCAGGCAGAGCGCTAAGAAAATCGTTGCAATTTCGGGGAAATATCTGTATAGGAAGCTTCGTTTTTTTACCTTGCTGTGTGCTAAGGCGAATTGACGGCATACGACTGCAGGTAGATTGAAGCATCCTGTTGCATAATGCGAAGCTTGATATGAAGGGCGAACACGATATTCAGGTCTTTGTGCTCGGCAAGGACTTCGCATTCGCTCCAATTCCGCAACGCCTCACTGCCTTGAGGCTGCTTACGCAGTCCTGAGGCGGAAGAAACACACAAAAAGAATCATGGAACCCTACGCCGCTGGCTGGCTTTCGATCGTTCCGCCGATCGTTGCCATTGCACTTGCGCTGCTCACGAAGGAAGTGCTTTCCTCACTTCTGATCGGTATCCTTACGGGCACGCTTATCTACGCGATCGGCACCGACGCCAACATCATCATGGGAACGCTCGAAACGACGTTCAAGCTGATGGGGGATAAGGTGGACTTCAATATCCTCATCTTCACGTCGCTCTTGGGCGCTTTGGTCTATGTCGTCGGCATGTCGGGAGGTACAAAGGCATACGGCAACTGGGCTGTACAGCGTGTGAAATCGCGTCGTGCGACGCTTATGTCGACTTCAGGTCTTGGCATCCTGATCTTCATTGACGACTACTTCAACTGCCTTTCCGTGGGCACTGTGATGCGTCCGCTCTGCGATCGCTACAACGTTTCGCGCGCAAAACTTGCCTACATCATCGACTCGACAGCCGCGCCGGTCTGCATCATTGCACCGGTGTCGTCTTGGGCTGCCGCGGTGGGCTCTTCACTTAAAGGCAATGCTGTCTTTGAGTCCGACATGGCTGCTTTCATCGCATCGATTCCATGGAATTTCTATGCGCTGCTGTCGATCTTCATGGTCTTCTTCATCATTTTCACAGGACTCGATTTTGGGCCCATGCGTACGAGTGAAGAGAAGGCGCTTCAGGGGAATGTCGGCGGCATTCAGGGCGGCGGCGCTGAACCGCCCAAAGCCAACCCGAGAGGAACGGTAATGGACATGCTGGTTCCGATCACTGCACTGATCATCTTTGCTGTTCTGGCATTGATGTATTCGGGCGGCTATTGGGGCGCGGATCCGGCGTACCACAGTTTTGCTGCATCCATTGGCAATTCGTCGGCTGCTGCCGCGCTGGTGTGGGCAGCCTTCGGTTCTGTTCTCGTTGCGCTTTTGCTCTACGTCCCCCGTCGGCTGGTGCCTTTTGGCGATTTTATGCAGGGGTTGGTGGAGGGCATGAAGCTCATGCTTCCGGCCAATATCATTTTGGTGCTTGCCTGGACGCTTTCGGGTGTCTGCCGAGACCTACTGTCAACGCCGCAGTTTGTTGAATCTTTGGTTTCTACGGCAGGCGGGGACTTTTCAGTGTTCCTTCCGGCTGCGGTATTCATCATCGCGGCTTTTCTCGCCTTTTCGACGGGTACTGCCTGGGGTACGTTCGGCATCCTGATTCCAATCGTTGTGCCGGTGGTTCAGGGTATTGATCCCACGCTCACGATTGTTGTTCTCTCTGCTACGCTCGCGGGTTCGGTTTTCGGCGACCACTGCTCGCCCATTTCAGATACCACGATTCTTTCGTCTGCAGGTGCCGGCTGCAATCATATTGAGCATGTTTCAACACAGCTCCCTTATGCGCTGCTTGTTGCATTCTGTTCGGCGGTGGGATATCTCGTTGCAGGCCTCTCCGGCGGGAATCTCTGGCTCTCGTTTGGCACGTCTCTGGGGCTCCTTATTGTTGCAGTGATCGTGCTTCACAATATGCGCCGTCGCAAACCTAAGATTCAGGCTGCCTAATAGCAGCTCAACATCTGCGCAGACTAACTGGATATACCGGCTAGGTTGGCACATAAAAGAAGACCCGCTAGGATTTTTTTCCGGGCGGGTTTTCTATTTAACGTATTCATGATTACACAAGTATTTTATGCAGTCAGTAGACAGCAGCAAAGAGATATATCTGTTAATACTTGGCTTGATGAATAAATGAACCGACGTGAGCGGAATTCATTTATTAAATGATGAGGTGAGAAACATAATCTTTACAAGTCGTTGCTTGATGAGAAATTAAGCACTCAAAATAATGAAGTTCATATTTCATCTAATTGGATGTAAAGATCGGGCATCATATTAGTGATAGCGCAAGTATCCCAAATTGTATAAGCATAATCGCTAGTTGATTAGAGCTGTCAGTGATTGTTTATATCAATGGCTTGATTTGTTGCCTGATAAACATGATTATAGAAGACGGGTTTTATCGCTGTCTTATGTTCATCAATATGAGCTATGTATTTAAGAATGATTTTCATTATTGAAAACAAAAGATTTATTGCTACACCTTGCATCGGGGTTGCATAATGAGCGAAGAACAACGGATACATTCAAGCTAAAAACATGAAAAAGTGATGTATCTGCGATGTACAAAAGATGATGGGTCAGAGGGGATGAGATGAAAAATGTATCTATGAATGGCATTTTCTCGAGGAATGTGGAGATATTTATTTCTCTAGCTAAAACAAAGTCATTTCAAAAGACGGCGTCAATTTTTGGATTGTCAACCTCTTCTATTTCGCGTGAACTAGTAACGCTTGAAAATAAATTAAAGGTTACACTCGTAGATCGTTCTTGCCGTCCTTTGATATTGACTCCTGAAGGGCGTAAGTTATTAAGCGAACTCATTCCTATAATGAATGAATCGCAACGGGCAGTTGCTTTGGCACGAGAAGCTTCGAATTTCCATCCAAGCTTAAGAATTGGTTTTATAGATAGCTTTTCTTATGATGTTGTTCCACAGTTCATTACTGTGATGCAGTCAAAAATATCAAAGTTCATATGTTTGACTGGAGGCGCAGACAGACTTGTAGAGAGACTTTTATCTCATGAGGTGGATGTAATATTAACCATTAATCCTTGTTTTGAAATTCCAGATTTAAGGCGTCACCTCCTTCTGCGAGAACCCTCTGTTCTTATTTTTCCAAAATCACAATATGATTTTAGAAGATATTTTAGAAGTTGGGAAGATTTAGCGCATTGTGGCCTACCATTTATTCGTAATTATTCTTTCAGTGGTGGAGGGCAATTGGAAAGTCAACATTTAACTACTCATGATTTAAAGTTAATGGGAACTATTCAAACTGATAATAATGGACTTCGCATTAAATTGGTTTCTGACGGTAAGGGATGGGCAATTGTTCGTCCACTTACTCTTTTACAGCATGAAAAATTATTGAGTAAGCTGACGATTTACTCGGTTCCTTCACCATTAATAGAACGAAAGGTTTATATTCTTGGACGGTCCAACATTTCTGTTGACCTATATAGAGATATTGTTGATAGTCTTGCTAATATTTTAAACTCTGAAGTAATCCCAAGATTAACAGAGATTTTCTCCCCTACTATTGTTAAATCGATTGAAGTGTATCCGTATACTAATAAATAGTAAATGAATTAAAAGTGTTGGAAGGTTAGTCTAAACGGGATGAATGCATGAGCTGCAATTTAAAATTGCATAGCATGAAAACTTATTGATCCTATAGAACATTCTTTTACCCTGAACTCCCGGTTAACTGATCCATAAATCAGCGGAGAGTTTTAGGCGGCAGTTTCAATCCAAGCAGCGCGAGCATAT
>PPYE01384116.1_pt1 | contig 153784 bp, 107 predicted proteins | sample 1559881 | NCBI WGS metagenome assembly PPYE01 (sample SAMN08240022, study PRJNA423297) | Human gut metagenome, whole genome shotgun sequencing project. | reverse complement strand
GTAACCCCCATAAAAAATAGAAAACGTACAACAAAGGCTCCATATGCCCTAAGGGGCACACGAAGCCCTATTTCGTTTCTTTTAAACCAACGGGGGCTTTCCTTTAAAGGAAAATGAATATTTGCTAATTCTTGATATTCAGCATTTTATATGATGGAAGATAAAAGTGCTGAAATAATAGGTAATGTAGTTAATTATCTTACCATTTTTCTGTTTTGAGGCTTTTTGTTACATCAGAAAAGAATCATGTTACATGTCTGTGATAAATGTAACCTGTATATAGATGCCTGTATCATGATTGTACATATATGATAAAACCGAATCGATACATTTGCAAACACTACTATGGAACAGAAAATTATAGAAAATAAAAAGTGATAATATGAGAACATTAAAATTGATTTTGTCGGGCTGGCAATCCGTGGGGCTTGTCGTATTTATTATGTTGTTTTTTAATATGGAGGTGAGTGGTAAGGGTAAAATAACGAAAAATGCTCCTGTCTTTACGCAATTTATTTATCAGGGGGAGGATGCTATTTATCAAAACAATCCTTTAAAGCCGGGTGAGTTCTATAATCCTATTTTGCAGGGTTGCTATCCCGATCCGAGTATAACGCGGAAAGGGAATGATTATTATTTAGTGTGCTCATCTTTTGCTATGTTTCCCGGGGTGCCTATTTTCCATTCTAATGATCTGGTAAACTGGAAACAAATCGGTCATGTGCTGGACAGAACGTCACAATTAAAGGTTGAAGATTGTGGTATTAGTGCTGGTGTATATGCTCCTGCTATAAGATATAATCCCAATAATGATACGTTTTATATGATAACCACTCAATTTTCCGGTGGCTTTGGAAATATGGTGGTAAAGACAAAGAATCCGGAGAATGGCTGGAGTGATCCGATCAAACTTCAATTTGAAGGCATTGATCCTTCTCTTTTCTTTGATGATAATGGCAAGGCATACGTGGTACATAATGATGCTCCTGCAAAAGCAAACGAGCGTTACTCGGGACACCGTGTCATAAAAATATGGGATTATGATGTGGAGAATGATAAAGTGGTTCCGGGAACGGACCGGATCATAGTAAACGGTGGCGTCAATATAGAAGAAAAACCGATATGGATTGAGGCTCCTCATATCTATAAGAAAGATGGACGTTATTACTTAATGTGTGCGGAAGGAGGAACCGGAGGCTGGCATAGCGAAGTCATTTTTGTAAGTGATCATCCGAAAGGACCTTATCTTCCGGCAAATAATAATCCTATTTTGACTCAACGTTATTTTCCTGCAAACCGGGCGAATAAAGTAGACTGGGCTGGTCATGCAGACTTAGTGGAGGGACCCGACGGAAAATATTATGGTGTATTTTTGGGAATACGCCCTAATGAGAAGAACAGAGTAAATACCGGACGCGAAACCTTTATTCTTCCGGTGGACTGGAGCGGAACATTTCCTGTTTTCGAAAATGGGCTTATCCCTATGAAACCTACATTGAAGATGCCTTCGGGAGTAGAGAACCAAACAGGGAAAAACGGTTATTTGCCTAGTGGCAACTTTGTCTTTAAGGATGATTTCTCCGATAAGACATTAGACCTTAGATGGATCGGTCTTAGAGGACCTCGTGAAGATTTCGTTGATATGACCGATAAAGGGTTGCGGATCATCCCTTTTACCTCAAATATCAATGAAGTGAAACCTACTTCTACCTTGTTCTACCGTCAGCAGCATAATCAATTTACAGCGGCAGCGACCATGGAGTACAAACCGAAAAATGAGAAAGATTTTGCTGGTATAACATGTTATCAGAATGAAAGATATCACTATGTCTTCGGTATTACTAAAAAGGGAAAAGACTATTACCTGATGCTGCAAAGAACCGAAAAAGGACAAGCGAGTGTCCTGGGTGAGGTGAAGATAGAAACAGAGAAACCTGTGACACTGCAAGTAGCAGCCAATGGAGATGATTATCGTTTTAATTATTCGATTGATGGCAAAAGTTTTACAAATTTAGGAGGAACCGTTTCCGGTGATATTCTTTCTACTAATGAGGCTGGTGGCTTTACAGGAGCAATGATTGGACTGTATGCAACATCTGTTGGTAATTAATTAGAAACCTTATCATTCCATAATTATGAAAATACATCATCTATTTTGGGGTATATGTTTATGCTTCAGCACAAATATTTTATTCGCACAGAACTATCAGAAAACATCGTCCGGCATCAAAACCACTGTAAATGCAGTGGATATAGAAGTACAATTCTTTGCGCCTGCTGTGGCGAGAGTAATAAAATCGCCGGAAGGGGTTGCCTATGAAAAACAGAGTCTTTCTGTAATTGCCAAACCCGAAAAGGTAAGTTTCAAGGCTGATATACAAGATAATAAGATTGTATTGAACACCAGCGAACTAAGTGTCAGTGTGGACACCGGGACGGGAATTGTTTCTTATTTCTCAAAGGATGGCAAATCCTTATTGGCAGAGAAATCCGGTATGCAGTTTATCGATTTCGATGATGCCGGGACAAAAACTTACCAGGTTTATCAACCTTTTATATTAGATAGGGAGGAAGCCATTTATGGTTTGGGACAATTGCAAAATGGAAAGATGATTCAGCGGAACATGACTAAAAATCTGATACAGGGAAATGTGGAAGATGTGTCACCTTTCTTCCAGTCTACTAAAGGATATGGTGTGTTTTGGGATAACTATTCGCCGACTCTTTTTACGGACAACGAAGTTGAAACATCTTTCCGTTCTGAAGTAGGTGACTGTGTTGACTATTATTTCATGTATGGGAAGAATGCCGATGGTGTAATAGCACAGGTACGCAGCTTGACCGGACAAGCACCGATGTTTCCTTTATGGACTTATGGTTACTGGCAAAGTAAAGAAAGATATAAGAGCCAGAAGGAAGTGGTAGACGTTGTTCGTAAATATCGTGAATTGGGTATTCCCTTGGATGGCATTATTCAGGATTGGCAATATTGGGGGCATAACTATTTGTGGAATGCGATGGATTTTCAGAATCCGACTTTCAATAATCCTCAAAAGATGATTGAGGATGTCCATGCAATGAACGCACACATGGCTATATCTATCTGGTCGTCATTCGGACCGATGACCAAGCCTTATAGAGAATTGGATAAAAAAGGGATGTTGTTTAACTTCACTACCTGGCCGCAATCGGGATTGGAGTCATGGTCCCCCAACATGGAATATCCTTCCGGTGTAAGAGTGTATGATGCTTACAATCCCGAAGCGCGTGATATTTATTGGAAATATCTGAATGATGGAATTTTCAAGTTGGGAATGGATGCCTGGTGGATGGACTCTACCGAACCCGACCATTTGGACTGGAAGCCGGAGGATATGGATACCAAAACCTATCTGGGCTCGTTCCGTAAGGTGCGCAATGCTTATCCGTTGATGACTGTCGGAGGGGTTTACGACCATCAGCGTGCAGTGACTTCGGACAAACGCGTGTTTATTTTAACCCGTTCCGGATTCTTGGGGCAGCAACGTTATGGTGTAAATGTATGGAGTGGTGATGTCGCTTCCACATGGGAGAGTTTTAGAAATCAGATTCCTGCCGGATTAAACTTTTCTTTGTGTGGTATACCTCACTGGAATAGTGATATTGGTGGCTTTTTTGCAGGACATTATAATAAAAGCTGGAATGATGATAGTGCTTCAAAAAATCCATTGTATCAGGAACTTTATGTGCGTTGGTTGCAGTTTGGAACGTTCAATCCGATGATGCGTTCTCACGGGACGGATGTTTATAGGGAAATCTATAAGTTCGGAAAGAAGGGCGAGCCTGTATATGATGCTATCGAGAAGATGATAGGTTTGCGTTACTCTCTGTTGCCTTATATTTATTCTACTTCTTGGGAGGTGAGCAATCGCCAATCGAGTTTTATGCGCGCTTTGATGATGGATTTTGTAGACGACAGAAAGGTGTGGGATATCAATGACGAATATATGTTTGGAAAATCGCTCCTTGTGGCTCCGATTGCTCATGCACAATATACGCCGGAAGCTGTGGTAAAAGTCTCCGAAGAAGAGGGATGGAACAGAGATGGAGCGAAAAAAACAAAAACTGATGTTGCTGTGGATTTCATGGAAACGAAATCTACTAACATATACTTACCGGCAGGAACGCTATGGTATGACTTTTGGACGAACGAGAAACACGAAGGCGGAAAGGAAATTACCAAAGAGACTACACTGGATGTTATTCCATTGTATGTAAAAGCGGGTAGTATTATTCCTGTCGGTCCACAAGTTCAGTATGCCACTGAAAAACCGTGGGATCATCTTGAATTGAAGGTGTATGCGGGTGCGAATGGAAACTTCATTTTATATGAAGATGAATTTGATAATTACAATTACGAAAAAGGAGCTTATACGGAAATTCCAATCTCTTGGAATAATGCATCTCGTAAATTGACGATAGGGGCAAGAAAAGGTGCGTATGAGGGAATGTTGAAGAACCGTAAGTTTACTGTAACTCTTCAGGACGGGACTCAAAAAAACGTCGATTATAATGGGAAAGCGATTTCTGTAAGGTTTTGATTGTAATAGAATGTGTGATTATGTCAGTAGAAAAGAATCTGAAAAGTAGGAATATGATGAAGTTTTTTATAGTAATGGCTATGCTATTGGGGAGTAGCGTTACAAGTGCAGAAAATAAACAGATAACAAGTCCTGATGGAAAGCTGGTAGTGACAGTCTCAGATATAAATGGAAGACCTTCTTATTCTGTTAGTTATGACAATGTTCTCTTTTTGAAGCCATCTCCATTGGGGATGATTGCAAATATAGGAGATTTTTCATCGGGGATGTCGCTGGAAAAGAATGTTTCAACCAATAAAATAGATGAAACATACGAGTTGGCTTCTATTAAAAAGAGCAAGGTTCGTTATGTGGCCAATGAAGCTGTATTTTCGTTTACACAACAAGGGAAAACAATTTATGATGTTATATTCCGCATAAGTAATAACGATGTTGCTTTTAAATATAGGATGTATCCGCAAGGTGAGACACTAAGTTGCGTGATTAAGAAAGAAGCTACAGGATTTGCGTTTCCTGACGGAACCACCACTTTTCTTTGTCCGCAAAGTAAACCGATGGGAGGATTTGCCCGTACTTCTCCAAGTTATGAGACGTCTTATACGGCAGATGATGCCGCAGGGAAGAATGGTTGGGGAGAAGGATACACATTTCCCTGTCTATTCCGTAATGGAGATAACGGTTGGGCGCTTGTTTCCGAAACGGGAGTAAATGGCGGATATTGCGCAAGCCGTCTGTTGGGACACAAAGAAGGGGTGTATACCATTGGATTTCCGCAAGAAGGTGAAGCAAATGGGAATGGTACGGTTTCTCCGGGGATAGCGTTGCCGGGCGAGACGCCTTGGCGTACTATTACTGTGGGCAAGACTTTGGCTCCAATAGTGGAGACAACCGTTCCTTTTGATGTTGTAAAACCGCTTTATCAGGCAAAAGGAGAGTTTACGTATGGCAGGGGTTCATGGAGCTGGATTATCGGTATGGATGGAAGTACTAATTATAAAGAGCAACTTCGGTATATTGATTTCTCGGCAGCAATGGGGTATCAATCTGTGTTGGTGGATGCCTTGTGGGATAAACAAATAGGACGTGATAAAATTGAAGAATTGGCTAAATATGGGAAGGACAAAGGGGTAGCTCTTTATTTGTGGTATAATTCGAATGGGTATTGGAATGATGCTCCGCAAACTCCGAGAGGTATGATGGATAATGCGATAGCCCGACGTAAGGAGATGAAATGGATGCAAAGCATTGGCATCCGTGGAATAAAAGTGGACTTTTTCGGAGGCGACAAGCAAATGACTATGCAGTTGTATGAGGATATCTTGTCGGATGCAAACGAGTACGGACTTTTAGTTATTTTCCATGGATGTACTTTGCCTCGTGGCTGGGAACGTATGTATCCTAACTTCGCAGCGAGTGAGGCTGTATTGGCTAGTGAAAATCTTCATTTCTCTCAAGGCAGTTGTGATAATGAGGCCTTTAATGCCACCCTGCATCCGTTTATCCGTAACACGGTAGGTAGCATGGATTTCGGCGGTAGTGCATTGAACAAATATTATAATGCGGATAATGCTCCACGGGGAAGCCGGCGGGTGACATCAGATGTCTACGCACTGGCTACGGCGGTGCTATTTCAGAGTCCGGTACAGCATTTCGCTTTGGCACCGAATAACCTGACCGATGCTCCGTCGTGGGCAATTGATTTTATGAAAGAGGTTCCAACTACTTGGGACGAGGTACGTTTCATTGACGGTTATCCTGGTAAATACGTCATTCTTGCCCGTCGTCATGGCGACAAATGGTATATTGCCGGAGTAAATGCGCAGAAGGAAACACTGAAACTTAAAGTTAATTTGCCGATGTTCTCTAATGGAGAAAAGGTGAGACTGTTTAGTGATGATAAGGCATTGCAGGGTAGCGTAAAACAAATAGAAATAGGAAAGAAACAAGAATTGCAATTGACTATTCCTTGCAATGGTGGAGTATTAATAACCAAATAACCATTTAAAATAAAAGAATATGAGAAACTTAAAATTTTTAGGCGTATCGTTTTTGTTGGCAATCACTGCCGCTACTTCAGGAACTGCACAAAATCCTATTATACAAACAAAATACACTGCCGATCCGGCTCCGATGGTATATAACGATACCGTTTTCCTTTATACAACTCATGATGAGGATGATGCCGAAGGATTCAAAATGTTGGACTGGTTACTTTATACTTCCACCGATATGGTCAATTGGACCGATCATGGAGCGGTCGCTTCTCTGAAGAGTTTTGATTGGGTGAAACGTGATAACGGTGCCTGGGCAGAACAAGTCATCGAACGTAATGGCAAATTTTATATGTATTGTCCGATTCACGGTAATGGTATTGGCGTATTGGTATCCGACTCTCCTTACGGTCCTTTTAAAGACCCATTGAACAAACCGTTGGTTTGGCAAAAGGAGCATTGGTATGACATTGACCCGACCGTATTTATTGATGATGACGGACAAGCGTATATGTATTGGGGCAATCCGAATGTTTATTATGTGAAACTGAATGAGGATATGATTTCATATTCGGGGGAAATTGTACAAGTGGAAAATAAACCGGAACATTACCAGGAAGGTCCGTGGGTGTATAAACGGAACGGGCATTATTACATGGCTTTCGCTTCAACTTGTTGTCCGGAAGGGATTGGCTATGCCATGAGCGACAAAGCTACCGGACCATGGAGTACAAAAGGATATATTATGCGTCCAACAGAGCGGAGTAGAGGAAATCATCCTGGAATTATCGATTATAAAGGTAGCTCTTATGTATTTGGCCTAAATTATGATTTGCTTCATTTGGAAACATTGGATCATAAGGAACGTCGTTCCACGTCTGTTGCAAAAATGCATTATAATCCGGATGGAACTATTCAGGAAGTTCCTTATTGGCAGGAGACGAAACTGGAACAGATTGAAAACTTTAATCCTTACCGTAGAGTGGAAGCTGAAACGATGGCTTGGGGATATGGTCTTAAAGCTGAAAATCATAAGAATGGTGGTTTGTATATAACCGATATCGATAATAATGAATATCTGTGTGTGCGTGGTGTCGACTTTGGCAAGAAAGGAGCAAAGAAATTCAGTGTAAGCGCAGCTTGTGTTGAAAAAGGCGGAATGATAGAAATTCGTCTGGATAGCACTGAAGGGCCGGTAATAGGTAGTGTCAGTATATCACCGACAGGAGGACTGGATATATATAAACAGATGTCATGCCGGATAAAGAATGCAAAGGGTGTACATGATCTTTATTTCTGCTTTAAAGGAGAGAAAGGAAACAAACTTTTCAATCTGGATTATTGGGAATTTGAATAGCTTTTATTCAAAAAAAATAAGATTGTAATGTGCTTATAATCAGTGTAATTGTTTGGACGTGCTACAAGGGGAAAGATAGATGTAACATTGAAAATGAAGATGTTATTTAGGAAAAGAAGCCCGTAACATAATTATGTTTGTAGTTTTATGAACTGGCATATCTTTGCAGAAAAGATCAGTAATTCATATTTGATTATAAAGAAAATAAGAAGTATTATGAAGAATACACAGGTAATACAATTAATGTCAATCGTCTGGCTCTCCATATTTATGCTGGGGATAACAATGATGTCATGTAGCTCAAAGAAAGAACAACAATTACCGGCTATTGGAAAATCTGTGGCCCTCTTTGATTATTTTTCTTATAAGGGAAATGATGATTTTTATATTTCCAATCCTCTGTCAGGTGAAGACTATTTCTATAATCCTATTTTGCCGGGATGGTATTCTGATCCTAGTGTTTGTACAAATGGAGAAGGTGATTATTTCCTAGTAACATCTACATTCACTTATTTTCCCGGTGTTCCTATTTTTCACAGCAAAGACTTGGTGAATTGGAAACAGATAGGGCATGTGTTGAACCGTGCTTCGCAATTAGTGAATATGGAAGGACAGAAAGTGAGTGGCGGTATTTTTGCTCCGGCTATTTCTTATAATCCGTATAACAAGACATATTATATGGTAACAACCAATGTCGGAGCCGGAAATTTCTTTGTTAAGACGCAAGACCCGTTTGGTGAATGGTCGGAACCCATCATGTTGCCGGAGGTCGGAGGTATTGATCCTTCTTTCTTTTTTGATGAAGATGGTAAGGCATATATTGTTAATAATGATGAGGCTCCGGATAATAAACCTGAATATAGCGGACACCGTACTATACGCATACAAGAGTTTGATGTGAAAACAGATAAGACGATCGGTTCCCGTAAAATTCTTGTAAACAAAGGAGCTCAACCGGCAGACAAACCAATTTGGATAGAAGGTCCTCATTTATATAAGATAAATGGAAAGTACTTCTTGATGTCCGCCGAAGGTGGAACGGGAAACTGGCATTCGGAAGTGATTTTCCGTGGTGATTCTCCGATGGGTAAGTTTCTTCCATGGAAAAACAATCCGATTCTGACGCAAAGACATTTGAATTCTGACCGTCCTAATTCGGTAACCTGTGCTGGTCATGCAGACTTGATTCAAACAAAAGAGGGAGATTGGTGGGCTGTTTTTCTGGCTTGTCGCCCTATTAATAATCAGTTTGAGAATTTGGGACGTGAAACATTTATGATGCCGGTGAAATGGAGTGAAGACGGATTCCCGTACATGACACAAGGAGATGATTTAGTACCTATGATTGTAAAACGTGAAGGTGCGAAACGCGATACGACAGTTACTTATGGTAATTTCGAGTTAATAGAGAACTTTGATTCTCCTGTACTTGATATGCCATGGATGACTTTAAGAGCTTCTGCTTCCGATTTATATTCATTGACGGAAACACCCGGATACCTGACCTTGAAGTGTGCAGATATTAGCGCTACGGAAAAGAAAACTCCGGCATTTGTTTCTCGTCGGTTACAACATCATAAATTTGAATGTGCTACCCGTATGTTGTTCAATCCTTCTAACGATAAGGAAACAGCCGGAATGTTATTGTTTAAAGATGAGACGCATCAATATTTCTTCTGCTTGAATAAAGTGGGTGAGAATAAAAATATTTCTCTGAAACAAATCGGTGAAAAGGAACAGACATTGGCTTCAGATGAAATAGACGCAGATACAAATGAAGTATATTTGAAATTAGTATCTCAAGGAATTGGTTACGATTTCTATTATTCTATTGATGGTGAAAAAAGCTGGAAACTGCTTTGTAAAGATGTAGCCCCCAGTTATCTCTCTACTACAACGGCTGGTGGATTTACCGGTACTACAATTGGATTATACGCTACTTGCAAATAATTATTTTTTTTATATAAATATAATGCTAGTAATTATGGGTGATATTTATAATGATGGCTAACGCACTTAAAAAAAGAATGATGATTAGAAAACAATGTAGTTAATTAACATCTTAAACTAATGGTAATGAAAAATGTAACGAAGAAAATTCAAAAGATTCCTTACTTGTTTCTCCTTATGTTGTTTAGTTTTGTAACAGCATCAGCACAGAAAGGGATAACGGTGAGGGGAACGGTTCTTGACAGTAATGGTGAGACAATCATTGGAGCCTCAGTAGTTTTAAAGGGTAATAATTCAATAGGTACGATTTCAGATATAGATGGAAATTTTGTATTGACCGTACCCAATGAGAAGTCTACCCTTATTGTTTCGTATGTAGGAATGAAACCACAGGAGGTAAAAGTGGTTTCCAAAGGTCTTTTTAAAGTGGTGTTGGAAGATGATACTAAACAACTGGAAGAAGTAGTAGTTGTAGGTTACGGACAACAGAAGAAAGCGAGTGTGGTAGGTGCTATCACGCAGACCACTGGAAAAGTTTTGGAACGGGCGGCTGGTATTTCTGATATTGGTGCGGCGTTAACCGGTAACCTGCCGGGGGTTATAACGACTCAAAGTTCCGGTATGCCAGGTGAAGAAGAACCGAAAATCACAATACGTGGGACTAGTTCATGGAATAATAGTGACCCGTTGGTACTGGTGGATGGCATAGAACGTCCGATGAGCAGTGTGGATATTGCTTCTGTACAATCTATTTCTGTCTTGAAGGATGCTTCTGCAACTGCTGTTTATGGTGTGAAAGGTGCAAATGGTGTCATTTTGGTAACGACTAAACGCGGAACTGAGGGAGCTGCCCAAATAAACATAGCAGCCAATGCCACGATGAAGATACCTTCCAAGCTTCCTAACAAGTTGGATTCTTATGATGCTTTGATGGCACGCAATATGGCTATTGAGCATGAGTTGAGCTTGTATCCGGATTCATGGTCGTACATAAAGCCGCAGTCAATAATTAATAAGTATCGTAATCCGGCAAATTTGGAAGAAGCGGAACGCTATCCGAATGTGGACTGGCAGGATGTATTGTTCAAAGACTATGCGATGTCCTACAATGCAAATGTGAATGTCAGCGGTGGAACTCGGTTTGTAAAATATTTCGCTTCTGTCGATTATGTGCATGAGGGGGACTTGTTCGATGTATTTGATAATGGGCGTGATTATAATTCCGGTTATGGATATGACAGAATTAATGTACGTAGTAATCTGGATTTTCAGATAACCAAGAGTACTGTTTTTAAGGTTAATGTAGCGGGCTCTAATGGATACAAGAAAACTCCTTATAATAATTCCAATTATGATAGCTCGGCCGACTGGTCGATTGCCCAGCAGTGGGCGGGGGCGTATAATATTGCTCCGGATGTATTTCTTCCAAAATATTCGGATGGTTCATGGGGATATTATCCGAATATTTCGAATGTTACCAATTCTGCAGAAAATGTTTCATTGGGAGGTACGATGACTACCACTACTACACAGATAACAACTGACTTTGCATTGGAACAGGATTTGAGCTTTATAACGAAAGGATTGAGTGCAAGGGCTATGGTTTCTTGGGATAATACTTTTGTAGAATGGAAGCGCGGTATCAATGACCTATATAACGACGCACAACATAAATGGATTAATCCGGATACAGGGGAGGTCAGTTATAAAAAGTCGTATGACAACAATACAGGTTTTGATTTTATGCAGGGTGTAATGTGGAATACGGAAGGTGGTGAAGTCAAGAATTGGGCGACACAGCGTAACCTTAATTATCAGGCACAGTTAAATTGGGCCCGTAGTTTTGGAAAGCATAATGTTACCCTTATGGGATTGTTCAGTCGTCAAGAAACGGCTACAGGAAGTGAAATTCCTCACTATCGTGAAGACTGGGCATTCCGTACTACTTATAATTGGGCGGATAGGTATTTTATTGAATATAATGGTGCTTATAATGGTTCCGAGAAGTTCAGCAAAGAAAATCGTTTTGCATTCTTTAATTCCGGTGCTATCGGATGGATGGTTAGTGAAGAACCGTTTATGAAATTCTTGAAAGAACGCAGAATTTTGGATATGTTGAAAATTCGTGCTTCTTATGGTGAAATCGGTGATGATAATGTAAAAACACGTTGGTTGTATATGAACCAATGGGCTTACGGCGGAACCTCGTCTTTGGATGTAGATCGTGGTGAAAGTCCATATACTTGGTATCGTGAATCAGCAGTAGGTAATTCTGATGTGCATTGGGAGAAAGTAAAGAAATTGAATTTTGGTATTGATTACTCTTTTTTGGATGGTTTGTTTGCAGGTAGCGTGGAAGTCTTTCGTGATAAACGTACTGATATTCTGGTGGGTGGAAGCGATCGGGCTATTCCTTCTTATTTTGGTACTACAGCAGTTACTGCTAACTTAGGTAAGGTTAGAACCAAAGGTTATGAGTTGGAACTTCGTATCAACAAGACATTTTCCAATAAGATGCGCGTTTGGGCTAATATGAGCATGACCCATGCGGAAAATAAGATACTTGAAAAAGACGATGCTCCATTGTTGGCTGGGTATCAAAAGGTGGCTGGTTATGCCATTGGTCAGAATAAGGCATATATTGATAATGGATATTTGAATTCTTATGACGATGTGATTGGTAGCCCGCAGCATGATACAAACAATTCACAACGTCTTCCCGGAGACTATTATATTGTCGATTTCAATGGGGATGGTGTCGTCGACAGCAAGGACCAAGCTCCTTACGGTTACTCTGATACTCCACAGAATACATATAATGCTACTCTTGGCTTTGAGTGGAAGGGATTTAGTGCTTTTGTTCAGTTCTATGGTGTAAACAATGTGACTCGTGTCGTTCAGTTGACCAGTTTTGGCAGTCAGATGAATACGGTGTATGACCAGGGTAGCTGGTGGTCTGAGGCTGGCGATGCGGCCGATGTTGTAACTCCGCGCTGGTTGTCAAAGGTGAGCGGTTACAGTAATGGTACGCAATACTATTATGACGGTTCTTATATTCGTCTGAAAAATGCAGAGATAGCCTATACCTTTACAGATGGATGGGTGCGAAAACTCGGGGTGAAAAATTTGAAGATTTACTTAAATGGAAACAACTTATGGGTATGGTCTAAGATGCCGGACGACCGTGAATCGAATTTTGCAGGTTCGGGTAATCAAGGGGCGTATCCTACGGTGAAACGTTTCAACTTAGGTGTTAAATTTACATTATAATCAAAGTACTATGAGAAAAATATATAGAACTCTTTTATGCGGTAGCTTATTGCTCTTCTCGTTGGGATTTTCATCTTGTGAGGACTATCTAGACAAGGAAGCTGACTCTACTGTATCTGAAGAAGAAGCATTTAAGAACTTTAGGAATTTTCAGGGGTTTATCGAGGAAATATACAACTGTATTCCTGATAAGGAGAAGAACAATTATACTACTTCCTGGAACTGGGGAGATGATGAAATATTCAACCCGGAAGGTGACAGCCACATGACGCATCAGGTCGATTTGGGTAACTTCCGTGCATGGTCTACCAATAATCAATGCTGGCTCTATCGTACCGGCAGTGATCCTACGGCTACTTATCATCCGAACAGTGACGGCAATGCTAAGTTTAAACATTCACTGTGGCCACATGCATGGTATTGTATACGTAAGGCTAACATCGGTATCGCTAATCTAGAAAGGTTAACGGAAGCTACGGATGAGGAGAAAAAACTGATTGCCGGTCAGCTTTATTTTTTCCGCGCATGGTGGCACTTTGAAATGATGCAATATTTTGGTGGCTTGCCTTATATTGATACAGTCTTATCTGCTACAGAGAAAATGTCTTTGCCACGTCTGAGTTATCAGGAATGTGCAGATAAAGCAGCAGTCGATTTCCGTATGGCAGCGGATTTGCTTCCTATTAATTGGGATAACACAACTGTTGGCAAACAAACCGCGGGTAAGAATGATTTGCGTATCAACAAGATTATGGCATTAGGCTATCTGGGCAAGAATTATCTTTGGGCTGCCAGTCCTCTGATGGAACATGGTGCGCAGCTAGGTGGAAGCAATACTTACAATTACAATACAGAATATGCAAAAAAAGCAGCAGAGGCATTCGGAGAGTTACTGACACTTGTCGAAAGCGGGCAGACGCAATATGCATTGGCGCAGTTTGATTATAGTGATATTTATAATCATACCAAATCGGCATCTGCTTCTAATAGTTATTCTGAAATATTCTATACTACTGGTCAGAACTGGAAAATGCCGGGTACTACAGAAGCTATTTTCCGTGGTCCGTCCGAAGACTTCAACGGTAGTAACTGGAATATGACCAAGTTGTGGGGACCTAAAATTTATGGTTTGGTTGAACATGATAATATCATCCACCAACCTACTGCCAACTATGTGAATTTATATGGTATGGAGAACGGTTTGCCATTGAGTGAAGATGAAACAAAATCCGGTTTTAGAAAGAATTTTCCATTTAGAAATCGTGATGCCCGTTTTTATCATGACATAGTGTTTGACGGATTCCATTATGTCAATGCAGCTATTCCTGAAGCAGACAAGGAATTCTTGCGCTATTGCACTCTGTATACGGGCGGAGCTATGAGAGCCGTGGCCAATGCTAGCCGTACCGGCTATTTCATCCAGAAATTAGTACCGCATCAGGCTAATAAATATGACGGACTCTATAATTGGTCGGGTAACCTGCATACATATTTACCTTACATGCGTTTGGCGGATATTTATCTGATGTATGCTGAGGCTTGTGCGGCAGTAGACGGTGCTGCAGGTAAATCTACGAATTTTGGTAAAACGGCTGAAGATGCGATCAATACTTTGCGTAAACGTGCAGGAGTAGGCCCTGTTGGTGGAGGGGAACCGGGTGATGAAAAAGGTACTCTTTGTCCGGAATATATTTCCAATTCCCAGAAATTTATGGATGAAGTTCGTCGTGAACGTGCTGTCGAGTTGTCTTTTGAAGGTTTCCGCTTTAACGATTTGCAGCGTTGGTTGCTGCTGACCGAAGAGCCCTATACTATTAAGACTTCACAAGAATTCGAACGTGTAGAGAATGAAGACTTTTATAAGAATAATGATCCGGCAGAGGCAGAAGTGAGAAACTTCCGTGAGGAGACTATTTTGAAACGGGTATTTGGAACGAAGCATTACTGGTTCCCCTTATTGGATAATGACGTGTATCTGTATGCTGAATTCCCGCAGAATCCGGGATGGTAATCCCTTATGGTTACTGAATGTATAATTATAAATGAATAAACAATGAAACATATATATAGAAGATTCATTCTCAGTGCAGTGCTTGTTTTTCCGGTTGTTATTTCTGCCGGTGCACAAGAGTTGGCAGGGGATAATGCAAGTTCGCTGCAAAACGATTCGTTGGTGCAGGTGGCTTTCCGAAAGGTTTCTCAGAACAATTTATTAGGAGGTGCCTCAGTAGTAAATGTAGAGGAATTGACGAAGAAAAATTACAATACATGGAGCTTGACCGATATGCAGGGATATGTCGGTGGTTATAATGGTAACTCATTGTGGGGAATGGATGAAAAGCTGATATTGGTGGACGGGGTACCTCGCAATATTGATTATATTTCTCCTACGGAAATCAGCCAAATAACCTTTTTGAAAGGTGCGCAAGCTGTGGTGCTCTATGGAAGTCGTGCGGCTAAAGGAGTAATTATGATTACAACTAAAAGAGGTAAGAGTACGGATCTTCAAGTAGATGTACGCGCCAATACAGGGTTTTATGTCGCAAAGAGTTACCCCGAATATTTAGGTTCGGCCGAATACATGACTCTTTATAATGAAGCACGTGCCAATGACGGGCTCGGTGCTCTCTATAGTGCGGAGGATATTTACCATTATGGATCCGGTGAGAATCCTTATCGTTATGCTAATGTGAATATGTATTCGTCGGACTATATCAAGAAGGCATATAATCGTTCGGATGTTACAGCCGAAATTTCGGGTGGCAATCATCGTGCCCATTTTTATACGAATATAAATTATCTTCGTTCCAATGACGTTTTCAAAATCGGTGAAGCGAAGCATAATGGGACCAATGGTTTAAATATTCGCGGTAACGTAGATTTGACATTGAATGACTTTATTACAGCTTATGTGAATGCTAAAGTATCTTTCTATTCACGTCGTAGTGCCAATGGGTCTTATTATTGGAGTGCGGCATCTACATTGCGTCCCAATCGTATTTCTCCGTTGATTCCGTTGAGTTATATTGATGCAAATGCAGCCAGTGCATGGGATTTGGTGGCGAATAGCAATAATATAGTTGATGGAAAATACTTTTTGGCAGGAACACAATCTGATATGACAAATGTATTTGGCGATTATTATGCTTCAGGTTATAGCAAAGCAACAGATCGTTCGTTCCAGTTTGATGCGGGAGTGAACATTGGTTTGGACAAGGTGTTGAAAGGACTCTCTTTTCATACTCGGTTTTCTGTAGATTACTCTACTGCTTATATTACTTCTTATAATAACAGCTATGCCACATATGCGCCTACCTGGTCTAATAATGGCGGGAAAGATATTATTGTCGGTTTGACAAAATACAATGAGGACAAGAAGTCCGGTGTGCAGAATATCAGCGGCAGTTCGGATAACCAGACTGTTTTATTCTCCGGCCAGTTCGATTACGAAAACACTTTTAATGATGATCATCATTTGGCTGCCATGTTAATAGCCTCTGGTTATCAACAAAGTTATTCAGGAGAATATCATAAGACAAGCAATGTAAATTTGGGCATGCAGTTGGGATATAACTTCCGCAATAAATATTATGCCGATTTTGGTGGGGCTGTTATACATTCTGCAAAGTTGGCTCCGGGACATCGTAATGCTTTCTCACCTTCTTTGACATTGGGCTGGAAATTATCAAACGAGAGCTTTCTGGAAAATTCTCCGGTAGTGGACGAACTGATGTTGAGTGTGTCCGGTAGTATCTTGAATACGGATTTGGGAATTGACAACTATTATATGTATGATGGTTATTACAACCAGTCGGACGGTGCATGGTGGGGATGGCGCGAGAGTGTATCCCTACACTCTACTAACTCCAAACAAGGGGCGAATGAAGACTTGAGCTTTATCAAGCGTAAAGAGCTTTCAGTTAATCTGAAAACTTCTTTATGGAACCGGATGATAACAGCGGATGCATCTTTCTTTGTTAATTCAATCGAAGGTAAAATTGTGACTTCTACTACTCAGTATCCGGAGTATTTCTTCACTTATTATCCGACTGCTTCGTTTCGTCCGTACATCAACTACGATAATGACCGTCGCATGGGATTTGATTTCAACGTAAACTACAACAAACGTTTCGGCAAGGTTGATTTTACAGCGGGCGTTACCGGAACTTACTATACAACGAAAGCTACCAAGCGGGATGAATTGTATCAGGATAAATACCAATACCGTAAAGGATATGCTGTTGACGGTATTTGGGGATTACAGTGCATCGGATTCTTCAAGGATGAGCAGGACATCATCGATTCTCCAGAACAGCGTCTTGGCGGTACAATAAGACCGGGTGATTTGAAGTATGTAGATCAGAATAATGACGGTATAATTGATGATAAAGATCAGGTTTATCTGGCTCGTGGAGGTTGGTATGGAGCTCCCTTGGCGTTGGGTATAAACTTGACTGCTAAATGGAAAGGATTAACTTTCTTTGTATTGGGTACAGGTGAGTTTGGCGGACATGCCATGAAAAACAACGAGTCTTATTATTGGATATCCGGTGAAGATAAATACTCGGCAGTAGTCCGGGGGCGTTGGACTCCGGAAACGGCAGCAACAGCTACTTATCCGCGTCTGACTACAGAAAGTGGAACTAATAACTTTTATTCTTCCGACTTCTGGATGTATAAGACGGATGCTTTCCGTTTGGCAAAAATACAGGTCACGTATGACCTGCCTTCCAAGTGGTTTAAGAATAGTTTTGTTCATGGAGTATCCGCATATATCAGCGGTTCTGATTTGCTCACAATATCCAAGGAACGCAAGGCGCTGGAATTGAATGTTGGCTCCAGCCCGCAATGCCGCTTCTATAATTTAGGTGTGACTGCAACTTTCTAATACAGATTATTTCAATAATTAAAGAACGAAATTATGAAAAATATATTCAAATTATTGGCTTTCTTACCTCTGCTGACTGCTTGTGACGATTTGTTTGAACCGGCACTAGAGAACAACAGAGATCTTGAGGCTATGTATAAAGAACCGAGCTATGCGCAGGGTATACTTGCGAACGCTTATATTATACTTCCTTACGAAACTTCACCTACAAGTGACTTGGCTACGGATGATGCTGTGACTAATGAGATTTCCAGTAACTATCTGCGAATGGCTACAGGTTCCTGGACTGCCAATAATAATCCGGTTTCCCAGTGGCAGAATCGTTTCAATGCTATCCAGTATATCAATCTTTTTTTGGAGAATGTAGATAAGGTAGAATGGGCAAAAGATGAACGTATCTCTACCATGTTTCTTGATCGTTTGAAAGGAGAGGCTTATGGGTTGCGTGCACTGCATATGTATTATTTGTTACGTGCACATGGTGGCAAGATTGCGGACGGCACATTGATGGGAGTACCTATTATTTTGAAATCGGAAGGACCGGATGCGGATTTTAATCATGCTCGTGCCACTTATTCCGATTGCGTGAAGCAAATAATGGAAGATGCTGATAAGGCTATCGAATTATTGCCGCTCGATTATAAGAAATTTGCAGATAGTGAGATACCGGAAAAATATAAAAACATCGGTGTGACGAATGCGAGTGATTATCGGCGTGTTTGTGGTGAAGAATATAGAGGGTTGATGAGCGGACGGATTGCATTGGCAGTCCGTGCACAAACGGCTCTGTTAGCTGCCAGTCCGGCATTCCAAAGCGGGTCGGGAATGACTTGGGAACAAGCTGCCGATTATGCTGCTGAAATTATAGAGAAAGCTAACGGTGGCGGCGGCTGCGGGCTGGATGCAGATGGATTGGAGTGGTATACACTTGCGGATAAAGATTATGGAACGGGCGGCAGTCCCGCCGAGGTTATTTGGCGTAGTAGTACAGATGATAATAATACATTGGAAACAGCTAACTTCCCTCCATCACTTTACGGAAACGGTCGTGTCAATCCTACCCAGAATTTGGTGGATGCCTTTCCTATGGCGAACGGTTACCCTATTTCTGAAACATCAGGCAATTACGATGCAGAAAACCCGTATGATAACCGTGATCCGCGTTTGGCAAAATACATCGTTTACAATGGTAGCAAGCAAGGTCCTAGTGATACGGAAATTATTACAGGAACTTACGGAACGAATACAGACGTTGTGAATAAGGAAAGCGGAAGGTCTACTCGTACAGGTTATTACTTGCGGAAACTATTGCGTAAAGAGTGTAACCCTAATTCACAGTATAATACAAAGAAGAAGCATTATACCGCACGTATCCGTTATACAGAGATGTTTCTGATTTATGCGGAGGCGGCTAATGAGGCTTGGGGACCACAGAATAATCATGGACATCTTTTTAGTGCTTATGATGTAATCAAAGCCATTCGTACGCGTGCCGGTTTAGGTATCGATAATGGAGATGCTTATTTGGAGAGCATAAAGGATAATAAAGACAAGATGCGTGAACTAATCCGTAATGAACGCCGTATCGAACTTTGTTTTGAGAATTTCCGTTTTTGGGATTTACGTCGCTGGAATGTTGATTTGACCAAACTGAATGAAACTGCTCTTGGGGTGGAAATAAGCAAGAATGGTTCTGTAATGAACTACTCTCCGCTTACGGTAGAGAAAAGAAAGTATGAGGAGTATATGATTTACGGGCCAATACCTTTTGCTGAAGTAATGAAGTGGAGCAATCTGGAACAGAATGTCGGTTGGAAATAATTGTAAAATAATAAATAATGAAGCATATGAAATTAATTAAATTAATATTTGCCATGTCAGTTGGAGTCTTTGTTTCATGGACGATGACATCCTGTGAAAATCAAGATAATGAATTTCCTGATTATGAGGGCGGCACTTCAGTCTATTTTGCAACCCAGTATCCGGTGAGAACGTTGGTTATGGGTGAAGATGAGTATGATACGACGCTGGACAATGCTCATAAATGTAAGATTAATGCTACTATGGGCGGTGTTTATGCTAATAAGAAGGATATCACGATAGATATTGAAGTAGACAATACATTATGTGATAACCTTTATTATTCGTATACTTCTGCATCTGAAAATGTGCCGGTAAAAGCTATGCCTTCCAACTACTATACATTATCTGATGATAAGATCACTCTGAAGAATGTATTGATGGATGGTGTGGAAGTCTCATTTACTGATGCTTTTTTTGCTGATCCCGAAGCATTGACCGCTACCTATGTTATACCTTTGGTAATGACAGGTGTGACTAATGCTGACCGTATTTTGAATGGTACTTTGTCCGAAGGGGCAGAAGCCGTCAGATGTAATTCGTCAGTGTGGTTGGTGCAACCACAGGATTATGTACTTTATTGTGTGAAATACATCAATAAATGGACTGGTAAGTATCTGCGTCATGGCGTGGACAAAGTGACAGAAAACAGGACAACTACCGAGAATGATCGCCATAACGAGTATGTAGAAGATGATGAAATATGTCAGACTGTAACAAAATCTTTGACTGAAACCATTCTTACAGTTACTACCAATTTAGGGACAACAGACAATCCGCGTAATATCAGTTATAAGTTGCTGCTGGTTTTTAATGGCGATGAATGTGTGGTTTCCGGGTTGGACGGCGTTACGGCTACTGGTACTGGTAAGTTTGTTCAAGACGGTGAGAAGAATAGTTGGGGTAATAAAGACCGTGATGCCATTTATTTGAAGTATACTGTGGATTTCAGTAATGGATTAAAGCTTGAAACAGAAGATACACTGGTTGCGCATAGTCGTGGCGTGGCAAGAGAAGATTTTACGCCGATCTATGTGAAGAATTAATCGTTAAATCTAGAAGAATATGAAATACTATAATAGAATTTTACTGCTTGCTATGGTTGCCGGAATAACTGTATCTTGTGCAGATGCGCTTTTTGCGGACTACAAGACAGAGAAACCGGAGAGTCTGAAAAAGTATGAGTACTTGAACGAATATGGTGATTTGAAAACATATATTGACCGTATCTCCCATCCCGACTTCAAGTTGGGAACGGGGGGCACGGTGAGTGATTTCTTGAAGCAAGATTTGGTTTATACTTTGACTGTCAACAACTATGACGACGTGACGGCTGGTAATGCCATGAAATATAGCTCCTGTGTAGATGCCAAAGGAAATATGGATTTCGGCACAGTCAAGAAGTTTGTGAAAACTGCAAAAGAAACAGGAATTAGTATTTATGGGCATACGCTCTGTTGGCATTCACAGCAGCAAAATGCTTATTTGAATGGGCTGATTGCGGATAAAGAACCGGAACCGGTTCCTGGTAGTTCAGAAATCGCACTTCATATAAAAACCTCGAAACCTCAAGCGAATGTATGGGATTGGGAATTGTATTATGATTTGGATGAAGCATTAATAGCAAATCAAGAATATACTATAAGTGTGCGGATGAAGGCTTCTTCGGCTATAACCTTTCCGTTCTGGCCGGGGAAGAAAGATGGGACTGACACTCAATATGGTGCAGGGACCTTTTCAGCGGGTGAGCAATGGTCAACTAACACATTCACGTTTACGCCTTCTGCTGATATCGATAGGTTACGGTTCTGTTTCGGTTTGTTTGGCGGTGATTTGTATTTTGATGATTTAACATTGACTGCCTCGGGCTCTGATAGAAATTTGATTATGAACTCTACTTTCGAAGAAAGCAAAGATCTGTCCCGATGGAGTAAAGCGAGTTGGATTGATTTTGCTTATGGGATAGAGGAGGTCCAGGAAAGTGGATCCGTGTTAACTAATGTATATATATTAGAGGATGACTTTTCAAGCGGAACAGCTATGATGGGTTGGGGAAATAACTCGACTCGGCAGGTGATTGACGGAGTACATCAAATGACAAATCCGTCGGAAGTAAATTCTTGGGAGGCACAGGCTGGCTATGATTTTTCAGCTCCTTTGACAGAAGGGACTACCTATTTCTTAAAGATGAAGATTAAAGGCAGTGTAGCAGGTAGTATTGGAGCGGTCTTTCAAAAACCGGACGGATTTGCCGGGCGTGGTGACTTCCCTTCCATACCAATTACAACAGAATGGGAAGAGGTTACTGTATTTACCAACTGCACGGGAGATGCGGCTACTCGTATTCTTTTTAATTATGGGAAGTATGCCGGTACCATCTATATTGATGATTTGTCTATATATTGGCAGAAGTCGGGTAATACGATTCCTCTGACTCCTGAAGAGAAAGAAGAAATCCTCACGAACGAACTGGAACGTTGGATTAAAGGTATGTTGGAATCTTGCGGTGGTTATGTTAAGGCATGGGATGTCGTGAATGAACCTATTTCCGGAAAAGATTCGGATGGGGATGGCTATTACGATCTTCAGTCAGCTTCTCAAACAGATGATAATGGTGTTTCCGGTGAAAACTTCTATTGGCAGGATTATTTGGGTGATGATTACGCCCGTATTCCGATTAAGTTTGCGCGTAAGTATTTTGCGGAGTCCGGTGGTAACCCTGATGAGTTGAAGCTTTTTATTAACGACTATAATCTGGAATCCGACTGGGATCAGAATAAGAAGTTAAAGAGCTTGATACATTGGATCGAACGTTGGGAGTCTGACGGGGAAACAAAGGTGGACGGTATCGGTACTCAAATGCATGTGTCTTACTATATGAATCCTGCTACTCAGGCTAGTAAGGAAAACGCCATTATCAATATGTTTACCCTGTTAGCTTCTACCGGTAAGCTCATAAAGATCACAGAATTGGATATGGGTATTGTCGATGCAGCTGGTGAAACGATACTGACAGAGAATCTGACAGACGAAATGCAGCAGAATATGTCTGATTTCTATCAGTTCATTATTGAGAAATATTTTGAGATTATTCCGGTGGCACAGCAATATGGCATCACTCATTGGAGCCCGACAGACAGCCCTTCTGAAAACTCCTTCTGGAGAAAAGGCCAGCCAATTGGTCTGTGGGATTTGAATTACAACCGCAAACCTGTCTATGTCGGTTTCCTTGAAGGTTTGAGAAATGGTACTGCCAGTAAATAAATGAGATAGAAAACTATCATGTAGTTTATGCTGATTTAGATTAGGCACGCTCGTCCGGATAGCGGAGTCTCTCGATAGAGCTCCGCTATTATTTTAAATAGATGTAATTAAATAGATTGATGAAATTATGAAAAGAATAATAGGTATATTAACTTTGTCTTGTCTGTTGTTTTCTGCTTGTGGCAAGGATGAAATTCCGCAAGAGGAAAACGAAAAAAAAACAGAAGAAACAACACCCGGTGATGATACCGGCGGTGATGAATCGGATGATGATCCTGATTCTCCGAAGCTGGTTGTTCCTTTACATGTAGAGGGACGTTATCTGAAAAATGAACAAGGGAAAATTGTCAACTTGCATGGATTTACGCAGACTTATAGTCCTTATTTTAATAACAACGCATGGAGTAATTATGATGTAAGCAGTTGTCTTAGCTATAACAAAAGTATGGTGGATAAAATACTGGCTGCCGGATGGAAATTTAACTTTGTACGTCTGCACATGGATCCTTATTGGAGTGATGATACTACGTTGCCTTATGTGCGTTATGAAGGACATGAACGTTTCTCGGAAACACGTTTCAAGAAGTACCTGAAAGAGTTATTTGTCCCAATGGCGGAATATTTTATTTCTAAAGGGATGTATGTGGTGATGCGCCCGCCGGGAGTTTGTCCACATGCAGGTGATACTGAAGATAACAGGTATCTAGGTATAGAGTTGGGAGATTCTTATCAGGAGTTTCTGCTGAAAGTATGGGACATTGTATCGCAGAATGCTGTTGTGAAGAATAATCCCGGGATTATGTTCGAGTTGGCTAATGAACCCGTTCATATAAAAGGTACAGACGGTAAATATGGTGGTGACGGTGATGCTTGCTTCATCAATATGCAAAAGTATTTTCAGGCGATTGTTGATAAAATACGTGGAAATGCTTGTAACAATATCATTTGGGTACCCGGATTGGGCTGGCAATCTCAGTATAGTGGCTATAAAGACCATCGTATCGAAGGAGGAAATATTGGTTTTGCCGTACACTGTTATCCGGGCTGGTATGGAAGTGATGCCGAACAGGACAGTGGTGAAGGAAATGGCTCCTCTACAGGAGGGGGATATGAACCTTTCCAACGTGGTTGGGACAAGCAAGTAGGTCCGGTAGCTAGTTTTGCTCCTGTCATGGTGACTGAGATAGACTGGGCACCGAAGAAATATGATGCAACATGGGGGAAAAGTATTACGGGAGTGGCGAAAGGCGAAGGTTTTGGAGCTAATTTCAAATACATAGCCGATCAATCCGGCAACGTTTCCTGGCTGTTCTTTACTACAAAGTCTCATGAATTGGCTGCTTTTAAGGATGTAGCGGGTGAACCGGGAAACTATACTTTTTTGAATGATCCAGAAGCGTGCCCGTGGGCTATTTATCACTGGTTTAAAGAGTATGCCGAAATGGATGAATAATAATATCAGTTTTGTTACAAGATGAAGAAGATTATATTATTAAGTTGTTTGTTATGTGCAGGCATATTTGCCTTTGCACAAGACCCTAATTTCCATATTTACCTTTGTCTGGGACAATCCAATATGGAAGGAAATGCAAAGATTGAGGCCCAGGATACATGCAATGTCAATGAACGCTTTCTGATGATGGCGGCTGTTGATTGTCCGTCTTTGGGACGCGTCAAAGGACAATGGTATAAAGCTGTTCCACCGTTGGTACGTTGCCATACAGGGTTAACACCGGCCGATTATTTCGGACGTACATTAGTGGAAAGGCTGCCTGATAATATTAAGGTAGGTGTCATCAATGTAGCTGTAGGTGGTTGTAGGATTGAACTGTTTGATGAGGAGAATTGCGAAGAACATATTGCCTCTCAACCGGAATGGCTGAAAAATACCGCGAAAGCGTATGGTAATAATCCTTACCGTAGAATAAAGGAATTGGCTGTAGAAGCACAGAAAGCCGGTGTGATTAAAGGTATCCTCTTGCATCAAGGCGAGTCTAATACCGGTGATAAAGAGTGGCCTCAAAAAGTAAAGAGAGTCTATGAGAATCTGTTGAGGGATTTGAATCTTCAGGCAAAGGATGTTCCCTTACTGGCAGGAGAAGTGGTACATGCCGACCAGAATGGCAGATGTGCAAGCATGAATGAGATAATCAATACGCTACCGCAAGCGATTCCGACTGCGTACGTGATTCCTTCTTCGGGCTGTTCTGCCGCAGAAGATAATTTGCATTTCACGGCAGAAGGATACAGGAAATTGGGAGTGCGGTATGCCGAGAAACGACTCCTTTTGTTGGAGAAGGAACCAAACTCCGGGATTACTACCGAACCGGCATCCACTAATATTCCGGGATATGACTATCCCCGGGTGGATAAAGAGGGGCGTGCTCATTTTCGTTTCTATGCTCCGCAGGCTACCAAGCTACAAGTGGATTGTTGCGGAAAGAAGTATGATATGTGGAAAGATGCCGGAGGACTCTGGACGGCAACGACCAACCCTCTGCCTGTAGGATTCCATTATTATTTCTTGATAGCAGACGGAGTGTCGGTAACAGATCCTTCCAGCTACACGTTCTTCGGTTGTTGCCGTGTGGCAAGTGGTATCGAAATCCCTGAAGGTGAAGAGGGGGATTATTATCGTCCTCAACAAGTACCTCACGGGCAAGTTCGTTCCTGTACGTATTACTCCGAAATGCAGAAAGAGTTCCGTCGGTGTATGGTATATACGCCGGCAGAGTATGAAACTCATCCGAAGAAGCGCTATCCGGTATTGTATCTGCAACATGGCATGGGTGAAGATGAAACCGGCTGGAGTACGCAGGGAAAGATGAATCATATTATGGACAACTTGATTGCATCCGGTCAGTGTGTGCCGATGCTCGTGGTGATGGATAGCGGTGATGTGGAAGCTCCGTTCCGGCCGCGTCCGGGAAAAGATGTGAACGAGGAGCGGGCTTTGTATGGCGCCACCTTTTATGACGTTATTCTGAAAGACCTGATTCCTATGATAGACCGGACATTCCGTACGAAAACCGACCGCGAACACCGTGCTATGGCAGGACTCTCGTGGGGAGGACATCAGACTTTCAATACGGTTCTGCCTCATCTCGATAAGTTTTCTTATATCGGAAGTTTCAGCGGGGCGATTTTTGGTCTGGATATGAAGACTTGTTTTAACGGAGTGTTTGCGGATGCGGACAAATTCAATAAGAAAGTGAATTATTTCTTTCTCGGCTGTGGCACGGAGGAACAAATGGGAACAAAGAAGATGGTGGATTCACTCCGGAAACTGGGTATCGAGGTTGATTATTATGAATCGCAAGGCACAGCGCATGAATGGCTCACGTGGAGACGTTGCCTGAAAGAATTTGTACCACATTTATTTAAACACTGAAAATAGCATGAAAATGAAATCTACATTTATTGCAGCCACATTGTTGCTCGTTTCGGTTATGACCGAAGGAGGACTGTCGGCACAAAACCCGATTGTGCAAACTTGCTTTACTACAGACCCGGCCCCTATGGTGCACGACGGCACCTTGTATGTGTATACGGGACACGATGAAGACAAAGCGGATTTTTTCTGGATGCAGGAATGGCGTGTATATTCTACCAAAGATATGGTGAACTGGACCGATCACGGCTCTCCTCTTGCCATCGAATCATTCGACTGGGCGGACGACCGTGCCTGGGCAGCACAGTGCATCGAACGTAATGGTAAGTTTTATTGGTATGTCTGCCTGCATTCCAAACTTTCCAATACGATGGCAATCGGTGTGGCGGTAGGCGATTCGCCTGTCGGTCCTTTTAAAGATGCCATCGGCAAACCGCTTCATGACGGGAGCTGGGACTATATTGATCCTACGGTCTTCATTGATGATGACGGTCGTGCTTATCTGTATTGGGGAAATCCGAATATCTATTATGCAGAACTGAATGACGACATGATTTCCTTGAAAGGTGAAGTGGGCAAACTGGAACAAACTGTTGAGAGCTTTGGTGCACCCAATCCGGAAAAGCGTGTCAAAGGTGTTAAGTATAAAGATACTTATACAGAAGGTCCATGGCTTCATAAACGGGAAGGAAAATACTATCTTCTTTATGCTGCCGGAGGTGTACCCGAACATATTGCCTATTCCATGAGTGACGGACCTCTTGGCCCGTGGAAGTATATGGGAGAAATCATGCCTTTACAAGATACGGGCTCGTTTACTAACCATTGTGGAGTGATAGACTATAAAGGCAATTCTTATTTCTTCTATCATACGGGTAAGCTGCCGGGTGGTGGAGGCTTCGGGCGAAGTGCGGCGGTGGAGCAATTTAAGTATAACGCTGACGGCACTTTCCCGATTATTAATGCTACCCGGGAAGGGGTGTCACCGGTAGGTACGCTCAATCCTTACGAAAGGGTGGAAGCTGAAACAATCGCTTTTTCTGAAGGTGTGAAGTCCGAACCAAATGTGAAAACCGGTATATATATATCTGAAATTCATAATGGAGATTATATAAAGGTACGTGAAGTGGATTTCGGCAATAAATCCCCCAAACGGTTCACTGCTACCGTTGCCAGTGCCCTTCGTGGCGGAACACTTGAAGTACGTACAGACAGTATAAGCGGACCATTAATTGCGGAACTGACTATTCCTTCAACGGGAGGTTGGGAATGCTGGAAAACATTGCAGGCTGATATTGTAAAACCGGTCACAGGAATACAAGATATTTATTTTGTATTCAAAGGACGTAAAGGCTGCAAACTGTTTAACTTTGATTGGTACAAGTTTAACAGATAAACATGCTAGAGAGCAGTTGGGTTACTCTTCTTTTTTGCTCAACTGCTCTTTCATATACATTGAAGGCGGCATTCCATACAATTCTTTGAATGTTGTCGAGAAATTATTAGGATCAGTGAATCCTGTTAACATGGCTATCTCGGATATGGTATGCTGTTTTTCGGACAATAGACGAGCGGCTTCTTTTAAACGTATATTACGTATAAAGTCACGGGTTGTCTGGTTGGTGAGCTCCTTGAGTTTCCTGTGAAGATGTACGCGGCTGATACCTACTTCGGTGGTGATTGTCTCTATTGTCAAGTTAGGGTTACCGATGTTTTCATTGATCACTTTCATAATACGTTCCATCAATTTCTCATCGGGTGATTTCACTTCCAGTTTCTGAACCTTGTTCTCCAGATTTTGCTGTCCTGTAAATACTTTGCGTAACTGCTGCCGTGTATTAATCAGATTTTCTACCGTCTTTTGCAGAATTTCGATATTGAATGGTTTCATGATATAGGCGTCGGCTCCTGTATTCAGACCTTCCAGGTTGTCTTCTTCCCTCGTTTTCGCAGTAAGCAAAATGACTGGGATATGGTTGAGATTTACATTCTGCTTGATCTTCCGACATAAGGTAAGTCCGTCCATTTCGGGCATCATGATGTCACTAATGACTAAATCCGGAGTCTTTTTAAATATTTGCTCTAATGCTTCTTTACCATTACGGCTTTCCATGATATGAAATTTGTCCCCAAACTCCTTCGCTATATAATTTCGGATTTCTTCGTCGTCTTCTACAATTAATACGCGATATTTAGTTTTTACCCTGACTTTCTTTTCTTCCTCATTTTCTATAATGGGAGAGATGACAGGAACAGTTGGTACGGCTACTGTTACCTTTTGCTCATTGTTGTCAACTTCTTCAGGTCGTAGATGCTTGTTACCCAACGGTAATCGGATAATAAAACGGCAACCCGGTTGTTCTTTATTATTTTCTACATAGATAATTCCATGATGTAATTCCACTAATGAACGAGTAAGATGTAATCCTATTCCTGTTCCGCCTTTCGGATTCTGTTGGCTGTTACGGATCTGATAGAAACGTTCGAAGATGTGTTCTTTTTCTTGTTCATCGATGCCTGTTCCGGTATCCGAGATAATTATTTCAGCATATTGTTTCAAGGGATCGGGCAGCGTATTATCTTCTCCCGTACGGATGGTAATATCTATGTTTCCTTTTTCAGGAGTAAACTTGAAGGCATTAGACAGAATATTCAGGATAATCTTATCAAAATTACCTGTATCTACCCATACATTCAGTTCCCGGAGCGTACTGTGAAGTTGTAGCCGGATATTTTTTGTATTTGCCTGTTGACCGAAAGTTGTACATAAATCCTCTATAAAAGGAATAATATTGGTCTCCCGGAACATCAGGAACATTTGTCCTTTATCAATTTTCCGAATATCCATTAGTTGATTGACAAGATTTAGAATACGTTCCGCATTTCTGTAGATAATATGATATATTTTCAGGCGTTCATTGTTCTCCTCATTCTTAATCAGTTTCTGTAGAGGGCTGATGATTAGAGACATCGGAGTGCGTATTTCATGAGAGATGTTGATAAAGAACTGCAATTTTGCTTCATTGATTTGTTCGGCATGGATATGTTGCAGCATTTCCTGATGCATTCTGTACCGATGTCTGATCTGAAGAATAATGATAAATATAATGGTCAGTAATAATAAGGAGTAGATAACTTTGGCCCACCATGAAGCATACCATGCAGGAGATATAAAGATGGTAATTTCTTTTATATTTGAATACACAGTGTTGTCTTTTGCTCTGATTTTTAAGTTATAGGTACCGGGTTTCAGATTGCTGAATGAGATACGGTTTACACCTTTTGGCAAACTGATCCATTTTTCATCGTTGATAGAATAAAGGTAGTTGATATGTTCGGGGGCATTTAATTCCAGAGTGGCAAACTCAATATTGAACACATTGTCTTTATGGGATAGATAAAACTCTTTTGCGTTGAATACAGGGCAGTTGATAATATTGTGAATACCGGATTTCATTCCTTTTCTAACCGGATTGTTATGCAGGAAAAAGTCGGTAATCCGGATATTCCATGTTTTTGCCGGATTGATAATGTCTTGCGGATTGAAATAGGTGATGCCATTCATTCCGCCAAACCAGATAATACCTTGTTTATCTTTGAAGGAGGCATTCTTGTAGAACTCATTTCCCTGTAATCCGTCGCTGACATAATAATTGATAAATTTGTTGTTTTTCTTTTGGAATTGGGAAATTCCGGCATTGGTGCTTATCCAAAGAAAATTTTTTCCATCTCCTTGTATGGCATATATTGTATTACTGGGCAATCCGTCTGCAGTAGTATAAGTGGTTAGTTCTTTCGTTTTTTTATTCCAACCGGATAATCCTTCGGAACTGCCCAACCAGACAATTCCGTCGGCATCTTCAAAGATTGAATAAATAACGTTTTGTGAGAGTATCTTATGACTTTGAAAATCAGGGCTGTCAAGATCTATACAGTTGACACCGTCATAAGTTCCGACATACAGTTTATTGTCATCGGAATAGTGCAGGCAACCTATCCATTCGTTGATTAAAGATGTTTGAGATTGTACGGATGTAAATTCTTTCGTTTTCAGGTCATAGTAGAACAAACCGAATCCCATTGTCGCAATCCAAAGACGCTTGTTTTTATCTTCTGCGAAATCATATACACGTTGTATATAGTTGTTGTTCTTATCTACCAGTTTGTACTGGTAATCGCATAATCCTGTCTGTTTGTTCAGCTTTCCCATACCGTTGATAAAGGAACCGACCCAAATGTTGTACTCGGAATCTTCATATAGTTTTATAACTGTCGAAGGCACAGAATTAGGGTGATTAGTATGCGAGAAATGTTTAGCCGGTTCTAACTTTTTTGTCAGGGCATAAATTCCGTCATTGTCGGTTCCTACCCATAACATACCGTTGTTGTCTTTGCAGAATGAGGTTATACAACTGGAACCGATCATATTTTTATCCATGGATTTATGTCCTATATACTTGAAACTGTTTGTTCGGGCAGGTATCTGCATGACTCCTTTCTGATAAACAGCCAACCATAAGTTACCGGAATTGTCTTTTAGGATAGAATGTATTTTTGAATTTTTTGAATCAAAATAGTTGTTGTCAAAATTGTATTCGGAGATTTCATGAGTTTGGTTATTGTAAACACTCATACCTTTACCGTCAGTTCCGATATATAATTCATTTTGTGGTCCGGAATAGAGGAAGCAGATAGGAAGTTCTCTCTTTTCTTTAAAATCAATAGGTATAAAGGAGTCTTGTCTTTTGTTATAGACGAATAGTCCTTTTCTCATACTTCCTACATAAATATTCCCACGTGAATCTTCACATATACTTTTGACATATCCGTTGTCTTTAGATAAATATAAAGTAAGTTGGTTATTAGAATCAAGACGATATATTCCTTCTTCTCCTTTTGCTATCCAGACATTCTGTTTCTTGTCTTCAATCATAAATCCTGTTGATGTTATGGGAATATCAATTTTTTGAACGGTCAACTGGTAATCTTTGATATTCAACTTGCACAACATATTTCCGGATACCCATATTTCTCCATTTCTCCTTTCGATAAAAGAAACAATATTGCTTTCAAATATTTCTCCATTGTCTTCTCTTATTGCAAGTGGGGTAAAATTGTCTGTAGCCGGATCATACATTTGAATTCCCGTATATGTACCGATAAACAAACGACCTTTGCTGTCTTCAAAAACAGTACGAACAAAACTGTGAGCTAACGAATGTTCATTATTGGGCTCATGTTTGTATATGGTAAATTTAGCACCGTCATAACGGTTCAGGCCATCTTCTGTTGCAATCCAAATGAAACCGTTTCGGTCTTGATATATTTGATTAATCAGACTACTGGAGAGTTCTTTGTCAGTAGTGAATAACTTAGGAGATTGTCCGTTGCATAACAAAGAAAACAATAATAATAGAAAAGTGAATACATTTTTCATAGTTATAGATCGTTGTTTGTTGTACAAAGAAAACTAAAAACCTAAATATAACCTAATAAAAGATGAATATTTTCATTAGGCTCCGGGAGTACAATCGGATGTTGTAACATCGTGTGTAAATAATGTAACATGAGAAAAGATTTATCCCTTCTTCTGTATTATTGTTTTCCTTCGATTGTATTTACAATATAGGTTTTACCCGGCTTTGTTTCGATGTCATATTCATAAACCTTCTGCAGCTTGGGAGATTGCGCACTTACCCCTTTGGCTACAAGAGGTTGCTTGATAGGAGTGGTGGCGAATAATCTGTTTGAGCACTCTTTCCCGTTTACTTGTTTTAAGCCTTTCCCTTTCAGGGGAACATAAGACCGGATGCGGAGCGTACCGCCTATATTCGACCGGATGATCGCTTTATTTAACACATTGTTTTTCCAGTCCATATCAACAGTAAAGTTTCCACGTGCCACCAGCCCCTTCACACTTCCTTCTTCCCATGCATCAGGCAATGCCGGCAATAAATGTACGGCACCGTCATGACTTTGGAGCAACATTTCCGCTACTCCGGCTGTATAACCGAAATTACCGTCAATCTGGAAAGGCGGATGGGCATCCAGCATATTGGGATAGGTACGTCCGTTCGGATATTCTTTAGCCAAGTGATCGTTGGGCAATAGTTGAATCATATTTTTGATGATTTGGAAGGCATGGTTTCCATCCAGCATACGTGCCCAGAAGTTGACTTTCCAGCCGATACTCCAACCGGTAGCCTTATCACCGCGTTGAAGCAATGTGTTTCTTGCTGCCTGGAATAACTCGGGATTTGAGTATGGAGAAATTTGATTACTCGGATATAGTCCGTACAAATGTGAAATGTGACGGTGCTCGTCCTTGGGATTGTCAATATCTTCAAGCCATTCTTGTAGTTGGTTATGTTTTCCTATTTGCATAGGTGGTAACTTCTCTAGTGTTTGTTTGAGGGAGTCTTGGAAAGAGGGGGCTTCACCTGCGATGTATGAAGCCAATAAGGTATTATGCAGTGCATCAAAGGCAATCTGGTTATCCATGGTGCAACCGGCCGTGATAGGACCGTGTTCCGGTGATACAGAAGGAGACACTACCAACCATTTATACACTGGATGTTCTACCAAGAAATCCATGTAGAACTGCGCTGTTCCTTTCAGGATGGGATAGTACTCTTTCAGGAATTCTTTATTTCCTGTAAAGAGGTAATGTTGCCAGATATGTTGTGCTAACCAGGCTCCCCCACTAGGCCACATGCCGGCTGCAGCAAAGTCTACAACTCCGCAAATTCGCCATAAATCAGTATTATGATGCGCCATCCATCCCCTACAATCATACATAGTTCGGGCTGTTTCTGCTCCTGTGACGGATAAATCTTTCAACATAGAGAATAGCGGACTATGTGTTTCACTTAAATTAGTGACTTCTGCCGGCCAATAGTTCATTTCTGTATTAATGTTGATGGTGTATTTACTATCCCAAGGTGCATGAGTACTGTTGTTCCATATACCTTGCAGATTAGCCGGTTGCCCACCCGGTTGCGAAGAAGAAATCAGCAGATAACGTCCATAATGGAAAAGTAGAGCTGCCATTGCCATGTCTTCCCCATTTCCGAAGTTTTCAATTCGTTTGGGAGTCTCCAGTTGGGAAGCTTTGCCTGCCGGTAATGTAAGGCGTACACGGTCAAATTGTTTTTTATAATAAGCGATATGGCTTTTGAGAGCTTTTTCGTAAGGTATTTGCATTGCTCTTTTCAGATATTCGCTGGTCCGGTGGGATTCATTGGCGCTGACATTCTGGTAGTTTACGTAGTTGGTTGCTGCCGATATATAAAGGGTTGCTTCTGTTCCTTCATTTATTTGGAGCGTATTTCCTGCCGGGCGGAGAGTGCCATTCGTTTTTACCTGGATTTGACATTCTGCCCGTAGTGCGGCTTTCAAACCTTCCTGCTCTTTCCCTTGACAGGTGACGGTCAGCTTATCATTCTGAACATTCACCTTATGTACTAGAGGGAAGTTATATGCAATAGTAAAGTTCAGTGCGTTTGCTTTACTTGCTTTGATATGCATAATAATGACATTATCAGTAAATGAAGCAAAAGTGGTGCGGGTATAAGTGACGTCATCCACTTGATAACGGGTAGTTGTCGTTGCATTCTCCAAGTTCAGATCGCGGTAAAAGCCGGATGCGTTTTGGTGTTCCGGAAATTCCAGATAAAGGCTACCTAATGTCAGATAGCTCATTCCGTGTTGCTGGGTTAAGAAGTTGGCGTCAATGAGTCTTTGCGCTTCCTTGTTTCTCCCTTCAAAAATCAGTTTGCGTACAACCGGTAGCACATGTATGGCATTCGGGTTATTATTATTGTATGGAGAGCCTGCCCAAAATGTTTCTTCGTTGAGTTGTAATTCTTCGCGTTCGATTCCGCCATATACCATGGCTCCAAGACGGGAGTTGCCAATAGGGAGAGCTTCCGACCAATTTTGTGCAGGTTGACTATACCACAGTTTCAGGTCCTGTCCTGAAACAAGGTTGCTTATTAATAGGAATAATACAAAAAAAGTGTTTCTGTTCATATTGTATGGATTTGTAGCAAAGGTAGCTCATTTCCCAATACAAAAGGCAAAATACTGTTTCTGAAATCTACCTTGGAAGTAACTTCTTTCCATATTTATGTTACTAATATATATGGTGTATGTTCCACAGGGTAAAATAATAACTGCTGTTTTCTTTTTGATTTATTATCAGCCTTGCCCTCTTGTCATATAGCTTATTTGCAGGCTGATTAAGTGGGAGGTATAAAAAGAGAAGCTGGTATAGTTGCGTTGGGATGCCGGTATCGTTCCATTAAAGTACCGGTATCATTAATTTCCCACGGCCGTGACAAGATCTTCCCACGGCCGTGGTAGGAACTCGTCACGGCTGTGGGAAGAAGCTACCACGGCCGTGAAGAATTAAGTATACCGGCATCCTGATCGAACAATAGTTATTGAATGATAGAAGTATACCAGTTGTATGACGGATGTTTAATGGAGGCTTTTCTTGAAAGGTAAGTAAAGCTGGATGGATAGGAGATATGGGAGAGCAAAATCATAAAACAATAGGCTGACAATAAAACTTATAAAATGTTATTGTCAGCCTATTGTCAGGGCTTATTGTCAGCATTTAATGTGCTGGAAATCATTTGTCTAATGAATAGAAATGACGGCTGACAATAAGAACTGCAAAATTTATATGTAAATACAATCAGTGTGAGTAATTGACTTGTCTCTACATTGATCTTACGTTTCACTGTAACCGGATATTCTACTTTGCAGATAATTGGTAATTGAAAAGTATATAAAAGCAGGCTCAAAATGATGCAAATATCCTTCTTCATAAATACTATATTTAATGAAATTATCTTCTTTGTGTCTTAAATTCCAAGAATGGTTTATTTTTTGTCTGTACTGTGACACGATGCAAAGATAGTTGGTATTGATAAGAACGGGCTTTGGGTATGTTTCAATTATTTATACTGTTGATACCAATCTACTTTTTCTTGAAGTTTTTTCTTCGGAGATAAAATGAAGAAGTGTGAACAAACTGCTTTGTTCAATAAATGTTTTTGATTTTGTTTCAAAATCTTTTTGTATTGTATCTATGAGGCTGTCGGATGAATAATGATGGTTAATGTGTCATATTCCGTATTAATAAGATTGGTATGTGATGCGTATAATATAAGTTGGTTAAACAAGAGTAAGTAGAGATTTTAATGATCTTGAGAATATCGGTAAGCGTCAATTGCATTCTTAACCGAACCGTGTAACAGTAACAATTTTTGTGCATGGTCATGATTTAATCCTAGTTCCTCCATAATCATCCTGGTGCCTCTTTCTATCAGTTTATGATTACTAAGCTGCATGTTTACCATCTTATTTCCTTTCACCCGTCCGAGTTGAATCATCACCGACGTACTAATCATATTCAGAATCATTTTCTGTCCGGTACCCGATTTCATCCGGGAACTGCCTGTCACATATTCCGGCCCTACAATCATTTCGATGGCGACATTTGCCTCTGCCGCCATTGGAGAATCGGGATTACTGGTGATACAACCTGTCAGGATACCGTGTTTACGGGCTTCCCGTAAAGCACCGATTACGTACGGGGTAGTGCCGGAAGCGGCAATGCCGATAACGGTGTCTTTTTCGTTGATCTGGTGTTCGACGAGTTCTTCCCAACCTCGATTTTTATCATCTTCGGCTCCTTCTACCGGATTGCGCAAGGCTGTATCGCCTCCTGCAATCAATCCGATAATCCAGTTGGGAGACATTCCGAAAGTAGGAGGAATTTCGGAAGCATCCAATACTCCCAGGCGACCGCTTGTGCCGGCCCCCATATAAAAGATGCGTCCGCCTTGTTTCATGCGGGGTACAATCTGATTGACAAGCTCTTCAATTTGTGGAATAGCCTTTTGTACGGCTAACGCTACTTTCTGATCTTCCTGGTTGATATCTTCTAAGATCTCTCGCACAGATTTCTTTTCCAGATGATCGTAAAAGGACGGTTGTTCGGTTATCTGCATTTTTATAATTACTGGTTATAAATTACAATAGGTAAAAGAATTATTGTTGATGGTATTGAATCAGCCCTTCCATCGGACTTTGAAGAATCTTACCGATCTGAATACCTGTTGTTTGCGCAGCCTCCTGCAAAATCTCCTTGTAACAGTGAGCTACGGAACCAATAAAATGTACTGGATATTGCTTATAATCATATTGCATCACGTTTCTGCGGAGAAAAGCGATAAAGCTGTTGAGTACTAGTGAACGGATAGCCGGTTCTTCCAAGTGCTGTGCAAGGAAAGGGGAGAGACTAGCCAGAAAACGGTTCGGAAAGGGTTGGCGGTAAACGCGGTCGATGATTTCGGGGGCCGTCAGGTCGAACTGTTTTAAGAAAGCTTCTTTGATGGCGGGTGGAAGCTGGTTTTTCAGTACATCGCCTACCAGTAGTTTTCCTAAGACTGCGCCGCTTCCTTCATCTCCCAGGATGAATCCAAGAGGGGAGATGTTGTTGACAATCTCTTCACCGTTGTAGAAACAGGAATTGGAACCTGTGCCGAGGATGCAGGCAATCCCTGCTTCATGTCCGCATAGTCCGCGGGCAGCGGCAAGCATATCCGAGTTGGCTTTGATATTTCCGATGACAGGCAGGCTGTCGGCGATGGCCCGCCGGAGGACGGGAGCCTTTTCGGGAGTGCAGCCTGCACCATAAAAAAAGACGGAGTTGATCGTTCCTTCCGGTAGTTGTGGCAGAAGGGAATGTGTCAGCTCTTGTTGAATTTCTTCTTCTGATTGGAAGAAGGGATTAATTCCCTTCGTTCCCATTCGTTTGATTGGGGTGTCGTTGAAAACGATGCACCAGTCGGTTTTTGTAGAACCACTATCTGCAATGAGTATCATATCTTTGAGTTTTTTATTGTTTCTTTCCGAAAGAATCCTCCAGTCGGTTGCGAATCATTAATGAGGCGACGATACCGGGTAGGGTACAAATACAAACCCAGATAAAGAAGTTTGTGTATCCGAGATGTTCCTGTATCCATCCGGCAGGCATACCGGGAATCATCATGCCTAGTGCCATAAATCCGGTTCCGATAGCATAGTGCGCCGTTTTGTGTTCACCTTCTGCTATATAAATCAGATATAGCATATAAGCGGTAAAACCGAAACCATACCCCAACTGTTCGATCGCTACACAAATGGCTATAAATATAGGATTGTCCGGGGTGGCGGCAGCCATCCATACATATAATAGATCGGGAATGTTGATGGCTAATGCCATGGGTAATATCCATTTCTTGAATCCGTCACGGGAAACGAGGAAACCACTAATGATTCCACCGAGCAATAAAGCTATGACACCTATCGTGCCGTAGATCATTCCGACAGTTGCTGTGGATAAACCCAGTCCACCTTTATCGGTCGTGTCGAGCAGGAAAGGAGAAGCTATTTTGGCTAACTGTGATTCTCCCAACCGGTAGGTGAGGAGGAAAAAGAACATGAGACCGAGGTTCTTTTTCTGAAAGAATGTGACAAAGGTCAGGAGGAAATCTCCCAACAACTTACCCGGTGTGAGTCCGGGACGTTTAATGTCCGAATCAGGATGGGGGAGGATAAGCCGATGATAGATAGTAAGAGCCAGAAATAATCCGGCAAGGAGGTAGAATGTAATACTCCATGCCAGGGGAATATTGTTCTGTGACGTTTCCAGCCATCCTGCCAGCATGACTAGAATTCCCTGCCCGAAAATATTGGCAAGCCGATAGAAAGTATTCCGGATACCGACAAAGAAAGATTGTTCCTTATTATTGAGTCCGAGCATATAGAAACCGTCTGCTGCGATGTCATGCGTAGCGGAACTGAACGCCAACAGCCAGAAAAAAGCAAGAGTCAACTGTACATAATGAGCAGTCGGAATAAAGAAGGCTATTCCTGCAAATCCGGCAGCGATGAAACCTTGCATGGCAATAATCCAGGCACGCTTCGTTTTCACCAGGTCGACGAATGGACTCCATAGCGGTTTGATAGTCCAGGGAAGATAGAGCCAGGAAGTGTATAAGGCTATTTCCGTATTGGATAATCCTAAACGCTTGTACATGATAACAGCAATCGTCATTACCGCTACGTATGGCAGCCCTTCTGCGAAGTAGAGGGTGGGTATCCAGCTCCAGGGATTTCTTTTTATAGTGGGGGTTGTCATGGTATTATTCTTTTTTTATTGATATTGTTTCTCGAGCGTACTGCCGGGGTAATAGTGAGACAGTATTTCTTCATATTTGTAACCTTGCTCTCCCATTACGGCAGCACCAATCTGGCAAAGTCCTACTCCATGCCCCCATCCGGCTCCGGTAAGGATGAATCGTGAAGGGATTTTATCCTCTTTATGTCCTTTTTCCTCATATTCCTTGTCTACTACGAAGGCGGAACTATACAGATGAGAAGTAGATAAGGTACGGCGTATTTCCAACTCTTTTCCAATGATGAGTGTCCGTAAGGTTCCTACAATCTTTAGTCGGACAAGACGTCCGGATGTTCCCCGTTCTACAGGAATTAAATCAATGATTTGTCCGAAATCAATCCCTGAACGTTGATGAATCAGTTCTGAAAGCTCCTGCTGCGAATAACTGACTTTCCAACGATAGAAGTCTGCTGTTTCCTGATCGTAGTTGTTTAGTACTTGGCTTAGAATTTTCTTATCCTGCGTATTACAAAAAGCAACAGGTGAGGTACGTATCCATTTATCAGCTTCCGCCTCTATGTTCAAATCGGGAAGTTGTTTTTCAGTCTTGCTATCCCGTTGTCTGATTAGATAAGGATGCTTTACGTTTTCCCAACAATTTTGGAACTCTTCAAAAGCTCCGCCACAACATTTAGAGAAACGGGCATCACAAATCGCTCCTTTATACATCAGCACTTCCCCCCGCGTGGCGGAGACTGCTTCGATGGCTTGTGGTGTTGAGGCTCGTGTAATTCCCTGATAACGCTGGCAATGATCATCGGCACATACATCGAAATTTCTATGTGCTTCATGGTCATACCATTTTATAAATTGAGAATGGAGAGTGGAGAGTGGAGAGTGGGCTGCGCTATCCGGCTGCACAGTAACTCTCCACTCTCCATTCTCAACTCTCAACTTATTAAGTAACCAGCTTCGGGAGATGACGGCGTGAGCCTTTAGTAGTTCTAAAGAAGCTGTTGCGCTCATTTCGGATGAAATTACACTGGTAAGATATTCTTCAATGGAAATCACATTGATGGCGGTTAGTTGTTCTCCTTCGATGATAATCTTTAATTCCCCTTTGAATTTCTGGACTTCTTTGCGTTCCCAATGGAAGTTGATTCCGATGGTCACATCTTTCAGTTCAAAGAAAGCATGTGCATTTTGTGGAGGAATGAAGGATAATTCGTCGTACTCTTTCCCTTGCCAATGAATCTTCCCATCCTGATAAATAACTTTCTGTGTCCCGGAAATTTCCGTTCCGACAGAAGAACTAAATTTCACCGGGAAAGAGAATTCAATCTCTTTCCCGGAAAGGATACCAACTGTTATTTGAGGTTGAGTCATAATACAGCCTTAATACGTTCTAATATTTTTTGCAGTTTTTCTTTGGATATAGATATTTCCCGATAGATCTCATATACCTTTTCAGGAGTCAGTTTCTCCATATCCTCTTCACGTACTATAGGGAATATGCCGTTCATTTCAGCAATAGCAGGACTGATGATAATTTGTTCGTCCCCTTTTGCGTAATAGCAGTCAGGACGATGTTTGCTGCGTAAGAAGATAATACAATTGTAAGGGTGTTCGGCCACTGACTCAAATTCATCGTCATAGTTCTTTCCAAAATCCTCTTTGGTGCGTTCCAAACCATACCAGGCAAGAATATTCATCATTGGTTCTTTTCCGTTATTATTGGCAGCTAAAATGTCGTAAATCAGATGAAAGGTTTTCGACATTGTTGTCTTGTTTTTCGCCTGAATCCTGATGAAACTGTACGGGAAATCTTCATAACTAATTTGCACCTTGTCGTTATCTATTAAATCTATGTGATCGCAATATGGTCCTTGCATTCTTTCCTCTTTACTGCAAGCTTGAAAATGGGCATGATCGGGAGCGGAAGCTCCACATTCCGGTCCATTATACAAAAGGAAGTATTCTCTCATTATGTCGGTGAATTCTATCATATCTTTAAAACGCCCGACTATGGATTGCGACTTGTGTTCCTTATCTACAATTGTAAAGTGGTGTTTGAATATGGGATAGGGATTAACCAGTATCTGATAATTCCTATAACTGATGAACTCTTGTTCCTGCGGTCGGTTTGTTTGGCAGAGGAAGCAAGGTCGTGAATGAATGGAGGCAGTGTTTGTCTGTGCGGTAGCCGAAAGAATACGTTTCGGATTAAGGAATAGGTTCGCAGCTAAACCTTGATTACCAAACCATTTGGATATTTCTTTTGTTCGTGACCGATACTGTTCCAATGCTTGGTAATTCTCTTTGGCTAGTTCCCAAGAAAGAGTTTGCTTTTGGAATAACTGTTCGATTTTTTGCTGAATTTTCTCTAATGTCGTTTCTTGTTGCAGGATGCGCTGTTCCAATTCCCACGTACGAAGTCGGTCTTTATATAGATTATTCTGGTTGATTTTCTCAACAGGCAGTGCAGCATCCGAGTTGCCTTCCCAACGGCGGCAAAGGTAAATCACGTCGTATATTCTGCCTATCTGATAATCGTGTGAAATTTTCAATCCAAGAGCATAATCTTCTCCATAGCTTGTGTTCGGGACTTTGATTTCCCGAAGAATGGGAGTGTAGAATGCACGGGGAGCTCCCAGACCGTTGATACGTAATGCATTATTTCGTCCGTTGTCGGGCGTCCATTCCTTATGATCGATGATGCCGGGGGCAATTTCCTGCATATCAAAGTTAGTCATCATATAAGTGCCGATTACCATTGCACATTTCTGTTTATAGAAAGTATCAATGATGATTTGCAGGCTATGTTCGTCTTTATACACGTCATCGCTATCAAGTTGGACGGCAAACTTTCCGCATTTCTCGTGATGGATACCTATGTTCCAACATCCGCCTATACCGAGGTCATCTCTTTCGGGAATGACGTGAATCAGCCGCTTGTCCGAACTAAGTTCATGGAGAACTTCACTGGTCCCGTCTGTTGAATGATTGTCGATGACAATGACATTGAACGGAAAGGTCGTTTGCTGGTTCAGTGCCGAGCGTACGGCATCTTTGACTGTGCGAATACGGTTGCGTACGGGTATAATGACAGAAGCTTCATATTCAAAAGTGTGAGAAGAAAAGTCTACGGGACGGAAGATAGGATAAAGATATCCGCCAATTTCCTTCAAATGGTTGGTGCATGCCTGTTCCATTTCAATCTGTACCTGACGGTTTTTAGGGTCTACATAATCGAACTGCTTCTCACCGCTTTTCCGCTTGTCACTTTCTACTTCGGTATATAGATATTCGTTGATGTGTACCAGTTTGCTCTTTTGGGATATTTTGAGTCTCAAATCATACAAGCCTGCATATTGATATTCCTCTTCTGTATTTTCTATAACTTCCTTGAATGCGTTGGCATTGAACAGTAAAACCGAGCCGAAATTGAAGTCGTCACGCAGGCTACCGGGTTGGTAATCAATGACCGGAGCTGTTTTTTGCACACCGTCTATCTGTTGGTAATGGTCTGCATATACCATGCCAGCTTGGGTCATTTCCATTACTTGAACCATTCTTTCAAGAGCGAACATGCCTATTTTTAGTGCAGTGTGTTTGGTATAAAGCAAGGTATATGTTTTATCAGAATGATCTGCAATAGCTCGCATCGCTTGTGTAGACTGCATTTTCTCTACAGAGATGAGTTCGCATCCGGGAATACAGACATTGGTAATTGGCGATGCCAATAAATAAATTTTGTCTACCAGCGTCGATGCACGTAACTCCTTAACTGTTTGCACAGTTTCTTCCAACCGGCTGAAAGGAAGAAAACAGTTGATTGTTGTTTTCATTATTTTACTTCTTGTTTTGTAGTATGAGTTGTGTAAGATGTTTCTTTGTCTTGTCTTTTGATGAACAAACAAAGTCCAAGGAATGTGAACAGGGCATTGATTATCAACAACTCGTAACTAATTTGGTAACCGTTGAGCCATGCTTCCGAATTTCTTTGCAGGATATAGCAAAGAATAGGAGAAGCGATAGCTACCAACGGAATATATTTATCATAAACTTGTTTCTTGGTGAAGATGCCGAAAGCGAACAGTCCTAAGATAGGGCCATACGTATAACTGGCCAATGTGTAAATCGCATCAATCACACTGGTGTTGTTCAGCAGATTGAATACGAAAATGACTGCTCCCATCACAACTGCCATACCGATATGTACATGTTTGCGTATTTGGCTAAGTGCCGCCTCTCCTTTTTTCTGTGCATGTAAAATATCTACAGTAAAGGAAGTGGTCAGTGCCGTCAAGGCAGAACCCGCTGCAGAATAGGCGGAGGCTATCAGTCCGATAATGAATAATATTCCGACTATGCCGGGAAAATAATTTCCGGTAGCAATCATCGGAAACAACTCGTCGCTTTTTTCCGGATTCCCAATGCCTTGCTGTGCTGTGAACGTATATAGCAGTACTCCCAGCATCAGAAAAAGCAGAATGACAAAGAACTGTGAGATTCCACTGGTAATCATATTCTTCTGTGAATCCCGGAAATTCTTGCAGCTAAGATTGCGTTGCATCATATCCTGGTCGAGCCCGTTCATGGCAATAACGGTGAATACACCTGCCAGGAATTGTTTGAAGAAATATCGTTTGTCGTTGACATCGTCAAAAAAGAATGTCTTGGAAAAGTCACTGTCTGAAATCGTACTAATCAAACCACTGAAATTCAGATGCAGGCTGGAAGCAATATAATAGATGCAAAGTACAACCGACACTACGAGGCAGAATGTTTTTAGAACATCCGTCCATATCAATGATTTCACTCCGCCCCGGAAAGTATAGAGCCATACTATAAATACGGTAAGTATGACATTCAACAGGAAAGGAAGATGGAAAGGCTCGAAGATCAGCAGTTGCAGCGTCAGGCATACCAGAAATAGTCGAACGGCAGCTCCCAGCATCTTTGAGATAAAGAAGAACCATGCTCCTGTTTTATAGGATGAAGCTCCGAATCTGTTCTCCAAATATTCATAGATAGAAACCAGATTCATCCGATAGAACAGTGGAACAAGCACAAAGGCGATAATAAACTGTCCGACTATAAAGCCGAGTACCATTTGCAGATAAGAGAAACTGCTAGCTTGTACCATGCCCGGAACAGATACAAAAGTAACTCCCGAAATGGTGGAACCAATCATGGCAAAGGCAACAACATACCATGCCGATTTACGGTTTCCTACGAAGAACCCTTCATTGTCAGCTTTGCGTCCTGCTATATAAGAGATAGTGAACAGGATTATAAAGTATGCCACAATAGTGATAGATATAACGGCTGGACTCATATCTGCTATTTAAATTCGTTTGAGGATGAATGATTCGAATAAGTTTATCTTTGTCTACAAAAGTAGGGAATTTATCATAGATATGTATACTCTTACCTATTTTTTATTCCCGGTGTGCCTCCGGTCGCGTGTTTGGACGAACGCCAGTTTTTGTTGAGCGAGGACAACTCCGGAGATTTCTTTTCAAGCGAAATGCCGGTTGTCTTTTTGTTGTCAGAATCGTGCATCTCATCTCTAAAACGGCAAGTATCAAAAGTTTGTCCTTTCTCCGGCTTCTCGCTACAGGAGAGTGCCAGATAGCCTCCGTCGTTATTAAGAGTCGGGAATTTGGGTATTTCTATCAGGTTCTCTCCATTTACTTTATGTTTCCGAATGACCTTGCTGGTGTATTTGCTGAAGCAAAGATAACCTTTGGATGGAATGGTGATGGGAGTGGAGGAACTCTCGTTACAAAGAGTGGTAGTACTGTATACTGTGCCACTTTCATACATTTTGTATAGATAGAGAGTTGGCAGAGTAATAGTCTTTTCACCCGGATTATAAATTTCTACATATTCTGCACCGTCAGTAGCATTATCATACATTATTTCGTTGAAAAGAAGCATACCTCTCACATCTTCCGGTAATTCGGGAGTGTCGGGATTGTCCGGTAGAACCGTATCGGGGGTATCGGGTGTTTCGTCGGGTGATGTGTTCGTTTCTACGTCATTAGACAACTGTATGTGATGGAACGTGAATCCTTTACAACGGGTTTTGGTGTAAATGCAGTATATACCGCAGTAGCGGGAAGTCTGTATATCGGTATCTTTTATCTGTTTTTCTTTTACGTATTCATTCTCGGATTCAAGCCGTGTCCAAAAAGTCCAGTAACCGTTATTGTCACGTTCTACTTTTATATATAGTTTCGGTGATGAGTCGCCTTTCATCAGTTCTCTTCCCGAAGCCAGTAGTTTAGACTGCTCTCCGTTTTGACGATAAAGAGCTACATTGTCTTTTGCTCCTCCAATCTGAATATAATAGCCGTTTAAATTACCGGAAAGAATGTTTGAGGAAGAAGTCAGATAAAATCGTGCATAATTGTTAGCGGAAGGATTAAAGGTGAGGTGAACTCCAAATTCCCAACGGGTATTTTTTACAGAGGTGGAAGGAATGGTGACATAAGCTGTTCCGGCGTCTTCGTATGGATCATTCAGATGGATTCCTTCTTTAGAATTGATGGTGAATTTGTCCATCTCTCCTTCCCAGGGAAGTTCGGAGGTAACTGTATCCTCTCCCTCTGAATCTCCTTTTTCTTCGTCATCAGTAGGGAGCGAACAATTATAGAACAATATGATGAAGATACTTAGGAAAGCAAATGCTTTGTAAACTTTCATACGGTTTTTAATTTGAGTTTTTTCGTTTTACCGTATTTGTTTGTGTATAATGCAGAAGCAATTGCGGTCTGAATATTTGAATGAGTCGGCAAAGATAAACTTTCTTGCCGGAAAAAGCCCATACTTACAGAAGAAAAGATTGTAATTCTTTTTGTTTCCTATACACGCATGGGAAGAAAACAGTAAGGGACTACCCTAAGTCATATTTAATAGATTGACTTTTGATAGTCCCTTACAACTGTTACATTCAATATGGGAATACTATTCGAAACGTGGTATTACATATTTATCAGTATAAGATGTGAAAGTAATACCGGGCATGGAATGAGTAGACGATGCGTTCTCTAATTTTTTAATCAATGAATAATCGTCGGCATTCAATGCGTAATAATTATCAGAGGTCGGAGTAGTCACACGTACCGTCCAATCGAACATATTACCGATGATGGTTAATGCATCCGTTTCGGGATTGAATACCGGGATTCCTGTTTTTACGATTTCATACGTCCGATTCTGCAATACATAGAAGGCGTTGTTGACATCGGTCATAAAAGCAAGCGTCTTTTTGTTTCTGAACTCGGTCAGATACAGATGCTTTAACGTCAGTCCTTCAGGCAAGGTGATGGCACGGACATACGGACGCCCTTTCACCTGTTTCAGATGAAACAGACGGCGGTCGGCATCCAATAGAAGGTAACCTTCGTCATACTCCTTTTTCACCGTCGGATTTCCTACAATCTCCGTTGCCGGGAAACGAAAATCTTTCTTAGTCATAGCTTCGGTAAACTGAAGGCTTTTATCTTCCTTCACGCTGTTGGTAGCCATGTCGATGAATTCGATCCCTTTGGAGGTGATGCGGAATACATCATCCGGCATTTTTAAATCCACACGTCCTGACATGGATTCCATTAGCGGGTAAAGTCCGATAGAAGGCGCATTGATATCCGAAGGAACGCTGCGGAAGTTGAAGTTTTCCGTCTGCACCATTTTGGGAGTCACTGCGATTCCTTGAATGGTATCTGGAAAACGCTCGTCAGACATCAACTGGCGGAAGTAAAACATAGGCAGGATGCTGTCGAAAGCAGCTTCCGAATAAATGTTTCCTGCCAAGTCGCGACGCACGCTTCCCTTTCCCTCTTCCTGTCCCATCTGTGCGAAATCGCCAATGACGAAACTATATAGGGTAAAGGGAGTCTTCTCCGGCTTTACGACAAAGAAATTGTAACACCAAGGCAACTGCCAAAGAAGCAGGAAAGCGATGGTTACATATAATAGTATGGTACTGAAACGTCTCATTTCTCAATCTTTTAATTTTTAATCTTTAATTTTTAATTGTTTAGTCCTGCTTTCCGGCCTTAAATCGTACGATAGAAAGCCACGAGAAAGAAGCTGTCAACAAAGTATAAACCACTAAATAAGGGAGGAACTTGTTGTATGCTTCCGGTGTGGGCGACAGAAAGAAGATCCGGAGTAACAATACAGCGATAATGAGATTCAGAATACGACGTTTCCATGCCGGTTCAAGGCAGATCCATGCGACGAGCAGGTAGCCGGAAATCCCGGCAAGATACCACGTTAAAGCGGTGAGCAATATGTGGTTCTTCAGTTCATGGGCAAGTATTCCGTTCAGGTATACTTCCATCAACAGGAAATTAGAAGCAAAACAGACAAGAATCAATATGAGTCCGGAGAGTAACATATTGCCCGTCATTTTTAGTTCCGGATAAGGCAGATGGAGAGTCAGTTTCAAACATTTGCGTTGCATCTCGGGGACAAACTGCACGATTGCCATCAGGATTCCGGCAATCAGGGGGATATATTGCAACATATCAATGAAGATAACATCGTGTTGCAGCATGACTTCCCATACATGAGCAGCCCCTTTCATTTCTACCACCCGGTTGATGCGAAGCATACAATAGCCTGTAAAACCGAGTGTGGCGAGCACGGCAAGCAGAAAATACCACCGTGTCTTTATCCATTCTTTATAAAATATAGCGTACATTTTTGAGGATTTATGATTTATGAATTATGATTTGTGGGTTACGAGTAGCCAATTTTTATTCTTAATTTAATCAGTATTTGCCTGTCAGGCCGATAAATGCATCCTCCAAATTTACCTGTTCACTATGAAAATTAGTGTAAGGCACTGACATTGATTTCAGTTTTGCTTCTGTCTCTGTCGGTTGCAGGAAGGAGAAGGTCTCCAACTGGTTTCGCATGACAGAAGGATGGTAGAAATCATCAGACGCAGGAAGTTCATAACCTTCGGGAATAGTGAAAGTGTAGCGATGTCCTTTTTCCAGTAATTCGACGATTGGTTTCTGAATCAGTATCTTTCCGTAGTCCATGATAATACAGTCATCAACGAGTCGTTCCATATCCTGAATGATATGTGAGGTCAGGAAGACGGTTTTCCCTTCCGAGCGGGCATAGTCACGGAGATAGTCGACAAACAAGCGGCGGTAACCGGGATCGAGTCCGAGTGAGAAGTCGTCCAATACTAGAAGTTCCGGGTTTTGTGCAAGGATAAGTCCGAGGGCAACTTGTGAGCGCTGTCCGCATGACATACGTGAGATACGTTGTCCGGGAGCGACTTTCAACTTATTCATCAGTTCATAGTACGCTTCCTTTTTCCATTGACCGGGGTAGAAAGCTGCGTAGAATTTCTCTATCTCGGTGATGGTCATGAATTGATATTGCACATGACCTTCGATGAGCAGTCCGATATTGCGACGCAGAGCCGGTGCCATTGTCTGTATCTCCTGTCCGAAGATGCGACATTCTCCCGAACGGGGTTTCAGGTAACCGCTCAAGATATTGATAGTGGTGGTCTTGCCCGTACCGTTCTTTCCCAACAGTCCCAGGATGCGTCCTTTGGGTACTGTGAAACTAAGATTTTCGTAAATCAACCGTTTGCCGTAATAGTGCGTCAGATTGTTACATTCGATAATATGTTCCATTTGATTTTATCTGTTATTCTATTCAAAAGAAGAAAAGGAAAAGAATGGGAATCAAGATTCCGACAATGACTTCAATTCCTCCTCTGCCGATAATACCCTTATTTCCTTTCAGCATGATGATGCCGGAGAGAGTAATGATAATAAGAGCGATGGCGAAAATATCAGCAAAGTAAGTCCACCATTGTCCCGGGTTGTAATGTAAACGGGACATTGCTCCGATAAGCGGGCGGCGGGTGACGGATTCATATACCGCTTCTCCTGTCTTCACGTTTACCAGGAGATTGGAGCCGCCTTTCAGGAAGACTTTCATTACGTCCGTTTTCGGGAAGTAAAATTTGGTATAGTTGCCGGTTTCTCCCAAAGGTTCCAGGAGAGTGAGCACTTTCTCCTTATTCATTCCTGCTTTATCCGGTAGCTTTTCTGCTATCTTATACTCTTTCCGTGTGATGGAGAAGTTCGGATTAATAGTGTCACGGTGATTCATTACAATTCCGGAAATGGCATATATCAATACCATTCCGGAAAAGAAAAATGATAAGTCACGGTGTATGAGCCGACTCCACTTACGGATGTTACTACTCCACTTCATACGAGTCAGCTTCCATGAAATAGAAAGATAAATACTCTTTTCCTGTTTCTGCCTTGCGGTCGGCTATTTTTGCACGGAAATCTGCAATGCGGGCTTCAGGGCTGTTGGCTGTTTCACCACGTGCTTTCTTTTCAGAGTCGCATCCGGCTTCACCGGTTCCGTGTTTCTCGGCAGCCTGTGCTTTGAGTTGCGCTTCCCAGTTCTGGAGGTAGGCTTCGTCAATGCGTTGTTCTTTCAGTGTTCCGGTAACACGAACGATGGAGTTCACGCATTTAGGATCGAATGCTCCCAAAGTGCCCGCTTCTACACGGATCACTTGGGTATCGTCGCTACCCATCAGGAAGATTTTCTTTGCGCCATGTTTGCAGGTATGTGTGCAGACGCCTTCAATGGTCACTTCTTGTCCTGCAAGGCTTTCGGCATTGGCAAGAAGAGAATCAATTTCCAAGGCGGAAGATGCAGACTGTTCTGTAGTCGCTTCTGATGCGCTTTTCTGTTGTTTGTTACCACATGAAGTTCCGATAAAAGTCATTGCCACGATGGCAATTGCGATTGTTAGCTTTTTTGTTTTCATTGTTATTGCTTCGTTTTTATATAGTTTGTAATCTGTTTTTCGTTTGTTTATAGCTTATCGTAGTTCGCCTTACGGGCGAGGGGAGTAGCCTTACTTGAAACTTTTAGTTTCCCAGTGTGAAACTGGTAGTTTCAAACCTTGAAACTGTTGGTTTCTCACCGAGAAACTAAAGGTTTCAAGGCATGAAACAAATATTAGTCTTTTAGTTGCCGGCTTGATCCCTTATGCAACGAACTTGCATACCGGCTTTAATGCTAACATAAGATAATGATAATCTGCCTTCCGGATACTTGGTTGCATTGATTGTACTCATTAATCCAAAGAACTGTATATTGGTTAGTAGGCCGCTGGTACTATTGTATATGGGTTTGTAGGCGGTCGAAGTCATGAGATAATTCATTGCCGGTTTTCCATGCCACGCAGCTTGAATCTTGGCGTCATCTGCTATTGCAGTTTTTTGGTAGCTGCCGGCGCCTGTAAGACTTGTTGCCATACGAACACCGGAGAATTGGTAATTGAATCCTGCATCCATCAGTGATGATATTTTGGCTCCATCATAAGCTGTATCATAAAAAAGAGCTTTATCACCATCAGCCGGTACCTTGCCGTCGGCATCATTCGTTGTTTTTCCTACCAGATTAAAGTACTCCAGACGTGTCGGTATGTGCCATCCTTTCGGGCAGATTCCTTGTGCTCCTTCAAAGGAGGTCAGATTACTATCAGTAATTTCTTTACCACCCAGTGCAGCCTGGAAATCATATAGATAACCTAATTCTTTTATGGCACTTTCTTTTGTTGTAGCTACGGTTGCACCGTCGGCTGTGATTTCATACGGATACCAAACATGGCTATCAGCAGTTGGATCACTTGAAGGAGTATACCCTTTCGGTAAATAAATAAGCGGTTCAGCCATCCATGTCGTACCGTTTGAGAGAGTTACAGTCTTATATTTTACATTATCATACAGGAAATAGTTCTGATCGAGATGTTCCTCGAAAGGAATCTCATTATCAGCTCCAATTTCACCCTCATCTGTCCAGTTTTCAATGTCACCACTAAGTTTGACTTCTATATCGTCAGGTAACACGCGAATGTTCACACTGTATTGTCCTCCTTGTGCCAAAGTGGTAGATGTGAGCTTCTGTGACAAGGTCTTGCCGTCAGATGTTGCTACTTCAAGCGTCAAGGCTACTGTTTGGGGAACGATAATGGCGCGGTATGTCTCATTCGCTTTAACGGCTTGTGCAACAATGCTTGTTGCGGAGGCGTTTGCATCAGCAGTCACTGTGAGAGCACTCAAATCAAGAGTTGCAGTCGGGATGGAACCTTTCAATGCGATAGACGAGATGTTAGCTTCTACTTCCTTTGTTACATTAATCACTAATTTAGTAAACATGTGTTTGAAGTTCATGCTTATAACGTTGGTAGTCGGAAGTACATCCGATTTCTTTGCTGCCATAAAATCTGACGCTCCATATCCACTAGTCTGATCGGTTTCAACAGTAAATGAAGCCGGAGTATTACCCTCCTTATAGGGATAATAGGCTACTATTTGCGATTTGTCATTTCCTTCCGGGTACCAGAGTAAATCGCCTGCAAATACTCCGTCATTGTATGTCATCTGTTTATTCTCTGCATATACGAAGTCACCGTTTTGGGTGATTGTAACACCGATTTTATCTCCGGTCTCAAAGTTAACTTCCGTAGCACGTGTAATAATAGGAGAGATAGTAATACGACTGTTTGCAGGAGTCGTAGCTTCGTTCTCCTCTTGTTGGCAAGATACCAAAAGTGCTGCTGCGAAGATAAATGTCAAACTCTTTTTCATTGCTTAATAATTTAGTTTATATATATTCATTGTTTTCAAAAAGTATATCCTAATTTGACAGCCTCGTTCCAACGGTTCGAACCATCTATATATTGCAGGTTGAAACCGTGCGTATAACTACCCTGTACTTCCGCATAAATTCCATAGTTGAAATGGTAGCGCAATCCGAGATGAAATGTCGCCTGCGGGGCGGTTGCATATTCATTTTTCAGATGGTAATAATCAGTCAGCCGATAAGGCGGATCACCCGGTTCCGTATCTGTTGTCATAGTCCTGTTTTTCCCGGTAAAGTTTCCTATGGCAAAGGATGCAGCCGCTTTCAGGTCGAGTTTCCCCAGATGAAATACACTGGAGATATAAGTCCGGCTGCAAAGCATCTTTTCCGAAGCCACATAAGGATACATCTGTGTGGTCAGTCGCCTGAATGTTGATATATTCGTTCCCAAACGAAGTTCCGTGCGGGGACTTATGAATTCATATTCAGGATGGACGGAGAAAATATCCTGCTCAAAAATACGATTGGAACCGTGTACGTAAGTGGACGTTATCCCGTTCACCGTTTCTTTAGTTATCACATTCTCGTTGTTGGCCAGATGTGACCATTGCAGGTTCAGTCGCAGAAAATGCTCTTTCTTTCCCTGTTTGAAATGATAACTCAAATGGGAGGTAATCCGGTGGGTGGGAAATTTAAACCAGATAGCATCTCTTTCACCGGCAGAACCTGAAGAATATGTGTATTCAGCATCTCCGTAAAATCCTTTCCATTGAAGTTGCAAGGCTACCCCGTTCGACAATTCTTTGATGGGAAAACCGTTGACACCCGATTCACTAAGATGGATTCCGCTACCGTCCCATGCCTCGTAAGCTCCATACATAAGTCCTTTATCCAGAAAAGCATTGTAAGAGTTTTCGGCTGTACCGATGACTTCTGCTTTCACTGATTCGCTGTTTTTACCGAGAATATAGGAAAAACCGATTGCCATATCTCCCGAATGATACATGACGCTGGGGGCTACTTTCAAATCCAGTCGGTAATTGGTATGCCGCAAGTCTTTTCGTTTGGAATAGTTGGAGGCGGCAAAGTCAATCTTTCCTCCTAATCGCCAGTTGGGTGCAATATCAGTTGCAATACCACCCATGAAAGCGTAGGTTTGCAAGTCTTTGCGTCCGGGCGTGAACTCCAAGAGATCTACGGGATAAAATCCTGGGTGGATGAACATCGAACCGCTCATATCCTTGCCGGAAGTATGGTCGAAGGAGAATGAACCCGTCAACGAATAACCTTTCAGATGAGTGATGGACTTTGCTACCGCTCCGGTACTCCATGCTTCTTTTGCTTCGTAATAGTTGCGGAAATCACCGTGATTATTCTTTCCGTACAGTTCGGCATAGGAAGCAGAAATACTGTCCGTCATGATACCTGTGACATTTGTCCCGGCATTCCAGGAGTTACGCCGTTCGATGATGTCATAAGTCTGTGCCGAAACTCCGGATGCCAGACATAGGACCCAAAGGCCTGTTATATATATTTTCTTCATCTCACTCATGCAAAGATTGTTTTTCCCGTTCATAAAAATCGGTAGAAGAATTGTTCGTATCTACCAGTACTTCATAACCCGCTTCCTGTGTCGCTTCTTCATCCACATGACGGTATAAACTGCGTCCGTTGTACGTGGCACTTTGAATGACATATCCCGCATCAATGGATGGGGAAATGCGCTTTTTATTGTTGGAGGAACCCCCATAATACACTTCCGTCCCATCAATCACCCAGTCGAGCGGTACCGCTATCACCCGTTCGGTGGTGCTTCCCGGCTTCTGTATGACGCTGCCTTCTTTAAGAACGAAGTCCTGTATCGTGGTATCTTTGGCTTTAAAAATAATCGTGGCCGGAGAAAAGATGGAGAATGTATAAGCGTTCGCCTGTCCTGTTTTCAACACTACGTTCAGGTAATGGTCCGGTGTAATCTGATCGCCGGGAGCCGGATGATATTGCGTGTTCGGGAAATAAACATTGTTGTAACATACAAAATATCCGGGTTTGTTCAGATTAACAGATTGCGGATATTGTGCCGCATGGTCAACTGCTCCGTTGATGGCAATCACCGCATCTTCTCCCGGTTGAAGCGGAAAAGTTTTGCCGGTACCGCCAAACTGCCAGATACACTGTGCGATAGGAGCGAAGTTGGGGAAGATGGTTGCTCCGGTTGCTTCGTCCTGTGTCACCCATACATTGGTGGCTTGTGAATTGTAAGGGTCGAGAGCTCCGAAACACAAGCTATCCAGATATTGCACTTCCGAGTCGTTATTATGCAGGATAATGTACTTGTCGGACTGATAATTTCCTTCCAGCGGTAACTTGGTACATCCTCCGCAGTAAATCTCTTTAATAATGATCGTTCCAGCTCTGGAGTGAATCAGCGGGAGATTAAATGATATATCACTACTGGTCAGCTTTACATTATCAGCTAACCCGTTGAAAATATCCTGTCCGTCTTTGTCACTGATTTGCACACGGTATATACCTTTGGTCAGAGAGAATTGTGCCACTCCATTCTTGTTGGTTTTAGCCTTATAAGAATTTCCACGGTCGACATCTTCAATCTTTACGGTCACTCCTTCCCTGAGATGCTCCGTGTATCCGTCCGGATATACGGCGGTAACCTGCAGGTTGTGCAATTGGTTGTCATACGGATTCTCTTTATCGATATCCGTGCATCCTGCAAAGATGCCGGTCACTGTCAGTAATAATATGTAGATGGATTGCTTCATATAGTTAGAATTTGATACGGCAAGTAAGTCCATAATAGAAATCCGGGGTGAAAAGAGCGCTTACACCCGTTGCATGAGATTTTACATAAGGCCGTGAGTTGGTGAAATTAATCGCATTGAGAGAAAGAGATACATAGTCTCCAATCTCTTTGGTGATATTGATATTGGCAGAAAAATAAGGATCATATCCGTCTGCAGCAAATGTATAAGCATTGCCCGATTTACGTATCAGGTAGGAGAATTCCGGATTTGCGGCTTCCGCTGACGTGAAAGGATGCATCTCATTATTCAGGTCGAGGTATGCTACCGGCCAGATAGCAGTATAAGAGTTACCGTCATAGATACTTCCTCCGGTTTGGGTATTACTGCTTTCGCTCACATTGAAAGCATATTCTTTTCCTTGATACTCGGAAATGTTCTGCGAACGCTTCACAAGCGAAGCTTCCAGTCGGCACGAAATAATCAGTCTGGCTTTCGGAATACGGGTGATGGCTGTGATATTGGCATCCAGCGAGTGGGTACGTTTGCCGTTGGCGGTAGTCGATAAGTTGTCACCGTTGGCGTAGATACCTACATATTGGTAAGAACGATTGGCAAGACTGGTGTGCGACCATCCATTCTGATAATAATACGATAAAGAGTTGTCGATGTATTTCGTATAAGTATAAGCGGCATCTACCCGGAATTGCGTGCGAATCGGAGTAATTTCCGGGAAATCAACAATCATTTCCGCTCCGCGACGAATCACGTCCATTCCATTGTCGGGAGAAGTTGACTTTACAAAAGTCTGGTCGGTCACTTTGACATCCATAGGAGTCCAGTAACTGGATGCATTGTCGCGTATGTAAACCATCCCTGTCTGGTTATCTACATTGATTTGCGGGTTAGTCGGCATAGTGAATCCATCCGGCAATTGGAGCACATCATAGGAGAACGGAGTATAAGTACTTGCGTATTTATACGGCAGCTTGGTACGGTTGAAATAACCGACTAATGAAATCCGGGTACGGGCAATGTTGACGTCCAGACCGATTTCTGCGTTCTGATTCCGTTGCCAGCGTAGGTTTTCATTGTGCAATAACGTGTAGGGCTGACTATAATATATATAAGATGATTCAATCTTATTATAGGAAAAGCCGAAGGTCTGTATGTCCCGATATTCCTGTTTGGGATACAAGGTATAGAAAGAGGGAAGTTTTTCGGTAATTCCCCAACCGCCACGGATAGCGATATGTTCGTTCAACTGCCATCTGGCATTGAAACGTGGTGAAAGAGTATTCAGGTTCTTATATTTCGTTCCCTTGATAAACAAATGTTCCCAACGTACCCCTGCCATCAGTCTAAGCATGGTATTTCCCACAGGAAATGACAGACTTTCTTCTGCATAAAGCGAAACATTATGCATATATGGATAAGTAGTGTAAGGACGGGGACGATAACCGTTTGGAGCCAATGATGGGTCTTTGTAATATTCTCCTTCACCCACATTGCCTGTTGCTTTCCATTGAACACCCGCTTTCAGGTTGCTGTTTACAGTCTTAAATCGTCTGTTCCATTCATATTTTAACGATGCGGCATAATCCAGTTCTTTGGAGTCGATGATTTGGTCGGCAAAGTAAGTATATGGCAGTTTGTTTGCCATAAAATATCCTTCCTCTGTGGCATGAACAGCCGGTTGCTCCGATGCATAGGAGTAGAACGTATGCGCGTGGGAGTTGTTATCATTGTAGTATATCGATGCGTCGAACTTAAGGTTGGTTATCCACGATTTGTTGAGCAGCCAGGCCAGTGAAGTGTTTGCCCGGAATACGTTATCTCTCACTTTGTTGTATTCTCCCGAATAGGCATCAGGATCATCTTTGGTATTCATTCCTCCGATATTGCCTGTAACACCGATGTCGAATCTTAATACGTTGCGGAACGTGTTGCTATATCCGGCAGAGAATCCCCTTCTTGTATAAGAAGAATAGGGAGATACCAACTTTTGAGTAGCCTTGGTCCACTCACCGTTTATGTTGATGACTCCTTTATCGTTTCCTAAATCCAATCCTTTAGCAAATGAAGCCTGTTCGGTGCGAGGATTGATAGATAGCAATATGTTCCAGGGTGTTTTCCCTTTCCGGGTGTGAATCTTGACCATACCACTATTCAAGTCTCCATATTCTGCCGAAGGCACTCCGGTGATGACTTCCACCGATTCAATATCTGCAACAGTGATATTCCGGGTATCCACTCCGTTCATATTGCCAAACGAACCATTGTTTCCAATACGAACTCCATCCACTTCTACGGCTGTTCCAAATGCGGCATTACCGGCTGTTGACCCTCCGTCGCGTAATGAGAAGATATTATTGGTGGTAAGATCCGGCACTTTAGTTTTTCCTCCCGGAAGGAGAGCGGAGATATCGCTCACGTTGGACACCTGTAGATGTTCCAATGCATGATTTCCGATAGTGAGCGTCGTGTTTAATTCATTTTTGGGTGCTTGTGCAGTAACGACTACATCATCCAGTGCAAGTGTATTTTCTTTGAGTATGATAGGAAAGTTATTGATATTGCTGCGCACATTTACGGGAATTGTTGCCGGTACATAACCCAAAAAAGAAACCTCCAGATTATATTTCCCTTCCTGTACTCCTTGTATCGTAAATTCTCCTTTCTGATTGGATACGGCCCACAAATAGGTACCTTTAATGAGAATAGAAGCACCAGGCAAAGGGGAATTCGTTTTTGCCTCGGTCACACGTCCCGAGATTGTATAGATGTTTGAATTAGCTGCGGCCTCAAATAAATTGAAAAATAGTAGCCCCCAGAATGCTATATTAAAAAGACAATATTTCATAGATAAGTTTTGCGCAAAATTCGATAAAAAGTGACTTTCTATCAATCACTATAAATAGTTATTTTGGTAAATGCTGATACCTATAACTAGTGACTTCTTACCTGCGAATAGGTATTTTCTCTCTAATTACGGCTTGGAGAATAAAAAACCGGCTTGCATTGTGATCACTATCACATTGCAAACCGGCTGATTTATTGGGCTTATCTATAGTTGTCCGGATATTATATCCAGTCTGTTATATTAGATATTTTTTACTTTAATCAAATATTCGGCAATCTGAACAGCATTCAGGGCAGCCCCTTTCTTAATCTGGTCACCTACAATCCAGAAAGTCAATCCGTTTTCGTTTGTCAGGTCTTTGCGGATACGGCCTACGTATACCGGATCTTTACCTGCCAGGAACAACGGCATCGGATATTCTTTTTCGGCAGGATTGTCCTGCAGAACCAGACCTTCACCGTTAGCGAATGCTTCACGAGCCTCTTCTACGGAAATCGGACGTTCAGTTTCTACCCAAATACTTTCAGAGTGAGCACGTAATGCAGGAACACGTACGCAAGTTGCGCTAACTTTTACGTCAGAATGCATGATCTTGCGTGTTTCATTATACATCTTCATCTCTTCTTTCGTATAACCGTTTTCTGTAAACACATCGATCTGCGGAATCAGGTTGAAAGCCAACTGATAGGCAAACTTCTCTACAGTCACAGGTTCGTTTGCCAATACCTGACGATATTGTTCGTACAATTCGTCCATGGCAGCGGCACCCGCACCACTTGCTGCCTGATAGGTAGACACGTGCACAGTTTTTATATGAGAAAGCTTTTCGATGGCTTTCAGTGCAACTACCATCTGGATAGTCGTACAATTCGGGTTGGCGATAACGCCGCGCGGACGTTCCAATGCATCCTCTGCATTTACTTCAGGCACCACCAAAGGCACATCGGCATCCATACGGAAAGCGCTGGAGTTGTCGATCATCACAGCACCATACTTGGTAATTGTTTTCTCGAACTCCTTAGATGTTCCTGCACCGGCAGAAGTGAAAGCAATGTCTACCCCTTTAAAGTCATCGTTGTGTTGTAAGAGTTTCACCTCGATCTGTTTACCGCGGAAAGTATATGTTGTTCCGGCACTACGTTTAGAACCGAACAAAACTAACTCGTCCATCGGGAAGTTTCTCTCATCGAGCACGCGCAGGAACTCTTGTCCTACGGCTCCGCTTACGCCAACAATAGCTACTTTCATCTTTTTCTTTTGTTAAATTGTGAATATTGAGTTTCTCTCCTTATCCTGTCGAATAGAAAAGATTTGGCTGCAAAATTATAACAATTTAGCATATAAACATCGATTTTGAGAGAAATATTTCAGTTTTTCGGCGGATTACTCATGCTTCCGTATAGTTGGACGTGGTTATTGGAGTGAAATGACCATTAGACATTCATTGGATTCTGCAAACTTTTTTGTTCCTTTGCAGAAAATTCCTAAAAAACACAGCCTATGAACCTGTTTGATCTCAATTTAACGCTGCCGATTTCTGATCCGACCTGGGTGTTCTTTTTGGTACTAATTATCATTCTTTTTGCTCCGATGATTTTGGGGCGTCTCCATATACCTCATATTATAGGCATGATTCTGGCGGGTGTGCTGATTGGCGAACACGGCTTTCATGTGCTCGACCGCGACAGTAGTTTTGAACTGTTTGGTAAAGTAGGACTCTATTACATCATGTTCCTTGCCGGTCTTGAGATGGATATGGAGGACTTTAAGAAGAACCGGACAAAAAGTTTCGTGTTCGGCTGGCTTACCTTTCTGATTCCTATGGCGTTGGGAATATGGAGTAGTATGAGTATGCTGGGGTACGGTTTTCTCACGGCAGTACTGTTGGCAAGTATGTATGCTTCCCACACCTTAATTGCCTATCCCATTATTAGTCGTTATGGACTGTCGCGTTTGCGCAGTGTCAATATAACCATTGGTGGTACTGCTGTCACCGTCACCCTTGCTTTGATTATTCTTGCCGTCATAGGAGGCATGTTTAAGGGGACTGTCGATGGCTGGTTCTGGGTATTTCTTGTGGCAAAAGTGGCTTTCCTCGGATTCCTGATTGTATTCTTTTTCCCCCGTATCGGACGCTGGTTCTTCCGGAAGTACGATGACAGCGTGATGCAGTTTGTGTTTGTGCTGGCGATGGTTTTCCTCGGAGGAGGATTGATGGAATTTGTAGGGATGGAGGGAATTTTAGGAGCTTTTCTGGCGGGCTTGGTATTGAATCGCCTGATTCCTCATGTATCTCCTTTGATGAACCGGTTGGAATTTGTGGGAAATGCGTTGTTTATTCCCTATTTCCTGATTGGTGTCGGAATGATTATTGATGTAAGAAGCCTGTTTACCGGAGGTGAAGCATTGAAGGTAGCTGCTGTGATGACAGTGGTGGCAACCTTTAGTAAATGGCTGGCTGCCTGGATCACACAAAAGATCTATCGGATGCAGTCGAATGAACGGAGCATGATATTCGGTTTAAGCAATGCGCAGGCCGCAGCTACGCTGGCGGCAGTGTTGATCGGTCATGAAATCATAATGGAGAATGGAGAGCGGTTGCTGAATGATGATGTCTTGAACGGTACGGTAGTGATGATACTTTTCACTTGTGTCATCAGTTCTTTGGTAACCGAACGTTCGGCACGTCGTTTTGCTTTGGATGAGAATGTGCAGGCGGAAGAAGAAGCTAAAAAAGTAAATACGGAACAAATCTTGATTCCGGTGGCTAACCCGGAGACGATTGAAGATTTGATTAATCTGGCTTTAGTAATAAAGGATACCAAGCAGAAAAATGCATTGGTGGCATTGAACGTTATCAATGACAATAACAGTTCGGAGAAAAAAGAGCAGCAGGGCAAACGTAATCTGGAGAAGGCTGCCATGATTGCCGCTGCCGCTGATGTGCCTGTTACGATGGTGAGTCGTTATGATTTGAATATTGCTTCGGGGATTATCCATACGATCAAAGAGTATGAGGCTACGGATATTGTGATCGGTCTGCACCGGAAAGCAAATATTGTCGACTCTTTCTTCGGACATCTGGCCGAAAGTCTGTTGAAAGGTACGCATCGTGAAGTGATGATTGCCAAATTCCTGATGCCTGTTAATACCCTGCGTCGAATCAATATTGCCGTTCCGCCAAAGGCTGAATATGAATCGGGATTCTCTAAATGGGTGGAACACTTCTGCCGTATGGGAAGTATCCTGGGCTGTCGGGTGCATTTTTTTGCCAATGAGCGTACATTGATGCGTGTTCAGCAACTTGTGAAAAAGCGACATGCAGGTACTCCGACGGAATTCTCCATATTGGAGGAGTGGGAGGATCTCTTGCTGTTGACAGGGCAGGTGAATTATGACCATTTATTGGTAGTTATCTCTGCCCGTCGCGGATCTATCTCTTATGATCCCTCTTTTGAACGTCTCCCGGCACAATTAGGAAAATATTTCTCTAATAATAGTTTGATAATCCTGTATCCCGACCAGTTTGGCGAACCGCAGGAAATTGTGTCATTCTCCGATCCTCGTGGACATAATGAGTCTCAACATTATGAGAAGGTCGGCAAATGGTTCTATAAATGGTTAAAGAAAAACTAATGGAAAGATACGACTGGCAACAGAGAACGGAACTCCTGTTAGGAGAGGAAAAGATGGAACGCATCCGGAACGCGCACGTATTGGTCGTGGGACTGGGTGGAGTAGGTGCTTATGCCGCCGAGATGATTTGCCGTGCAGGTGTCGGGCGGATGACGATTGTAGATGCCGATACAGTGCAGCCTACTAATATGAATCGTCAGTTGCCGGCCATGCATTCCACGCTGGGGAGGACGAAAGCGGAAGTGTTGGCAGCCCGTTATAAAGATATAAATCCGGCGATTGAGCTGACTGTCCTTCCTGTTTACCTGAAGGATGAAAATATACCGGAACTGCTGGATGCCGATAAATATGATTTTATAGTAGATGCTATTGATACGATCAGTCCGAAATGCTTTCTGATTTATGAAGCGATGAAACGTCGTATAAAGATAGTTTCCAGTATGGGAGCAGGGGCGAAGAGTGACATTACTCAGGTTCGTTTTGCCGATCTTTGGGAGACGTATCATTGCGGTTTGAGTAAGGCTGTGCGAAAGCGTTTGCAGAAGATGGGAATGAAACGGAAACTTCCGGTGGTATTCAGTACGGAGCAAGCCGATCCGAAAGCGGTATTGCTGACGGAGGATGAACAGAATAAGAAATCGACATGTGGAACAGTTAGTTATATGCCGGCCGTGTTTGGGTGTTATCTGGCTGAATATGTCATTAAACGATTATAAGGCTATTATGATAAAACTAGAAGGGATTACGAAGAGTTTCGGCTCATTACAGGTGTTGAAAGGCATTGATCTGGAAATCAACAAAGGAGAAATTATTAGTATTGTAGGCCCGAGCGGTGCGGGTAAAACTACGTTATTGCAGATAATGGGCACTTTAGATGAACCGGACGCAGGTGTGGTACAGATTGACGGAACAGTGGTGAGTCGGATGAAGGAGAAAGAACTATCTGCATTTCGTAATAAGAATATTGGTTTTGTTTTCCAGTTTCACCAACTACTGCCGGAGTTCACGGCATTGGAAAATGTGATGATTCCCGCTTTAATCGCCGGGGTATCTTCGAAGGAGGCGCACGAACGCGCTATGAAGATTCTGGATTTTATGGGACTGGTTGACAGGGCTTCTCATAAACCGAATGAATTGTCGGGAGGCGAGAAACAACGGGTGGCGGTAGCGAGGGCTTTAATCAACGATCCGGCAGTTATTCTGGCAGACGAACCATCCGGTAGTCTGGATACACATAATAAAGAAGATTTACATCAACTGTTCTTCGATTTGAGAGACCGGCTGGGGCAGACTTTTGTCATTGTGACGCATGACGAGGGGCTTGCCAAAATTACGGACCGGACCGTTCATATAGTGGATGGTATGATTAAAAAAGATTAATTAGAGAACCTAATTCCTAAAAATGTATACCAAAAAGGTAGAGCCTTGCAAGTGTTCTATCTTTTAGCTATATATTTATAGTCGCTTCTCTACGGAAGTCTGTGAAGATGATAGTAGAGTGTTTGTTTTGTTTGTGTGTGATGCATTCTTGTCTGGTGTGATAGGAATGCATCTTTTTTTTATTAATTATAACAAATGTAGGGCTCTAGCCGTTCAAGATCAATAGGAGTGAACTCCTCATAGAGAGATAATTGCTTCAGACTTTTTAAGAATCCTTTCTTTTTCCGATATTCTATGATAACCTTTGCTTGGTAGTAGTTTATGTATGGATGATGCATCATTCGTTCCATACCGGCTTTATTTACATTGATGCGGCGTGTCTGATGGGTGTCAATGGAAAACCACGGACGGAGTTTCTCTGCCTTTAGATGAATCTCCTGTAACTGCTCTATTCGGAAAAAGCCTCCCAGCCGTTCGCGGTAATTCACAATCATCCGGGCAATGCTGCTTCCGATTCCCGGAATCTTCTTCAGTTCGGTGGTATCTGCGGAGTTGAGGCTGATGATAGTTCCCGGGAGATATTTCACAATGGTGTCCCGTTGTATGCTTGGTGTGGTTAACAATCGTACCGTGTCTTTATTTGTCGAACTGAAATCTTCTGTAATTTGTATATAAGGACGAAGAGTCTGGTATTGTTCTTCCGTGAGTCCATATATCTTTCGGAAATCTTCTGGGTGGCGGAATTTACCTTGTTTATAGCGATAGTGCAGGATATTCTTTATCATCCAGGATGGTAACCCAAGCGAAAGAAAAGTAGTAGAGTCTGCGATGTTCGGATCGAACACCGCAAGTTTGATTTCCCTTTGAGGGGATGATTGAAAAGAATGACCGGACTTTTGGTGAGGTTGGGTTTCCCGGAGGGAGGAAATAAAGTCGTTGTATTCCTTATCGAACTTCTCGTTCTCTCTGCAGTCGGTATCTTCAGCGTGTGTGAAAAAGGAGAAGAGTTTAGGGGCGGCATATACTCCTAAAATAAGAACGACAAGGACGATAATGCCTTGTCGTTCAGTTTTAGTATAATAAAGGAAGTCTTTCCACATTATAGCTTGATTAATCCCAGTTCATTGATAAATATCAGTGAGATGGCGATTGGTGCCATATATTTTAATATAAAGATAATGAGTTTGTATACCGGTACCTTTAATGAACCGTCATTGGTAATCTCCGACCATACAATCTTCTTGTCCAGATACCATCCGGTAAAGAGGGAGATGCACAATCCGCCCAGTGGTAACATGATTTTAGCTGTTACAAAGTCGAAGAGGTCGAACATGCCCAGTCCGAAAACGGTAAATCCTTTCATGACTCCCAGTGATAATGAACAGAATATTCCGAGGAAGACACAACCGCCGGTGACTAACCTTGCTGCTTTTCCACGGGAGAGGTTGAACTCCTCATGTAAATAAGCGGTTACTACTTCGTGCAAGGAAATAGTAGAAGTTAAAGCAGCCATTGCCAACAACGCGTAGAACATGACAGAGAATATATATGCCAGTATGGGAACTCCGCTAAATGCCTGTTGGAATACATTAGGCAGGGTGATAAAGATCAGACTCGGACCAGAATCAGGTTGTATGCCTACGGAAAAAGCTGCCGGGAAAATGATAAATCCGGCTAGTATCGCCACAAAGGTATCAATGATTCCTACGCTGAAAGCTGTTTTAGTCAGGTTGGTTTCTTTGCTGAAATAGGAGGCGTACGTGCAAAGGCATCCCATTCCCAAACTCAATGAGAAGAACGCCTGTCCCATGGCACTCAAAAATACATTTCCGTCCACTTTGCTAAAGTCGGGCTTGAGCAGGAATTCGATACCTGCACCGGCTCCCGGCAGAGTGACCGAGCAAACAACCAGTATGAGGATAATGATAAACAGGGTAGGCATCATGATCTTGGAGGACTTTTCGATTCCTTTTTCTACCCCTTTCACAATGATGAAATGAGTAATCAACAAGAATGCCACCAACCATACAACCGGTCTCCATGGGCTGCTGGAGAATTGTTGAAAAGAGGATATGAACTCTCCGGAGGTTTTTCCGGCAAAGCCATTAGTAGCAGCTTCAAAAATATATTCGAGTGTCCATCCTGCTACTACAGCATAATAACTAAGTATCAGGAAGCCTGCCAATACTCCCATGCGTCCTACCCAACGCCAATGTGTTCCAGGTGCTAATTTCTGATATGCTCTCGCTGTGTTAGCTCTCGAACGGCGTCCTATCAGGAACTCGGCAATCATAATAGGCAATCCCAGAAGAAGAATGCAGCCTAAATAGATCAATATAAAAGCAGCGCCTCCATGGTTTCCTGTTTCATAGGGAAATCTCCATATATTACCCAATCCGACTGCAGAGCCGGCAGAAGCGAGTATGACTCCTAATTTACTGCCGAAGTTTGCTCTATCTTTTTTTGCCATAAATCTTGTTTTATCTTACAAATCGTTATAAAATATACGTATTAGAGCGCAAATATAGAAAATGATACTTATATTTGCACGAAAATTGTAACATTATTTAGATATGCTATCTTATATTAAGAAATATCCAATCTCGCTTTTTATCATTCTGACAGTGATTTATCTGTCGTTCTTTAAACCGCCTAAGACGGATTTAGATGAAATTCCTAACCTCGACAAACTGGTTCATGTTTGTATGTATTTGGGTATGTCGGGGATGCTGTGGCTGGAATTTTTGCGTGCACATCGCAGGGACAATGCTCCGATATGGCATGCATGGGTAGGCGCATTCCTTTGCCCTGTACTTTTTAGTGGTTGTGTGGAATTGTTGCAGGAATATTGCACTACTTACCGGGGTGGAGACTGGTTGGACTTTGCAGCTAATACTACGGGAGCGATTCTGGCTAGTTTAATAGCCTATTATGTCGTACGCCCCAGAATGATGAATAAGCAGTGAATGAAAAATAGAAACGGTGAATAATGGTTGCATCCAATATTCACCGTTTATAATTTACTGTTCACTCGTTTATTTTTCCGTTTACAAATACTCTACCGTTGAGCTAAGTTTGATCCCGTTAGAGCCTTTGATAAGAATAGTATGCCCTTTGGGTTTGTTAGCTTGCAGATCCTTTATAACTTCTTGCGCATTGGCGTAAGTCTTGAAAGAGTGTTCGCTTGCGGCAAACAGTTCTCCTACGAGCCATACTTTCTCAAAGCCACTTTCCTTTATGTAATCAACGATTTTCTGATGTTCGGTCGGGCTTTCAGCACCCAGTTCGCGCATATCTCCTAATATGAGCATCTTGTGGGGAACTGTCATGTTCCGGAAGTTTTGCAAAGCAGCCATCATGCTGGTTGGATTTGCATTATATGCGTCGATGATAAGCGTGTTATCTTCTGTCTTTTTAAGTTGGGAGCGATTGTTCTGTGGCGTATAGCTTGCCAGAGCCTCATCAATCTTCTTCGCTTCCACTCCAAAGAAACGTCCGATAGTGATGGCAGCCAGGGCATTCGGGAAATTATATTCTCCGATCAACTGTGTGCGAACTTGATGGCGTTCACCGTCCTTACCGGCTTTCCATTCGAAAGCGAGATAAGGCGAATTGTCAGTAATCTGTCCGTTGACATAGAGATCATCTTCAGTTCCATAAGAAATCAGGTTCAATCCTTGTGCGATATTCATCAAATAAGCGTTATCGTGATGAATAAAAGTGATGGCATCTTTCTTACGGAGGAAATCATATAACTCTCCTTTAGTCTTAATCACTCCTTCGAAAGAACCGAATCCTTCCAGGTGAGCTTTACCTACATTGGTGATAATGCCATAATCCGGTTCGGCTATTTCACAAAGAAACTTGATTTCTCCCGGATGATTGGCACCCATCTCGATAACAGCAAGGTCATGCTCCGATTTCAAACGCAATAGGGTGGTCGGTACACCGATGTGGTTGTTGAGATTACCTAAAGTATAAAGCACGTTATGGGCTTGGCAGAGAACACTGGATATTAATTCTTTGGTGGTCGTTTTCCCATTAGTGCCCGTAATACCGATCACACGCGTTCCGAGTTGGCGGCGATGATAGTTGGCAAGTTGCTGCATTGTCTGCAAGCAGTTGTCTACAAGTATATATCGTTTATCACCTTCTACGGCATATTCGGCTTCATCAATAATGGCAAATGCGCATCCGGAGTCTAGCGCTAGTTTTGCAAATGCATTACCGTTGAACGACTCACCTTTCAAGGCGATAAACAAAGAACCGTCCGGGCAGTTCCGGCTATCAGTAGTTACTGATTGGCAATCCAGAAAAATCTGGTAAAGAGCAGAAAGTTTCATAACCTGATCTTTTATTTAAAACGCTGCAAAGATAGGCTATTCTTTCGGATTTGATGGGAGTTCGGACAGATTTTTACTTAGGCATATACCAAAGGAAGAGTCAGTATCATCCGGCATCCGTCCGTATAGGAAGAGTCGATCCGGAGGCTGCCTCCTAACTTCTCGGCAATGCTCCGGCATATCGGCAGTCCGAGACCGGTGCCCTGTGTGAAAGAATTCATTTTGTAGAAACGCTCAAATACCGCCTCCTGCTGATCTTTCGGAATACCAGTTCCTGTATCGGTGACACTGATTTCAATTTTCTTTTCAGCTTCCAGTACGGAATAAGCTATGCGGATACTGCCATGAGTTGTAAATTTGGCGGCATTATGCGCCAAGTTGTTCAACACCTGTGATATGCGTTCCGAATTACTGCGTATGAGCAGGTTTTCTTTTGTAGGTTCGAACAGAACTTCCACATCCTTTTGCCTGTTGTCTTTGGCCACTTCAGAGGCAAGTTGACAGATCGTATTCATATCTGTTTCATCATCTGTGGGCAGTTGCTCATATTGATCCAGTTCCGACAGAGCGAGCACGTCAGTGACCAGTCGGAGCAAGTCGTTACTGTTGCTCTTGATAATATTGACAAACTCCTGTGTTTCCGGACTATTGCTGTAGTGATCGCTTAACACCTGCGAGAAGCCTACAATAGAGTTGAGCGGTGTACGGATTTCATGGGTCATGCTCTGGATGAACGTTGTCTTCATCCGGCTGCTCGCTTCCGCTATGTCTTTGGCTTTACGTAATTCTTCCCTCGACACCGTAAGTTCCTCATTCTTTGTTTTGAGTTCTGCTTCCGAAACTTTCAGTTTGCGTTTCAGGAAGTTTTCTCTATAAAGGAATAAGAATAGAATACCTAATAAAATAATCAATGAGATAATCAATGTTGTTTTATTATGCAACTCCTTTTCCTGTGCCTGGAGCATTAGTTCTTTCTTTTCGGCATTGAGTTTCTCAACGTTTAGCAAGGTGGCAAATTCGCTGCTGGCTACTTGCTCATTGGCTATTTTTAAGGAGTCATCGGTGTTGATATACATTTGCAGATATTTGACTGCCATGTTCATATTCCCCATCTTCTGGTAGATTTCTCCCTGTGTACGATAGTGACTGCTGCTAAGTATACTTTCACTTAAACGGTGCTCTTCCTTTTCTTGCATCTCTGCAGCTTCCAGTGCTTTTTGATATTGCCTGGTCTGCTGATAGTACAAACATTCTATATTGTACAGTCTCTTTTTGATCGATTCCAGTCTTTTATCCTGTTCGAATGCAATCTGACATTCTTTCAATATTTTTTCGGCTGCCTGAAAGTCACCGAACTTGCTGTAGTAGTTAACGTACTCCAACTTGGCAGATATTTGCTGTGTAGAAGAATTGGCTGTTGAAATGGCCTTTTCCACAGCTCTCAATGCTTCTTTTTGCTTTTTCTGGCTGATGTAATAGTTGGCTATCTGGGCATACGTCTGGGAAATATTATAGTTTTCGATATTGTATTTTTCAGTTAGTTCGATTTCCTTCAACCGCCATTCGAAGGCCATCGAATCGAATCTTTTGATAGTGTAGATTTGCGACATAATGTTGTAGCAACGGGACAAACCGGTTTTGTCATCCTCTTCCTGAGCTTCTTTTAACATATTTTGCACTTCATAAAGTGCTATGTTTGTTCTGCTTGTTTTTAAGTAATAGGTAACTAGCCTGTTGGCCCATGCAAAATAATAATATTTAGGCTGATGAGTGGCTTTGGCGAATTCTTTTACTTTGTTGGTATAGTGGATGACACTATCTTCATTGGTTCCCTGAAAATAATAGTAATCCAGTCGGGTGGCTATGGCTACTGCCTGCATTCGTTCATCATGCCGTTCACCGGCCATTCTGAACAATGTGTCGGACATGCTAAGCACAACAGGCTTTAATAAGTATTCTTGACAACGTTGATAATATTCATAGAGAGTAGAGTCAACATTGAAAGTTTCAGCCTCTTTTTGAGCTTTAGCAGTAGTGGTAAAGAACAAAATGAGGAAAAGAAATTCTACGTGAAATAGGGTTAATCGGCTCATGGTATGAATTTTTCGGTTTCTTCTATAGTTTGCAAATATACGTTTATTTCTTCTTTTTAGTACGAATACTTGCTTTTTTTATCTACATTTGTAGGCGATCTAAAAGGAATGTTGTCAATGATGAAACCTATATCTCCTATTTATATAAATGTAAAAGGGCGGTTGCTCGATCTTGCTACTCCGCAGGTGATGGGAATATTGAATGTAACTCCCGATTCTTTTTATTCCGGCAGCCGGATGCAGACCAAAGAGGACATTGCTGCCCGGGCCCGTCAGATACTTGATGAAGGTGCTTCGATAATTGATATAGGCGCCTATTCTTCACGGCCGAATGCCGAACATATTTCTGCTGAAGAAGAGATGAACAGACTGCGTACCGGTCTGGAAATCCTGAACCATAATCATCCGGAAGCTATTATCTCTGTTGATACTTTCCGGGCTGATGTAGCCGAAGAATGTGTGAAAGAATATGGAGTTGCTATGATTAATGACATAGCTGCCGGTGAAATGGATCACCGGATGTTTCAGACAGTAGCCGACTTGGGAGTGCCCTATATTATGATGCATATGAAGGGAACACCCCAAAGTATGCAGAAAGAACCGTCTTATGATAACCTGATTAAAGATGTTTTCCTGTATTTCGCTCGTAAAGTGCAGCAACTTCGCGACTTGGGAGTGAAAGATATCATTCTCGATCCGGGATTCGGATTCGGAAAAACATTGGAGCATAATTATGAACTGATGGCGCATCTGGAAGAATTCCACATATTCGAACTTCCCGTTTTAGTGGGAGTTTCGCGGAAATCAATGATTTATAAATTATTGGGAGGAACCCCGCAAGATTCATTAAACGGGACAACCGTATTGGACACTGTTGCGTTGATGAAAGGAGCGCACATCCTGCGTGTACATGATGTGCGTGAGGCGGTGGAAGCTGTCCGGATCACAGAGAAATTAAAAATAGAGAGTGGATATGACAAATAAGAGGAGGGTGCATGTTTTTTGAGTTTGGCATAAAAGATTTTATCGATATCCTGCTGGTAGCTTTTGTTTTGTACTATACCTACAAACTGATGAAAGCTTCCGGCTCCATCAAGGTATTCACCGGAATTTTGGTTTTTATTCTGATCTGGCTGGTGGTGACACAAGTGCTGGAGATGAAACTGTTGGGTTCTATTTTCGACACATTGATGAATGTGGGTGTAATAGCGTTGATTGTGCTTTTCCAAGATGAGATACGCCGTTTCCTTTTGACTTTGGGATCTCACGGGCATGTCAGTGCATTGGCCCGTCTCTTTAGCGGATCGAAGAAAGAATCGTTGAAGCACGATGATATCATGCCCGTGGTAATGGCTTGTTTAAGCATGGGGAAACAAAAAGTTGGCGCATTGATTGTCATTGAGCATAATACTCCTTTAGATGAGGTCGTTCGTACGGGCGAATTGATTGATGCGGCAATCAATCAGCGTTTAATCGAGAATATCTTTTTCAAGAATAGCCCGTTGCACGATGGAGCGATGGTTATCAGCAAAAAACGTATCAAGGCGGCGGGATGTATCCTTCCTGTTTCCCATGATTTGAATATACCGAAGGAACTTGGTTTGCGGCATCGCGCAGCGATGGGAATCTCTCAACAGTCGGATGCACATGCCATTATTGTTTCAGAGGAGACGGGCGCTATCTCCGTAGCCTATCGCGGACAATTCTATCTCCGCCTGAATGCGGAAGAACTGGAAAGTCTATTGACAAAAGAAAACTGATTTTATTGTAATCACATACCGGACAAATGGTCGGAAGATGAGCATGGTAAAATGCCTCTCATCTTCCGACCATTGTTGTTTTATCTGCTATTTGGCGCTATTTTGCTTTATTTCCAACCCTTTTTGAATGATAATTATGCCCTCCTTTTTAGGTGAATCGCCTACCTTTGCCGTATACTATTAAAATTCTATTTTTGAATAAACCATGAAAAACAGATTGATTGCTTTACTGGTACTTTTTACAGTTATTTTCTTTAGTACTGCACAGGCGCAAACTACTGCACGGAAGTTTGAGGCAGGCAAGAACACATTCTTGCTGGATGGAAAACCGTTTGTGGTGAAGGCTGCCGAGTTGCATTACACCCGCATCCCGCAAGCTTATTGGGAACATCGCATTGAGATGTGCAAGGCATTAGGCATGAATACTATTTGTATTTATATTTTCTGGAATATCCATGAACAGGAAGAAGGAAAGTTTGATTTTTCCGGTCAGAATGATATTGCAGCTTTCTGCCGTGCGGCACAGAAACACGGTATGTATGTCATTGTCCGTCCTGGTCCGTATGTATGTGCGGAGTGGGAGATGGGGGGACTTCCCTGGTGGCTGTTGAAGAAAAAAGATATAGCCTTGCGTACGCTCGATCCCTATTATATGGAACGGGTAGGCATCTTTATGAAAGAGGTCGGTAAGCAACTGGCTCCGCTGCAAGTGAATAAAGGGGGAAATATCATCATGGTACAGGTAGAGAATGAATACGGTTCTTATGGAATCGACAAACCTTATGTCTCTGCCGTGCGCGACCTGGTTCGTGAATCCGGTTTTTCCGATGTACCTCTGTTTCAATGTGACTGGAGCAGTAACTTCACCAATAACGCGCTCGATGACCTGATTTGGACGGTGAACTTTGGAACAGGTGCCAATATCGACCAGCAATTTAAAAAACTCAAAGAACTTCGTCCTGAAACTCCGTTGATGTGTAGCGAGTTCTGGAGCGGATGGTTCGACCACTGGGGACGCAAACATGAGACACGTCCTGCAAAAGATATGGTACAGGGCATCAAGGATATGCTCGACCGGAACATCTCTTTCAGTCTGTATATGACTCACGGAGGAACGACTTTCGGACATTGGGGAGGTGCGAACAACCCGGCTTATTCTGCCATGTGCAGCTCATACGATTATGATGCTCCGATTAGCGAACCCGGATGGACGACCGACAAGTTTTTCTTGCTTCGTGACTTGTTGAAAAACTATCTTCCGGCAGGTGAGACGTTGCCCGCAGTGCCCGCAGCTCTGCCTGTTATTGAAATCCCCGAGTTTCACTTCCATAAAGTGGCTCCGCTTTTCTCAAATCTGCCGGAGGCAAAACAAACGGTGGATATTCAACCGATGGAACAATTCAACCAGGGATGGGGAACGATTCTGTATCGTACCACATTGCCCGAAACGACTCTTGCAGGCACCACTTTGAAAATTACGGAAGTGCACGACTGGGCGCAGATATATGCCGACGGTAAACTGCTGGCACGCTTGGACCGTCGTAAGGGAGAATTTACAACGACCCTGCCCGCGCTGAAAAAAGGCACACAACTGGATATTCTTGTGGAAGCAATGGGACGTGTTAACTTTGACAAATCCATCCACGACCGCAAAGGAATCACTGAAAAGGTGGAACTTATTTCGGGTAACCAGACTAAGGAATTGAAAAACTGGACTGTATATAACTTCCCGGTAGATTATTCCTTTATAAAAGATAAGAAATATAGCGATACAAAGATATTACCGACTATGCCTGCCTATTATAAGAGCACCTTTACACTGGATAAAGTAGGAGATACTTTCCTGGATATGAGTACATGGGGAAAAGGTATGGTCTGGGTGAACGGTCATGCAATGGGGCGTTTCTGGGAAATCGGTCCGCAGCAGACTCTCTTTATGCCGGGGTGCTGGCTGAAAGAAGGAGAGAATGAAATCCTCGTTCTGGATTTGAAAGGTCCTACCCGGGCTTCCATCAAAGGTTTGAAGAAACCAATTCTCGATGTGCTTCGTGAAAAAGCTCCCGAAACACACCGCAAGGATGGAGAAAAACTGAAACTGACGGGTGAGAAAGTGGGCCATGAAGGAGCTTTCACTCCGGGTAACGGCTGGCAGGAAGTGCGATTTGCCACTCCGGTGAAAGGACGTTATTTCTGTCTGGAAGCACTTTCTCCACAAGCAAATGATAACATCGCAGCGATAGCAGAGTTTGATGTCCTGGGAGCTGATGGTAAACCGGTATCCCGCGAACATTGGAAGATTCGTTATGCCGATAGTGAAGAAACGCGTAGTGGCAACCGTACAGCCGACAAGATATTCGACTTGCAGGAATCCACTTTCTGGATGACAGTGGACAATGTTCCTTATCCTCATCAATTGGTAATTGACTTGAGCAAAGTGGAAAATGTGACCGGTTTCCGCTATCTGCCTCGTGCCGAAAAAGGGTATCCGGGTATGATTAAGGAATATCGTGTATATGTGAAACCTGCTGATTTCAACTACTAAACAGTGAATGAACAAGAATAAAACAATGGATGAAAAAGCATTGAAATGATGATGAATATGAAGAAAAATATAATTCTTTTCGCATTCCTATTTATAGGAGTGCTGACTGGGTATTGCCAGCAATCTGCTTACCTGTTTGTTTACTTTACCGGCAATCGCATGAGTGAGGAAGCCGTCCGGATGGCTGTTAGTCTTGATGGATATAATTATAAAGCCTTGAATGGAAATCAGCCGGTACTTGATTCCCGTGTGATTAGTTCGACAGGTGGAGTGCGTGATCCCCATATTCTGCGTTGTGAAGATGGGAAGACGTTTTATATGGTGGTTACGGATATGGTATCCGGAAATGGATGGAGTTCTAACCGTGCCATGGTACTTTTGAAATCAAAAGACCTTGTACACTGGACTTCCAATGTCGTGAATATCCAAAAGAAATATCCAGATCAGGAGGATCTGAAACGTGTGTGGGCACCACAAACTATTTATGATAAGGAAGCTGGGAAGTACATGGTTTACTGGTCTATGCAACATGGCAATGGTCCCGATATCATTTATTATGCTTATGCCAACAAAGATTTTACAGATATAGAAGGAGAACCGAAGCCACTGTTTCTTCCGAAAAACAGAAAATCATGTATTGATGGCGACATTATTTATAAAGATGGACTCTATCATTTGTTCTACAAAACGGAAGGGAATGGAAATGGAATTAAAAAAGCGACTACTTCCTCTCTGACCTCCGGACAGTGGGCGGAATCGGATGATTATAAGCAGCAGACGAAGGATGCGGTAGAAGGTGCAGGTATTTTCCCGCTGGTTGGTTCCGATAAGTATATTTTGATGTATGATGTATATACGAAAGGTAAATACCAGTTTACCGAAAGTTCCGATCTGGAACATTTCAAAGTGATTGACCATGCTATCAGTATGGATTTCCATCCGCGCCATGGCACTGTCATGCCGATTACCCCAAAAGAGTTGAAACGCCTCTTCAAGGTCTATGGTAAACCCGAAGGTTTCTGAACTAAAATATCTCGTGGGACAGGAGAAAAATACCTGTCCCTGATTTGTTAAACCAATTGTTTTTCAGGCGGGTAATCTTCGCTTCCCAGTGAGTATTCCCATCCTTTTGTTTTCTTTTGAGTTATTCTGATAAGATGGATTCAACTAGTTGTAATCCAGGAAAACAGTATACGATATGGGGAAAAGTGTATATTTTACCCTTGTTTACTTGTTTCTTATATATTTTTAAGTGTATAATTACCAATTATTATATGAAACACGCTTGTTAGAATGATGAAAATCTTAACTTTGCGATTGATAATCTTAATGCAATATATACCATGAGAAAATTATTCCTCTTTTTAGTTGTCTTGTTTTTGTCGTTCCAGCAGCTCACTTTAGCTGCAATCAAAGAAATGACGAGTACACCCGATTCGGTTTATCTGTTTTCTTTTGCAACTTCCGGAGACGACGGACGCAGCGGACTCCGTTTTGCCTGGAGTACAGATAAAGAAAACTGGTTTGAAATTGGCCGGAACTACGGATATCTCCGGTGCGATTATAGCCGCTGGGGATCACAGAAGAAAATGCTCGATCCTTATTTGAAACAATCGCCCGATGGCGAATGGATTTGTACCTGGAAACTGAATGACCATGATGGATACGGCCAGGCTACTTCCAAGGATTTAATCAACTGGACCAGTCAGAAATATCCCCGTACTACGCCGGATTTTGACGGAGTGAGAGTGAAAGCTATTGTTGCCGGAGAAGAGCAGAAAGGAAATATCAACCGGGTAGTTTGGACCTTGGTGGATGGATTGGATAAAAATTATGGCTGGAATCAATATCGGAACTCATTACATGGAGAACGTCCGATACAGGATGGAGAACGTTTTGCCGGTTTGAAGCCTGTAAAAGCAACGGTCACTGTACAACCGGAAGGTGCAAAGGCCATTAGTGATGTATTGCTGGGCGCTTTTTTTGAAGACATCAATTATTCGGCAGACGGAGGACTCTACGCAGAACTTATCCAAAACCGCGACTTCGAGTACGACCCTTCGGACAGGGAAGGAGATAAGAACTGGAACAGCACTCATTCCTGGGCACTGAAAGGAGAGAAAACGACTTTCACTATTGATACTACCGACCCTATTCATATCAATAACCCACATTATGCCGTGCTGAATGTAGAACAACCGGGAGCTGCATTAGAAAATACAGGTTTTGATGGAATCGCACTGAACACCGGAGAGAAATATGATTTTTCCATCTTCGCCCGGGTTCCGCAGGGTAAATCAAATAAATTGCAGGTTCGTCTGGTAGATGGAAAAGGAAATGTGTGTGGAGAAACTTCTCTAACAGTATCTTCCCGTCAATGGAAAACATATAAAGCAGTGATAGCTGCTAAAGCTACTGCGGACACTCATCTCGAAATCATCCCTCAATCTGTTGGTGAATTGAATCTGGACATGATTTCCTTATTCCCGCAAAGTACATTTAAAGGACGTAAGAACGGGCTTCGCAAAGATCTGGCTCAAGTGTTGGCTGATATTCATCCCCGTTTCATCCGTTTCCCCGGTGGTTGTGTGGCTCACGGTGATGGTTTGAAGAATATTTATCAATGGAAAAATACAGTAGGCCCGTTGGAAGCAAGAAAAGCGCAGCGTAACCTTTGGGGATACCATCAAAGCATGGGATTGGGTTATTTTGAATATTTCCAGTTTTGCGAAGATATTGGTGCGGAACCGCTTCCAGTGCTGGCGGCTGGTGTTCCTTGCCAGAACTCTGCCTGTCACGGCGACTTGAGAGGAGGGCAGCAAGGCGGTATTCCAATGAGCGAAATGGGAGCCTATATTCAGGATATTCTTGATCTGATAGAATGGGCAAACGGTGACGCAAAGAAGACAAAGTGGGGAAAGGTACGTGCCGAAGCCGGGCATCCGAAACCATTCAATTTGAAATACATCGGTATCGGAAATGAAGATCTTATCACTGATATCTTCGAAGAACGCTTCACGATGATCTTCAATGCCATCAAAGAAAAATATCCAGAAATGATTGTTGTCGGTACAGTGGGACCATTCAATGAGGGTACAGACTACGTGGAAGGATGGAAGTTGGCGGACAAACTGGGTATTCCGATGGTCGACGAACATTATTACCAGACTCCGGGATGGTTCCTGAACAACCAGGATTTCTACGACAAATACGATCGTTCGAAAAAGACAAAAGTATACTTGGGCGAATATGCAACTCACATACCGGGACGAAAGGCGAATATCGAAACAGCACTGACAGAAGCTCTTTATCTTGCAGCCTTGGAACGTAATGGCGATGTTGTCCACATGACTTCCTATGCCCCTCTTCTCGCTAAAGAAGGACATACCCAGTGGAATCCGGATTTGATTTACTTCAATAACCGGGAAGTGAAACCTACCACCGGATATTATGTTCAGAAACTCTATGGGCAGAATGCCGGGAACGAATATTTTCCGTCGCAGATCACTCTTGATAATAGAGACGATCAAGTGCGGAAACGCATTGCTTCTTCTATTGTCCGTGACTCGGCAAGTGGTGATGTGATTGTGAAACTGGTCAATTTACTTCCCGTAGAAGTGAATACGAATATCGATCTTTCCGGAATCGGTGCTATACAGTCTTCTGCAAAAAGAACCATACTGACCGGCAAACCGGCTGATACCCCGCTACCTGTTGAAGACACGATGGAAGTAGCAGAAATGTTTGACTATCAATTACCTGCCTATTCTTTTACGGTGATCCGTATAAAGAAGGCAAATGAGAAATAACAGAAAAAAGTGAAGATAATAACGACATAGATAATATGAAGAAGATAATAAGTACCCTGCTGGCTAGTTGCTGTCTGACTTCTCTGATAGCACAGGAAGTGGTAGTGAAAGGGCCGGATGAAAAACTGCAATTGGTTGTATCTGCTTCTCCAGCCGAAAAGTCAAGTTATTCGATTACCTACAATGGAAAGACAATGTTGGAGAAATCTCCTTTGGGTATGAATACGAATATCGGTGATTTTGCAAAAGGGATGAAACTGACAGGACACGCTGTTACTCCGATTGATACTGTCTATCATCAGGATCGTATTAAAACCTCCAAAGTGCATTATCAGGCAAACGAACTGATTTGTAATTTTGAGAATCCGAAAGGGCAGAAAATAGATGTAGTCTTTCGTGTCAGCAATCACGATGTAGCTTTCCGTTATACTCTTCCGCGTCAGGATGGAAAAGGAAGTGTAACGGTAACTGCCGAAGAAACCGGCTTTCGCTTTCCGCAACAAACAACTACTTTCTTATGTCCGCAAAGCGATGCCATGATAGGTTGGAAACGTACCAAACCCAGTTATGAGGAAGAGTACAAGGCAGATGCTCCCATGAGTAACCGTTCGCAGTACGGGCATGGCTACACGTTCCCTTGTCTGTTCCGTATCGGTGACGATGGTTGGGTATTAGTCAGCGAAACAGGTGTAGACAGTCGTTATTGCGGTTCTCGTTTGAGCGATGTAAGCGAAGGCAATCTGTATACGGTTGCTTTCCCGATGGCTGAAGAAAATAACGGTAACGGAACTTCTGCTCCGGCATTTGCCCTTCCCGGTGCTACTCCCTGGCGTACCATAACTGTTGGCGAAACCTTGAAACCGATTGTGGAAACAACCGTTATCTGGGATGTCGTACGTCCTCTTTATGAAACGAAGCATGACTACCGTTTCGGACGCGGCACATGGAGCTGGATTCTCTGGCAGGATGGTAGTATCAACTGTGACGATCAGGTGCGCTATATTGATTTTGCAGCTGCAATGGGGTATGAGTATGCCTTGATCGATAACTGGTGGGATACGAACATCGGCCGTGACCGTATGAAATCTTTGATAGAATACGCACGAAGCAAAGGAGTGGAACTCTTCTTATGGTATAGCTCTTCCGGCTATTGGAATGATATTGAGCAGGGGCCGGTGAATCACATGGACAATGCCATTATCCGCAAACGTGAAATGAAATGGTTGCAAAGCCTTGGAGTGAAAGGAATCAAAGTTGATTTCTTTGGTGGCGACAAGCAGGAAACGATGCGCCTGTATGAAGATATTTTGAGTGATGCTGACGACCACGGTCTGATGGTAATCTTCCACGGTTGCACCATCCCTCGAGGATGGGAACGTATGTACCCGAATTATGTAGGCAGCGAGGCTGTACTGGCCTCCGAAAATATGGTTTTCGGCCAGCACTTCTGTGATGAAGAGGCTTTCAATGCCTGTCTGCATCCGTTTATCCGCAACGCGGTGGGTTGCATGGAATTCGGTGGTTGTTTTCTGAACAAACGGCTGAATCGCAACAATGACGGAGGAACTACCCGCCGTACTACTGATATATTTCAATTAGCCACTACCGTATTATTCCAGAATCCGGTACAGAATTTTGCGCTTGCTCCCAACAACCTGAAAGATGTTTCCCCTGTTTGTATGGACTATATGAAAACGGTTCCTACCACATGGGATGAGACACGTTTTATTGACGGATATCCGGGGAAATATGTAGTTTTGGCGCGTCGCCACGGTGACACCTGGTATCTGGCAGCAGTGAATGCCGGGAAAGAAATCGTAAAGTTGAAACTGGATTTAGATATGTTTGCCGGAAAAACTGTTTCTCTGTATAAGGATGATAAAAAAGGAGAACCGCAGCTTCTGCCGTTGAAAGTGAAAGAAAACGGAAAAGTGCAACTGGAAATCCTTCCACAGGGAGGTGTTCTATTGGTGAATAGAAGCGTGGCGGGATCATATGGGAAATGATTGTTCGGCAAAAGTTTGGTAGAATCATTATTTATAGCGTAATTTGTGTAGCATAAAAAGTACTACAATAATTACGCTATAAATAATTGCTTGAATATGAATGACGTAAATAATCCTTTTTTGATTTATGCCTATGCTGGTCCTAAGTATTTCTGTGATCGGATAGAAGAAACGGAACATTTGATTTCCGCTTTACGGAATGGAAGAAATGTGACCTTAATGAGTCCTCGCCGTATGGGTAAGACCGGATTAATACAGAACGTCTTTCATCAGATACGACGGGAGTATCCGGAGGCAGCTTGTTTTTACATGGATATTTTTTCTACGACATGTCTGGATGATTTTATCATTCAGTTCGGGCAGACTGTGATTGGTAAATTAGATAATTTATCGCAGAAGACGCTGGCGACAATCAGTGGCTTTTTTAGAAGTTGTCGTTTAGTGTTTTCCCCCGATGTCTTAACGGGAGTGCCACAAGCAACTCTTGATTTTCAACCTTCCCAGGCACAGGCAACATTAAAAGAGATTTTTGATTACCTGGAACATTCGGGAAAAGAATGTTATATCGCTATTGATGAATTTCAGCAGATCACTGAATATCCGGAAAAAGGAGTAGAAGGCTTGTTGCGTTCTTACATTCAATTTTTACCTCATGTACATTTTATTTTTTCAGGAAGTAAACAACATCTGATGGCAGAAATGTTTGGTTCAGCGAAACGTCCTTTTTACCGGAGTACGGAAAAGATGAATCTGGCATCCATCCCTTTAGAGCATTATTCTCTTTTTGCCATACGTTGGATGCAGGCCGGAGGAAAGGAATTGAGTGATGAACTCTTTCAGATGATTTATCGACGTTTTAATGGGCATACATGGTATGTACAGTATGTGCTGAACCGACTTTATGAACAAAAGGAGCCCGTCTTGAATGAAACCATATTTGAGAAATGTTTGGCAGATATAGTTCGTTCCGAGGTGGATGAATACCAGCGTTTATATGGTATGTTGACCGAAAATCAGTCAACTTTGTTGCGCGCTATCGCCCGGGAGCAATTCGTAACGGCTATTAATAGTTCTATATTTATTAAGAAATATGGATTGAAAGGTTCGAGTAGTATTAATGCAGCCCTTAAATTCCTGATTAATAAAGAATATGTATTTAAGGCGGAAGAGGGATATTGTGTATACGACCGTTTTATGGAATTGTGGTTGCAGACATTACCTTACGCTGGTATACTAAAATAATCATATTCAAGAAAATACCCTTCACCTTTCACAATGCCCTATTCATCGGCATTAGCGGGTGAAGGGCAGGCTTTCACCTTTCTACCCTGACTTTCACAGATTGTCTAGTTTGCTAAATCCTTCATCTATAGTTGGCAGAAGAAGTGTTAGCAGATAGCTTCCGGACTATTATAGGAAAACTTCTTTTCTATAAAGGATAAACTTCTTTTGTATAGGAACCAAACTTTCTTTGCCTTATAAGAAAACTATAAATGCAAGCTTTGATTATATAAATGAAACTTGCATTTGTATAATCAAAGCTTTTGTTTTTATAAACGCAACTTGCAATTATAGATTGCATTTAATGAAAAGCAAGTTTACATACTGGTAATAAGAAGTTTACCAGTAATCAAAAGAAAGTTTGTTATTAATGAAAAAGAAGTTAGTTAGTAATGAGTAGGAAACAGGTTAGATATGTCTTTAGAAGTAACAGGTGGAGAAGAATTATGCAGGGGTAAGAAAACGGAGGGTGAAAGGCGGATGAAAGAGTAACCTTCACCCGCAAATGCCGATGAATAGGGCATTGTGAAAGGTGAAGGCTGTATTTGTGAAATTAAAAAATAGGTGTTAGGGGGAAATCTACCGATTGGTTACTGTTTATTTCCCCAGTGTGAGATGGTGGGAATTAAGTTGAAACTTTATAATTTTAAGTTTACTCTCTTTCCCTTATAAGAAACTGATTGATCGAACGTCGTAGCATCACCGTCACCACAACCTTTTCCCGGTTCTACAATGATAATATTGAATTTACGATTTTTCAGCATTCCTTTGTAATTACCTTGGCGGTCGTTAATCGTCAGGGTGCGGTCTTTATCATTCCATTTCATGGCAATGGTAGTGTATGCTCCCTTTTCGTAATTGTAGTTGTCGAACTCATCTTCGTAAAGAGTAAATTCAGCGTCGGCGCCCGGATAAATGCGAAGTGTCAGATTATCCCATTTCTTTTCGGTGGAATATTGTACAGCCGGTCCCCAAGGTAGGATAGAACCTGCACGGACATAGACAGGCATGATGTCGATAGGCACTTCACGCTGGATGGTTTGTCCGCCTTTCAGGCTTTTTCCGGTCCAGAAATCAACCCATTGGGCACCTGCGGGTAGATAAACATCTGTCTTTCCTATCTTATTCATATTCTTCTGATAGCCGTTCTGTTTGTCGTCCTGCCATGTATAAAGCGAATCAGTTACGGGGCGGACAAGGAAATTACGGCCAAACATATACTCTGTATCCATCTCAAGTACTTTCTTATCTTTAGGAAAATCCATCATGAGTGGTCGGATGATGCTGCCCGCTTTGTTGGTAACTTCCCATGAAGTGCTGTAGAGATAGGGCAAAAGGCGATAGCGCAGGTGAGTATATTTTTCGAGTGCGTCATAAGCCCAGTCTCCTTTCTTGCCGAACTGGTATATTTCCACAGCTACCGGACTGGAATTGTGTGAACGCATGATCGGCTGGAATGCTCCCCACTGATACCAGCGCACGTGCAATTCATGATAAGCGATATTGTGTACATTATTGTTATATTTCCATGCGAAGAAGCCGCCCAGGTCGGTATTCCAGTATGGTATGCCGCATAGTGAGTAATTTAGTCCTGCCGCCAGTTGTTTCTTCATCACTTCCCAGGTAGAGACTACATCGCCGCTCCATGAATGTGACGCATAACGTTGCTGTCCTAGGAAAGACGAACGTGTGAGCAGGAATACCCGCTTGTCGGAAGTGGTGGCACGTTGATGTTCGTATACACCCTTGTTGGACATCAAAGGAAAAGCGTTGTGCACTCTGCGGAATGAACCCAGATAAGTGGGGGTATCAAAATCTTTGTCCTTGATTTCCAGATGATCCGGCTCGGTAGAGTCGAGCCACCAGCCATCCATTCCGAGATCGAAGATATTCTTTTTCATTTCTGCCCAATACATATCGCGTGCTGTCGGATTGAACGGGTCGTAAGGTTTTACTCCGGCTTTGGGAGGCCATGTCTCGAAGTGAAGCAATGCTTTCAGGCTATCCATTTTCTGGTACATCTCTGTCCACGGACCGAACGAGGCCCATACTGAAATCATGATATGTGCATTCTGTTTATGTACATAGTCGATCATTTCTTTCGGACTTTTGATGCGTGGCGTTCCATAATTAGCATTTCTGTCTTCTCCGTTCGGGAGGAATTTCATGTATTCCGGATCACCCATTTTGTTGATATAGCGTGGGTTTTGGAATTTCATCGAGTTCCAGTTTTCGTTGCATCCCCAATATTGCCAGTCTTGGATGATACCGTCCAGAGGTACTTTCAGTTCACGGTACTTGTCTACTACTTTGCAGAGTTCGTCCGGACTTTTATAGCGTTCGCGGCATTGCCAGAATCCCAGTGTCCAGAGCGGATAGAGCGGGGCCTGACCGGTCAGCTCGCGCACTCCGGCTATTACACCGTCCGCATTGCCACCGTAAATGAAATAATAATCAGCGCAGTCGCCTACTTCCGAGTCGAACGACATCTCTTGCGGATTGTCGAGGAAAGTAGTGGGAGAGTAATTATCCCAATAAAGGGCATATCCTTTGACGGAATGAATAAACGGAATACAGATACTCATATTTTGATTGCGGAGAAACAGTTTCTGATTGCGTTGGTTCACTTTACCCGTCTGCTGCTGTCCCAATCCGTAGATTACTTCGTCTTTATCCAGCAAAAAAGCCTGGCGGACATTGAAAGACGGAACACCTGCATCATTGAAAGGAGTGAATTGCGTTCCGTAATCTTTGTCCGTCAACAGACATTGGCCGGACGAATCGAAAAAATGGATACCCCCAGTCTTCGGGTTCACTTCCACTTGGATAAGACGACTGCTTAATGTCACATTTTTCCCCTTTTCACCGAAAGAAACAGGAGTTGTCTCAGGCGTTTTGACAATGACCAGACTTTCTTTATTGCAAGATTTCTGACTGGGCGTCTTATAAACCCTGACAATGGAGGGTGAATAAAACTCAATGTTGACATCCATCCCCTGTGTGGCACACTTGATGCCTTGTGAGGTACGTTGTACATTTTGTGCTGTACCATTGCCTGCTGCAACCATTGTTGCACATACCAGCAAGAAACCGGCTTTTCTAATAAGATTCATTTTCATGGTTTTTAGTGCTTTATGATGCAGCAAAAGTAGGGCAGAGGCAAGTAAAACGGACAATAATCAGGTTGAAACAAACAGTAATCACGTTGATTTCTTCACTTTTTCGGCATATTCTGACGGGCGGCATCCGTACATTTCCTGAAAGCATTTGCTTAAATAACTGGAACTGCTAAAACCTGTGTGTTCCGCAATTTCTGTAATACTTAGCTTGCCCTCTGTTATTAGTTGTGCTGCCCGTTGCAGACGAATGTTGCGGATAAAGAGGCTGGGAGACTGATCGAGCATAGTCACCAGTTTGCGGTATAATCCCGTTCGCTCCATACAGAGGTCGCGGCTTAGTTGCTCCACCGAATAGCCATTGACGTGCAGATTCTGTTCCACCAGTTTGATGGCTTGTGCCAGAAATGCAGATTCTTCCGTGTCCTGTTGCTGATGGTCGGGAGACGTTTCTTCTATGCTACAGGTTAGAGAATTATTTTGTTCGATCAGGTTGCGTATACGGAGTAATAGAATCTCTTCTTTATGCTTGCGTTCCATTTCCTTTCTGCTCCAATAGATATACAATCGGATACCGGTGAAAACAATCAGTAATAAAATGACTGCATACAGGATATAAGCCGTGGTTGTTTTCCACCACGGTGCATGGATGGTTAATTTTATTGCTGTCACTTTGCCGTTCCACTGAAGAGGATTGTCCGAAGCCATGACTTTGAATGTATAATCTCCCGGTGGTAAATTGGTGTAAACAGCTTGAAGAAGACCTTTCCCCACAGTCGCATTTCCCTGTCTTCCTGCAAATGTACTCATCCATTGCGGGTCGATACCTTCCAGTTGATAACGGTAGTATGTGCGTTCATGATTGATATAATTCAATGCCGAAAATTCGAAAGTCAGGAAGTTTTGGTTATAGTCCAGTTCGATTTCGGTTGTATAAGGAGCAACCTTGGACAGGATGATGCGGTTGCCATATTCTTTTCCAGTATTCACCTTTTCTCCATACAAGCGTAAGGCTGTGAAAACCGGCGGATCAGGAAGCATCGGATGAATGGAGTCCTTGTCGGGATGGAATATGTTAAAGCCATCAATACCACCCAAATAGAGAGTGCCGTCGGAAGAACTGAATACGGCATCTTTTATGTATTCGCCGTCCAAAGCACCGTCCAACTGATTGAACCGGGTGAAACTGATGTTCTTATTCTCCGGATTTATGTGGATGCGTGTGACACCATTACTAGTCGTTACCCAGATGTCTCGATATTTATCCTCAATGATACTCTGGATAAAGTTATTGCTTAATCCGTTTTCGCGATAGAAGGTACGTGGGATAGAGTCGTTTTCGCTGGTGAAAAGTTCCAGTCCGTCAGGAGTTCCTGCCCATGTCCAGCCGCGTGTGTCGGTATATAATGTATGATATACTTTGTTTCTGAAATAACAGTTCCTTGGGGTGTTCAACCGGTTCAGGATTTCAGGAGAAATTGTAGGGATAGCTGCCGATTTCAATACATGGGATTTCTGCTCATTGACTGTCAGTCGATAAACTCGGGAATGAGCTTTTAGATAGATATTTCCATCTTTATCTTCGGCGAAAGATTCAATATTGATTTCTTCTTCCGGGGAGACGGGAAATGCATTGCGACCTATATTAGTCAGTTTATGCATGGACGGGTGATGATATAATAATCCCCGATTGAAAGTTCCGAGCCATAACCCTCCTTGCCGGTCTTGAAAGACAGTGCTGATTTCGGTAGAAACAATCTGTCTGTTTCCGGTTTCCAATAGGGGGATGTATTTTTGTGTTCCTGTGTGGAGGTCAATAATCCAAAACCCGTGAACGCAACTAATATAGGCTTTCTCACCATTAGGGGTAATGATAAGGGTATTGAGAGTATAGTTCTGTTCGAAGAGTTTTTTCCATGTGCGCTTGTGGCTATTGAAATAGAATAAACCGCCTTTACGCCCGTTGCGTAGTTGATAGAAGCCGTCTGCGCTTTTGACGACGAGAGAAGTATTTTGATATTCAGCCTGTTCGGATGCAGGATAAGCGGCTATGTTGTATACGGTTTTTTGGTCGGCTATGTGGTAACAGGACACTTCGCCTGTGTCATAGAATAAATATAGGGAGGTACTGTCGGCATTCAGGTCCTGCAATTTCCCGGAATACTTGCCGGGCAAGGTTATACGGGTCTTGTTGTTTAATTCCAGTAATTCGTTAGCTATGAGTAGCCAGATGTGTCCTGAATCGTCTACAAAAAGGTCTTCTACGGGGGCTTGTATCTCTCTGTTCTTAAAGTAAGCATCTAAATCAGGAATGTATTCCTCTCTGTACAGGTCAATGCACATCAGTTTGTGAGTATCTTTAATCCATAACAGAGAATCCCCACTCTGGTAAATGCGGTAATGCCCGTTATATTGGTTTAATGGATATACGTATTCCGTGGTGCGGTGAAGATAGCTGAAATGTACACCGTCGTATAGATTTACATTACCGCTGGTGGTGAATACCATTCTTCCGTCGGGCAACTGGAGGATATAACGTATTTGGTTATCACTCAATCCTTGCGACGCATTGATGGTGGTGAACAGGAATTCACCGGCATATATGAACGGTGTCATCCTGAAACAGAAAAATAAGCAGAGCAGAATCCGTATGTTTCTCAAACTATTGGTAGTCATGGCTATGTTTCAAGATTACAAAGATAAAAAAAGTCGGCTTATGAAGCACGACTTTTCTATCTGTTAAAGGCAGTTATTTATCATTCAGCTGATAAAAAGTGGCATTTTGACTTAATTTTGGGCTTTTATGAATGATATTCAGACGAATGTTTGTATATAAAGCTTTACTTTTGCGATGAATCTGACATTATAAACATATCATTACCATGAAAGCAATATTTGCATTATTTTTATTGTTTGCTATTTTATCATTAAAACTCTCTGTGGTCTTTGCGCAGGAAAACATATTCACCGTCTGGCAGCCGGATTATCAGAAAAGCCCTTATACGGGAATGACTCGTCAGCACTGGATACAGGCAGGCGAGTATTTATTAAAAGGTGCATTTAACTATATACATACATTAGACGATCAAATGTATTTTCCGAAACAGCTGGATAAAACATATCCGAGAAATACGGGAGAAATTCCGGTAGCAAAGCTGGAAGGTCTGGCACGGACTCTATTTGTAGCTGCTCCTCTTTTGAAAGATAATCCAGAACTGGAGATGAACGGGATAAAAGTGGCAGACTATTATCGTTATCAACTGATAAATATCTCTAACCCTGAAAGTAGGAGCTATATTCCGCATCGTACGGGAGGTCCCAGTCAGACATTGTTGGAACTGGGCTCTTTGGCAATCTCGATGAAAGCTGCACAGGAAGTGTTATGGAATCCTCTCACTAAGAAACAGAAAGATTCACTGGCTGCTACCATGTTGAGTTATGGAGAGGGACCGACTATTGGTTCCAACTGGATGTTTTTCAATGTCTTTATCTTGAGTTTTCTGAAAGATCAGGGATATGCCGTGAATGAAAGCTATCTGGAGTCGAACCTGCAAAAACTTCTCGCACGCTATCGGGGCGAAGGCTGGTACAATGACGCTCCGGCTTATGACTATTATAGTGCGTGGGCTTATCAGACTTACGGACCTATTTGGGCGGAAATGTTCGGGAAGAAACAATACCCTCAATATGCAAGGCAGTTTATGGAAAATCAGCATGACATGGTTGATAATTATCCATTTCTGTTCAGCCGTGATGGCAGGATGAATATGTGGGGACGGAGTATTTGTTATCGTTTTGCCGTTACTGCTCCTTTGTCTTTGTATGAATATGACAAAAGTGGTAATGTGAATTATGGATGGATGAGAAGGATAGCTTCTTCTACGTTGTTGCAATTTTTAGAACGTCCGGAATTTCTGGAAGATGGTGTTCCGACAATGGGTTTCTACGGACCTTTTGCTCCTGCTGTTCAGATTTATAGTTGCCGGGGTAGTGTTTATTGGTGCGGAAAAGCTTTTCTTAGTTTGTTGTTGCCGGAAAACTCTAACTATTGGTCGGCTACAGAAAATAACGGTCCTTGGGAGAAAGAACTGAAAAAAGGGGAAGTGTATAATAAGTTCCAGCAGGGAACTAATCTATTGATAACCAATTACCCGAATTGTGGCGGATCTGAAATGCATTCATGGTGTCATGAGACTGTGGCAAAAGATTGGCAGAAATTCCGCAGTACCGAAAATTATAATAAACTGGCTTACCATACAGAGTTCCCCTGGATGGCAGATGGGAAGAATGGGGAGATTTCCATGAATTATGGAACAAGGAATAAAAAAGGGGAATGGGAAGTGTTGCGGTTGTATACGTTCAAAAGTTTCGAAAATGGAATTTATCGTCGTGACGCTGTGCTCGAAACGGATAGCACTGTGAAGTATCAGTTGGCGGATGTTCCGCTGCCGGATGGAATCTTGCGGATAGATAAAGTTTCCGTTTCAGAGCCGACGGAGATCTGTTTGGGACATTATTCCCTGCCTCGTCTGGATTCCGATATAAAGGAAACAGGTTGTAAGGTGGGTAAACAGAATATTCCGGTACTCTCTAACGGAAAATATGAATTGGCAATGATACCATTGACAGGTTGGGAGAAAACATATACGGTATATCCGGAGGGAGTGCATCCTGTAAGTGAGAAATGTGCATTAAATATGGTTTCCGATCAGTTATCCGGTGAAAAAATATATGTGACACTTCAATTATGGAAGAAGAATGAGAAAAGAGGTTTTACTTCAAAAGAGCTGACACCGGTGAAATCTGTCCATGTGTCAGAGGATAAGAAACAGGTGACGGTTTGTTTATCAAACGGTGAAATAAAAACTATTTCGTTTGAGTAATGAATCCCATTCAAGTAACTGATATTTAATTAAGAAACATATTGCTATCATGAAAGAGAAGATTGTTTGGATTTTTGTCGTTTTATATCTGTGTAGCTTTCATTTGAATGCCCAAAATGTAGAAAATAATCCTACTGGCGGCGGGTATCAAGTTGCAGCTGAAGGAGCTTGGTGTTGGTTTGCCGATCCGAGAGCCTTGCATTATGAAAACAAGGAGGGAACTATAAATAAGACATATATCGGTTACATCGATATTCATGGTAATATAAAGGCGATGCAGTATGACTTTCAAAAGAAGGAACAGGAAGAAGTATTGATCCGTTCGTATTTTCAGCCGGACGATCATAACAATTCCACTTTTCTTGTATTGCCCGATGAAAGAATCATGATTTTCTATTCAAGACATACGGATGAACCTTGTTTTTATTACAGAGTCTCCCGAATACCGGGGGATATTACTACTTTAGGTGAAGAAAAGAGGATTGAAACAAAAAATAATACGACTTATCCTTCTCCGTTTATTCTGTCGGATGATCCTGAACATATTTATTTATGCTGGCGTGGAATCGGTTGGCATCCGACTATTGCCAAGCTTTCATTACCGGACGACAAAGATGAGGTGGATGTAGTATGGGGACCGTATCAAATCGTACAATCTACCGGCGCCCGTCCGTATGCGAAATACATGTCTAACGGGAAAGATAAGATTTATTTGACTTACACCACGGGACATCCGGATAATGAACTTCCCAACTTCCTTTATTTTAATTATATCGATATCAAAACATTGCAGTTGACTGATGTCAGGGGAACCGTACTTTCTACTATTGCCGACGGCACATTTAAGGTGAACAAGACAGGTGATTATGCGAAACAATACCCGTCTACGGTAGTGGATAATCCTTCTGAACGTGACTGGGTATGGCAAATAGCTTCGGACAGGAACGGAAATCCGGTGATAGCAATGGTACGTATCAGCGATAATAAAGAATCTCATGATTATTACTATGCAAAATGGAACGGACACGAGTGGAAAAAGACTTTTCTTATTAATGCCGGTGGACATTTTCATCAGACGCCGAATTTAGAAAAGTGTTATAGTGCCGGTATGGCTATCGATCCGTCGAATGTTAATGAGGTATATTGCTCATTACCGGTAGAGGGAAAATATGGTAAGGTGTATGAGATTGTAAGATTTATCATGAGTGAAGATGGAGAGGTTATTTCTAAGGAGGCAGTCACAAAAGACTCGCAACTGAATAATGTCCGTCCTTATATGATACCGGCTTCAGAGGGTACCCCATTGCGGCTGACTTGGATGTATGGTAACTATTATGATTGGATTGTCAGTTTACAACATCCACAAGGCTATTCTACAGGAATAGCCTGCGACTTCAAAGGATTCCCCGATAGAAAAAAGAAGAAGATGATAGCGGCATCCGGCAAAGAAATACGATTTGATCCTGAAAAACCTTTTGTGCTGGAACAGACGATTACTCTTGGCTCAGATAATTATCAAGGTTGCTTGTTGCAACTCGGTGATCTGGAATATTATCTAAACGGAGAAACGATGAAACCTGAAATCAGATATAAAGGGAAGGTATATACCAGCACAAATGTATTGGGAACATCGGATTGTTGGAAAACACAGGCTCGTGGAACCGGTGGCAAGTGGTATACTCCGCAGAAATATGGGGAGGTTCGTTTGAGGATGGAATATAAGAAAGGTGTTTTATGTGTATATATAAATGACTTGCTCGATCAGAGAATTGACTTTGATTGAAAGCGAGCGAACTCTTTTATGGAGTGGGCTAATAAGTGGAATCCTCGTTTATATCGTATTATATAATAAATGAGGACTAAGTTCGAAGTACAAATTCTCCATAATATCATACATTTAATAGAGAATGATTGTTTTTAGCCCTTTTTTGACATATAAGTAGACCTTTATATTTTATGTATCATCTATCTTTGTAGACAAGAAATCTTATTTAATATCATGAATATGAATAGACATTGTGGAATAATTAAGTTTATATTATTAGGGGTGGTTTGTATATCATTACTGCCTGTATCAGTGCATGCACAGAAGTATACGGAGTTTATCCCCGGTGAAGTTTGGAAAGATACGGACGGGAATCCGATCAATGCCCATGGTGGTGGACTTTTATATCATAACGGCACTTACTATTGGTATGGCGAATACAAGAAAGGGAAAACCTTTTTGCCTGACTGGGCTACGTGGGAGTGTTATCGTACGGATGTGACCGGAGTAGGTTGTTACTCTTCTAAAGACTTGCTGAATTGGAAATTTGAGGGTATTGTACTTCCGGCAGTTAAAGACGATCCGAATCATGACCTGCATCCCTCCAAAGTATTGGAACGTCCGAAAGTGGTTTATAATAAGAAAACGGGCAAATTTGTAATGTGGACCCATGTGGAAAGTGCTGATTACAGTAAGGCTTGTGCCGGAGTGGCAGTTTCCGATTCTCCTGTCGGTCCGTTCGTTTATCAGGGAAGTTTTCGTCCGAACAATGCGATGAGCCGCGATCAGACTGTTTTTGTGGATGATGATGGACGTGCTTATCAGTTTTATTCTTCAGAAAATAATGAAACGATGTATATCAGCCTTCTGACTGATGATTATCTGAAACCGAGCGGACGTTTTACACGCAATTTCGTAAAAGAATCGAGAGAGGCTCCGGCAGTATTTAAATATAATGGTAAATATTATATGTTAAGTTCCGGTTGTACTGGCTGGGATCCTAATATAGCCGAGATCGCAGTAGCCGATTCTATTATGGGAACATGGAAGACAATCGGAAATCCTTGTACGGGACCGGATGCGGATAAAACGTTTTATGCCCAGAGTACTTATGTCCAGCCTGTTGTCGGAAAGAAGAATGCATATATTGCCATGTTCGACCGTTGGAAGAAGAAGGATTTGGAAGATTCCCGTTATGTATGGCTGCCTGTATTGGTAAAAGATGGGAAAATAACTATCCCTTGGCATGAAAAATGGAACCTTTCTATCTTTGACAAATAAAAAATAAATATGAAACGGATACTGCTACTACTTTGCGGAATAATGCTCGTTCCCGTTATTGCCTGTTCCCAGCATTTGGTTGAAGTGGGAAAGGGGTATAGCTGTACTTCGGTCAATACGACGGTCTTTCGGAATAATTCGCTGGTTACACACGGTGATGAACAATATATCAGTTATTACGATAACGATGGCTATCTGGTACTTGGAAAGCGGAAACTGGATTCGGAACAATGGACATTACATCGCACCCAATATCAGGGAAATGTGAAGGATGCTCATAATATAATTAGTATGATGATAGATGGAGAAGGATACATGCACGTATCTTTTGACCATCACGGACATCCATTGAATTACTGCCGGAGCATTGCTCCCGGTTCTTTGGAACTGGGGGATAAAATGCCCATGACCGGAGTTGACGAAGGAAATGTCACCTATCCGGAGTTCTATCCTTTATCCGGAGGAGATTTATTGTTTGTTTACCGCTCCGGTTCTTCGGGTCGTGGAAATCTGGTAATGAACCGTTATTCGCTGAAAGAACACAAATGGACTCGTGTGCAGGATATACTGATCGACGGAGAAAATAAACGGAATGCCTATTGGCAGTTATATGTTGATGAGAAAGGGACGATTCATCTTTCATGGGTATGGCGCGAGACCTGGCATGTGGAAACAAACCATGATATTTGTTATGCCCGTTCTTTTGATAATGGGGGAACTTGGTATAAGACGAGTGGAGAACGATATGAACTCCCGATCAAATTGTCCAATGCGGAGTATGCCTGTCGTTTACCTCAAAACTGTGAGTTGATTAATCAGACGAGCATGAGTGCTGATGCAGGAGGAAATCCGTATATAGCTACTTATTGGCGGGAATCCGACAGTGATGTTCCTCAATACCGCATCGTCTGGAATGACGGGAAGATGTGGCATCAACGGCAGATAACCGATCGCCAGACACCTTTTACCTTGAAGGGGGGAGGTACGAAAATGATCCCTATTGCCCGTCCGCGTATTGTGGTAGAAGGTGGAGAAGTCTTTTATATTTTCCGTGACGAAGAACGGGGAAGCCGTGTGTCGATGGCACATGCGACTGATGTGGGTACGAGTAAGTGGACGATAACGGATCTGACGGATTTTTCGGTGGATGCCTGGGAACCCTCTCATGATACGGAACTTTGGAAAAAGCAGCGGAAACTGCATCTCTTTGTACAACACACCCGTCAGGGAGACGGTGAACGCACAGCGGAAATTGAGCCTCAAATGATATATGTATTGGAAACGAATATGGATACAAATAAATAAAGATATGAAGAAACTATATGTAACTCTTTTTTCTGCACTCTTTCTAGGCGGTGCAATCTGTGCAAGTTGTACGGATAAGAAGGATGCTTCTGCTGAAGAAGTGATAAACACTATTCATAAAGTGAATAATTATTGGCAGACGAATCATCCGGAACACGGACGTTCTTTTTGGGATAATGCCGCCTATCACACCGGAAATATGGAAGCTTATTTTTTGACTAAGCAGCCGGAGTACTTGGAATACTCGAAAGCCTGGGCGGAATACAATGAATGGAAAGGGGCAAAATCAGATCATAAGGAAAACTGGAAGTACAGTTACGGTGAAAGTGATGATTATGTGCTTTTCGGTGACTATCAGATTTGTTTTCAGACGTATGCCGATCTCTATAATATGGAACCGGATACACAGAAAATAGCCCGTGCCCGCGAAGTGATGGAATATCAGATGAGTACCCCCAATCATGATTATTGGTGGTGGGCAGATGGCTTATATATGGTCATGCCGGTCATGACAAAGATGTATAACATTACTAAGAATCCGCTCTATTTGGAGAAACTGCATGAATACCTCGCCTATGCTGATAGTATTATGTATGATGAAGAGGCCGGACTTTATTACCGGGATGGAAAATACGTGTATCCTAAACACAAAAGTGTGAACGGCAAAAAGGATTTTTGGGCACGTGGAGACGGCTGGGTATTGGCCGGATTGGCAAAAGTCTTGAAAGAACTTCCTGAAACAGATAAGTATCGTCCGGAATATATAGATCGTTTCCGTACTCTGGCTAAGTCGGTTGCTGCTTGTCAACAGCCGGAAGGTTACTGGACACGCAGTATGCTCGATCCATTGCATGCACCGGGACCGGAAACCAGTGGGACGGCTTTCTTTACCTATGGTTTACAATGGGGAATCAATAACGGTTTCCTAGATGCTGCAGAATATCAGCCGGTGGTTGAAAAAGCATGGAAATATCTCTCAACAGTTGCTTTGCAGCCTGATGGCAAGATTGGTTATGTGCAACCGATTGGTGAGAAAGCGATACCCGGTCAGGTGGTAGACGCAAACTCCACTTCGAATTTTGGAGTAGGTGCGTTTCTATTGGCAGCCTGCGAACGGGTTCGTTATTTGAATAAATAAATACAGGCACGGATTACACGGGTTTCGCAGCTCTTAGAGGCATGCCTTAATATAAGTCAACAGCGTAATCCGTGTAAGCCGTGCCTAAAATTTAATTCAGCATCAAGCTCATATATGGCTTTAACGGCTGAAGTATTCTATTGGTTAATTCGCTAATATTCATCTGTATATGCGTACCGGGCAGTCGCTCGGTACTATACATGCACTTCCCTTTACACAGGTAATAATAACCGTTATTGACAGATAATTGTTTATCCGATAATTCCAGCTGCATTTCATCTTCAGGAAAAGCCGCGGCATAGATTTGCAGCACTTCTTTGGCATTGATGATACGTGCCATGCCTAGCGGATGTTGAGACTGTTTATCTTCAGGAGGCAGTAGTTGAACCATGCGCTTGCAGCCGGTGTGCTGCCTGATCGCATACAATAAACTATATTCCACATCCTTATCATCAGCGCAAAGCTCATTGATAATGATATGTTTGTCTCCTTTATATATAATGGTTATTCCTTTGATTTCGTTTTCCTGTCTGGCTACAAATAAATAACCTCCACTAATGGCAAGATCGGTCATAATAACCTGAAAGTCTTCCGATGTGTGCTGAATACAGCAAGCCCGTTCGGAAAGCTTCTTATTCAAATAGGAATAGACCTCCTCCTGAAATTCTGAAACAACACTGACCGCTATCTCTTTAGAAGGGATAAACTCGGGCAAAACGATCTCTTTAGTTGAATACTTGAATACCGAAGCATATCCCATACGGGCATAATAATCAAACAACCAGGGTTCTGCCGGTATTAATGTGCTGAAGTGTACTCCATTCCGTAACATCCGGGCGAAAGACTGTGATAAAAGCTCGCGCATGACCCCTTTGCTTCGGAAATCGGGATGCGTACAGGCTCCTGAAATATAGGAGGTCTGTACAGTCTCTCCACCAAAAGTCATCGGATAAGGAAGCATCTGAAGCGCAGAGATTACCTCATCGCCACTTTGGATGGCGACATTCACCTCTGTTTTATAGCGCAGTCTGAAGTACATTTCAACGAATTCTTCACTATCGTCAAAACAGATTTTCCACAATGCTTTTACTTGCTCCTTTATCATCATATTTATAATGGATTTACCATTTTACCATATTCATGGGATGCTCTTTGAGGCAAGCCATATATTTTTCCAGAATCGTTGCCGGCTGGTAAGACAGTTTGGCTTTGCGTAAACCCTCAATACCTAAATCCTCTTCCCGGTTGATATAGATATATTGTTCGGGAATCCGGTTGGCAAATTTATAATTAATCATGGCATACGCACCTTCAATACTGGTATCCGCTTTTTCTACATGTACGCCGAATGTTTCATGATTGATAGGCATACCGAATGTGAATGCGACAATTTTACCGTTCACATGCAAGATACCTCCCGTCAGTCCGAGTGCCTCGAAGTTGTGGAGAGCATAAATCAGGGCGCGACGTTCGTTGCCTGTCCCCTCCTGTTGGTCACAGTTATTCACTTTACACCACTCTGCTTCCAGATCCAGACATTCCTGAATACGGTCCGGGGTAATCGGTGTGTATTCGTAATCCGGATAAGTGTTGCGGAACCGGTTGATATGATTTCTTTTCGCTTGGAATTTCTTCCCTTTCAGCGTAGATAGATCACTTCTCAAATAAATATAATCCGCATAGTCGCGGTCTTCTGTGAAAGTGAACTGTTCCGGAAGGATAGCTTCGAGATCAGCGCGCATATTGCTGCACACTCCCAGCATACAGAAATGCTGGTTCTCTTTGCGGGCATCTTCTATCAGTTCCCACAATACTGCTTTCAAATCTCCTGTGCCTACGGGCATCATATAAGCAAGTTGTTCTCCCGCCCAGAACTTGAATACCAAAAAGTTGTCGACCACTGCGAATTGAGTGTCATATAAGAACCTCCAACTGCAAAGATTGGAGAATGAAAGATCGCAATTGCGGCGATCACTTTTCATCGTGAATGAGGTGATTGTGTCTTTGTCTGCTAATGTGATATCTTTAAATGGAATCATAAAATTGCTTTTTGCGTTTAACTCTTTATATAACGGAAAATCAAGAGATTTTGTTTTTACAAGACACCTAATAATCGAAGGATCGTAGGTGTGAGCAGTGCAGTGAAGATTCCATTCAGTGTCAGTCCCAGACTGGCGTATGCTCCATATTTGCTGCTGATATCCATTGCGGTGGAAGTTCCGACAGCATGAGCGGCTGTCCCCATCGAAAGCCCTTGGGCGATCGGACTGCCTACACGCATGATTTTCATGGTCTTAAAACCACAGATCGCTCCTAATAAACCTACTGCCACAACAACTGCCGCCGTCAGTGACGGAATACCGCCAATGGCTTTGGTTACTTCCATCGCAATCGGAGTCGTAACCGATTTGGGAGCCAGAGACAGGATTACTTCTTGGGAAGCTCCCATGAACTTCGCAATCAGCACTACTGAAATAACTCCGACAATGCAGCCTGCCAGTTGAGACAGAAGGATAGGCAGTAACTGCTTTTTTATCATTTCCAATTGAAGATATAAAGGTACGCCTAAAGCAACAACAGCCGGGCGGAGCCAGAACTCGATCAAATGTCCTCCTTTATTATAGGTCTCGTATGAGATATTTGTCATTTTAAGGAAGATGATTAATAGGGCGATGGTCAGCAATATAGGATTTAATAATACCAGTCCTGTTTTCTTCTGAAGCAATTTGGCAAAGAAGAAAATCCCGAAGGTGATAGCCAACAGGAAGAAATTATTCTCTAAGAAGCTCATTTGTCTTTATTCGTTAAGTTGATTTTATCTTTAAGGTGCAGTTTCTCCGACAGATGGAAATCCGTCAGGTGAAGTTTGCGCGCCAGCTTAATCTGACGTGCCAGCCTGAACTTGCGGACGATTTGATGTACCCATCCCGTAACGACAAGTACAAGCGCGGTGCTGATAATGGTCGCTGTCACTATCGGCCAGAACTCTGCCGCAATGACATCAAAGTATAGCATAAGAGCCACACCGGGCGGAACGAAAAAGAATCCTAAGTTGGCAACCAGAAAGTCGGACAATCCCTGTACCCAGTGTAACTTAATCCAACCTAATTTTAAAAAGAGGGTGAGCAGCAGCATACCGATGATGCTGGAGGGGAGCTTGATACCCGTAAGATAAACTATTAATTCACCCAAAGCCAAACAGCCAAATAAAATGGCGCACTGACGTATCATAACTAATAACCTATTGATTTTGTTTGAAAACGCTGCAAAGGTATGAAAAATAGGAGTACAGTGTTAAATATTACAATATTTTAGACTTGGAAGAGAAAAATAGGCGAAATTGTAATGTGGATATTGCAAAATTGAGTACTTTTGCACCGCAAATTACAAATTGTAAGGACGTTTTATAATAATATTCAATATATCTATGCTCAATTTAATCAACCAAATCGTGGCGCGTGCGAAAGCAAATCGCCAAAGTATTGTTCTTCCGGAAGGAACTGAAGAACGCACATTGAAAGCTGCCAATATGATTTTGACAGACGAAGTAGCCGATCTAATTTTACTGGGTAAACCGGCAGAAATTAATGAACTTGCTGCAAAATGGGGATTGGGAAACATCGGTAAAGCTACTATCATTGATCCTGAAACTTCTCCGAAACACGAAGAATATGCGCAGTTGTTGTGTGAACTTCGTAAAAAGAAGGGGATGACTATCGAAGAAGCCCGCAAGTTAACGAATGATCCTTTATTCTTTGGTTGTTTAATGATTAAGAGCGGTGATGCTGACGGTCAGTTGGCTGGTGCCCGTAACACTACTGGTAATGTATTGCGTCCTGCTTTGCAGATTATCAAGACTGCGCCGGGAATCACTTGCGTGTCTGGTGCTATGTTGCTTTTGACTCATGCTCCTGAATACGGAAAGAATGGCATTTTGGTCATGGGTGACGTTGCTGTAACTCCGGTTCCGGACGCTAATCAGCTGGCACAGATTGCTATTTGTACTGCGCAGACTGCGAAAGCCGTTGCCGGTATTGAAAATCCGAAAGTAGCTCTGTTGAGCTTTTCAACCAAGGGTTCCGCTAAACACGAAGTAGTGGATAAAGTGGTAGAAGCTACTAAGATTGCAAAAGAGATGGCTCCTACTCTTGATTTGGATGGTGAAATGCAGGCTGACGCTGCTCTTGTACCGGAAGTGGGTGCTAGCAAAGCGCCGGGTTCTCCAGTAGCCGGAGAAGCAAATGTGCTGATCGTTCCAAGTTTGGAAGTTGGTAATATTTCTTATAAATTAGTTCAACGTCTGGGACATGCTGACGCTGTTGGTCCGATTCTTCAGGGTATTGCCTGTCCGGTAAACGACTTGTCTCGTGGTTGTTCTATCGAAGATGTATATCGCATGATTGCTATCACAGCTAATCAGGCCATTGCAGCAAAAGCGAATAAATAAGTATTAGATATAAACTATTAAGTATAAATCGACAACGACATGAAGATTCTGGTATTGAACTGCGGAAGTTCATCTATTAAATATAAATTGTTCGATATGACCACCAAAGAGGTGATTGCACAAGGTGGTATCGAAAAAATCGGTCTGAAAGGATCATTCTTGAAACTTACTTTGCCGAATGGTGAAAAGAAAATATTGGAGAAAGATATTCCTGAACATACAGTAGGAGTAGAGTTTATCCTGAACACGCTGATTAATCCTGAATACGGCGCTATTAAATCTTTGGATGAGATCAATGCAGTAGGTCACCGTATGGTACACGGAGGCGAGCGTTTCAGCGAATCTGTATTGCTGAACAAGGAAGTGCTGGAAGCTTTCGCTGCTTGCAATGACTTGGCTCCGCTTCACAATCCTGCTAACTTGAAAGGGGTAAATGCAGTTTCTGCTATTCTTCCTAACATTCCGCAGGTAGGTGTATTCGATACGGCTTTCCATCAGACAATGCCGGATTATGCTTACATGTATGCTATTCCTCACGAACTGTATGAAAAGTATGGTGTACGTCGTTATGGCTTCCACGGAACTTCTCATCGTTATGTGTCAAAACGTGTATGTGAATTCTTGGGTGTAAATCCGGTAGGACAGAAAATTATCACTTGCCACATTGGTAACGGTGGTTCTATCGCTGCTATCAAAGATGGTAAATGTATGGATACTACTATGGGCTTGACTCCATTGGAAGGCTTGATGATGGGTACTCGTAGCGGTGATATTGATGCCGGTGCAGTAACATTTATCATGGAAAAAGAAGGCTTGAACACAACCGGTGTTTCCAATCTGTTGAACAAGAAGAGCGGTGTACTGGGCATTTCGGGTGTATCAAGCGATATGCGTGAACTCTTGGCTGCTTGTGCGGCTGGCAATGAGAAAGCTATCCTTGCAGAGAAGATGTACTATTACCGTATTAAGAAATATATCGGTGCTTATGCTGCTGCATTGGGCGGTGTGGATATTATCCTGTTTACTGGTGGTGTAGGTGAGAACCAGATGGAATGTCGTCGTGAAGTTTGTAAGGATATGGAATTCATGGGTATCGAACTTGATAACGAAGTAAATGCTAAGGTTCGCGGTGAAGAAGCAATCATTTCTACTCCTGCTTCTAAAGTGAAAGTAGTAGTGATCCCAACAGATGAAGAACTGTTGATCGCATCGGATACAATGGATATCCTGAATAAGTAATAATTTTATTGCTGATATACAAAAAAAAGATGGACTCGATTTCGAGTCCATCTTTTTTTTGTCTTACTTTGCATATCAAATAGTTATATCCCGTTTTTGATATGCGTTACTCCGTCATAATTCCCGTTTATAATCGTCCCGATGAAGTGGATGAATTATTGCAAAGTCTTACTGTACAACACTTTAAGGGTCTTGAGGTTGTTGTTGTTGAAGATGGTTCTTCCATTCCCTGTAAAGGAGTAGTAGACCGGTATGCAGATCGGTTGAATATAAAATATTTCTCTAAACCCAATTCCGGTCCGGGACAAACCCGTAATTACGGAGCAGAACGTAGCGAAGGCGAATACCTTATTATATTGGATTCTGATGTCATCCTTCCCGAAGGCTACTTCGATGGGGTAGAGAAGGAGCTCACCACTTCTCCTGCCGATGCTTTTGGTGGCCCCGACCGTGCACACGATTCTTTCACTGATATTCAGAAGGCAATTAACTATTCCATGACCTCTTTCTTCACGACCGGAGGTATCCGTGGCGGAAAAAAGAAGATGGACAAATTCTATCCCCGTAGTTTTAATATGGGAGTTCGCCGGGCAGTGTACGAGGCTTTGGGAGGTTTTTCAAAGATGCGTTTTGGGGAGGATATTGATTTCAGTATCCGTATCTTTAAGAATGGGTACACTTGTCGTCTTTTTCCTGATGCCTGGGTATATCATAAACGTCGGACTGACTTGAAAAAATTCTTCAAGCAGGTGCATAACTCCGGCATTGCCCGTATTAATCTTTATAAGAAATATCCGGATTCTCTGAAACTGGTGCATTTGCTTCCAGCCGTATTTACATTGGGAGTGGCGCTTCTATTATTAGGAACCCCCTTCTGCCTCTTCAGTTTCACGCCTATCATTCTCTATGCATTACTCGTATGCATTGATTCTACTATTCAGAATAAAAGTCTGTCTATTGGCGTTTATTCCATTGCCGCCGCATTTATACAGCTTATCGGCTATGGTACAGGCTTTTGGCGCGCATGGTGGCAGCGTTGTATCAGAGGGAAGGATGAGTTTGAGGCTTTCCAAAAGAATTTTTATAAGTAATCCATTTTTTATTTGCCTATTACCATTCCTATTTTTGTTTAAAAGGAATGTTGTCTGACACCCGGGTGTCAGACAAGTTATACTTTCATGGAAAAAAAGTAATGGATGCAATCGAAGAAATTTTTATAGGCTATATCTTTTTTCATTTAGTGGAGTGCAAATCACATTTCTTATTCTTCCCTTAAACCCCAGCAATTTGTCGCCTATCTGTTTCAATGGGAAGATAAGTGTTTCCTGATACCAAATGCTGTCTTTACGCAGGCTTTTCTGATTGTAAACTACACCGATTCGTCCTTCCAAACGTTCTTGTAGCTCTCCGTTTATGTAAAGTGAGGTCCCTTTGGCATCTCCCTCTACACGAACCTTTGTCCATTTTTCCACAGGCAAACGATAGGAATGGAAGATGAATTCATAGCCGTCGCGCGAGAATGCGAATTTACCCGTATTTTGCCAGTTCGCGGTGAAAACAGAATGGGGACCTTTGAATAAGACCGCATCGATATTGGGCTTTGGATCTGCGTAGATTTCAAATTCCACACTATATGGATAACCGATTTCGGGTATAGAGGTAAGAACCGAGTCGTTACCTTGCAGGATAATTTCCTGGCCGGAAAGCGTTAGGTCTTTTCTGTCATCTATGCTGGCCTGTAGATTTACGCCCGGTGCTTCCGGTGTTGTCCTGCACCACGTTTCGAAGGTTTCAAACGGTATGTTTCTTGTGTTTTCTCCTTTCCAAAGTTTCTCGCTCATAACCTGCATGGCAGGAAAGGTGCGTATATGTACATCCTGTTGGCTGATTCCATTTCCGACACGGTCGTTCCATACAGCAAACATGGCTCCTAATAAATTAGTAGACTGCTCTATCATTTCTCCCTCTTGCATCATTCGTGGTGACCAACTCTCATATATCCATTGATGATCCAGAAAGTTATGGTAGTAATTCACGGCTGGTACGATATATAGAAATGCATCGCATGTATTAATCGCTTTGGCTCCTTCCTGCAGTGCGGTTTCTAAGTCTAGCCAGCTATAATTCCATGCATTGACCGTTTTTCCTTTCAGATTTACGGGGGTATTTCCTTTCATGTGTTTCAGACTTCCCCATAATCGCGGATTTTTTCCATATTTGGTGATATACTTCAGATAGTATTCAGTGAAATAGCGGAATTGTTCCGCTTCTTTGAGGTTGTACTCATCAGTGCCGATATGTACGTCCGGTCCGACAAATATCGGGTGATCTCCCGAGAGATATTCGTCAAACAAAGTATCAAGGAAATCATATACCTCTTTTTTATAGAGGTCGAGATGATCCATACCATATTCTTTTTTGTCGGCTGCCAGTATCGGATTGTAATGAGTGAAAGCGAGTGAGTGTGCCGGAACATCAATTTCTGGGATGATATTGATTCCATATCGTGCGGCCATTTGCTGGAAGTTGCGGAATTCTTCTTTGGTGTAGGAACCATCTTTGGATGTGAGTCCCGGAAAACGGTCGCTTTCCAATCTGAAGGCGGCGTATGTTTTGTTCCAGTCATTATCGAAAAACTCAACGAAACCATTATCATTCAGATGTATTTGCAGTTCATTCATTTTATAGAACGAGAGAATTTTTACGTAATCCTGCAAATAGTCCATTGTGAAAAATTTCCTGGCTACGTCAATCATCAGTCCGCGGTGAGCATACTGCGGATAATCCAATGCTTTTCCTTTCATGAGTCCAAAAGGCTGGTTATGGATCATTTGCAACAGTGTGCGAGTTCCCCAGAATACTCCTTTTACGGTGGAGGCTTCGATGGTTACATGGTTGCGTATATCCAGTTCATAGCTTTCTTCTCCCAATGATGAAGGCGATTTTTTCACTGACAGATAGATAGAATGATTTTTCGGTTTTCCGGAGGTTACCTGATAATTCCAGCCGAACATATCTTTTAAGTCTTTTGCCATTATTTCCGCAGTTTCTTTCAACAGGCTTTCTGCTTCCGGAGCGATTATAATCTTTCCTGTTTCCGGTAGTGTCAGTTTGCCTTTTGCCCCATTCCAATGTTGTAAGGAGGGAATCACCTGCGGGATATCCGTTTGAGCGTATACTGTCATTCCTAATAGTAGTAAGATGGATAAGATGCTTATTCTCTTTTTCATATTTATTAGATGTTTATATATTAATCTTGATAGCGCAAAACTACGATATTTGGAAGTAAAGGGATTCTAAAAATAGACTTATAGCTTCCAAAATTCATTTTTTCAGTTATATAGGAGTATCTTTGTGACTTAATTTGATTAATAATGGAAAGTAAACACAAACTATCCATCAACCAGTGGGCACTGGAAGACCGCCCACGGGAAAAAATGATGGAGAAGGGAGCAGCCGCATTGAGTGATGCCGAACTACTCGCTATATTGATTGGCTCCGGAAATACGGAAGAAAGTGCTGTCGAATTGATGAGACGCCTGCTCCTGTCTTGTGATAACAATCTGAATTCATTGGCAAAATGGGAAGTGTGTGACTATTCCTCTTTCAAAGGTATGGGACCCGCAAAGAGCATTACAGTGATGGCAGCCTTGGAATTAGGCAAACGAAGAAAGCTGCAAGAAACCAAAGAGAGACTTCGAATCACTTGCTCAAAAGATATCTATGATATTTTCCAACCGATCATGTGTGACTTGGAACAGGAAGAATTCTGGGTGCTCCTATTGAACCAGGCAACCAAACTAATTGATAAGGTACGTATAAGTACTGGTGGCATAGACGGAACTTATACCGATGTGCGCACCATTCTCCGGGAAGCATTGCTGCAAAGAGCTACACAAATCGCGGTGGTGCATAACCATCCTTCGGGAAATATTCATCCCAGCCAACCGGACAGGAGTTTGACAGAGCATATCCATAAAGCGGCGGAAACGATGAATATCCGTCTGATAGATCACGTCATCGTTTGTGAAGACGGATTTTTCAGCTTTGCAGATGAGGGCCTACTCTAATTAGTAATACTACCTTATTTAAGTGAGAATATAAATCCGGAAAAACGACTCGGACGCTTTTACAAAAACCAAGCGTTTCAAAAAGTACAAAAACGAAACGTACATGAAAAACGGTGAGCATAGTCCTTTTAAGATGGCTATATTCACCGTTTTTATTCATCGTAAAATACTCTTTGAACGGCTTTAAAATATCATTCAAAAGCCATTGTTAGTTCAAGAAAAATCACTATCTTTATGCAGTGTTAAGCAGCTGCACCCAGTTCATTATCCGGCTTTGTGTACAGCATTATATCCGTGTACCCGGTGTTATAGTTCATGTGCGCATTAAACTCTACTTTTTGACACTCCTTAAATGGATTGCCTATAAATGGATTCTCGCCTATCCAGTCACATAGTTCGAGTATGGAGGATTTGTTCGAGGTGAAGTATACGAACGAATGATCTTTCAGTACATTCAGTACGTCCAAATAATCTGCCAGGCGCCAGTACATCTTATAAGTCCCTACATCGGTAGAGAGATACGGCGGATCCACAAGGAAAACAACACCCGGAACATCCTTGTAACGTTTGAATACTTCTTTATAATCTTCACTGGTGACAGTTAGTCCTTCCAGGTAGTCTTTCGGATCAGGATAATCCGAAGCTCGAATTCTATTATAAATGGTTTCTTTCTTCATAGCTTCCAGGCTAACCTTGTACTTCATGGAGAACAGAAGGGATGTAGACAGGGTGATATAGTCCACATACCCACGTTGTTTCTCTTCCTTTTCAATACGGTGAAACACTTTATCACGTGTTTCACCGGTAATCGGCTTAAGTCTCGGCCAGCCTTCCACAATATGACGCAGGTCAGCCAGCAAGGTATTAGTTGCAGGAATATTATTCAGCCGCTCACGATAGTTATCGAAGTCGTTATACACTACAACAGCATCGGGGCGGGTACACTTGGTTATATGCGCCAAAAGTCCCGAACCGCCGAAAATATCCACAAACACAGTACTCTCCGGGAACTGTCCCAATACTTTAATAAATTCCTTTGCAAACATGCGTTTTTGCCCCACGAAAGGAAGCGGGGCGGACAAATACATCTTTCTCATTTCTTTTTGCTTTAAAACGGCTGCAAAGGTCCTTAGAATTCACTAAAGGAGACGGGAAGTCTGAACGTTTCCCGCTGCACAGTGCCTGCAGTGTCTACTACACGTTGAGTTCGAACCGGACAGTCTCGTCACCGCTTATCAGCGCACGGGTACCGGGAATGTTATTCTCATAGATATGTACATTGCCCAGATTCAGGGTGATCGACTTTAGAGGGAGTTCTATCTGACGGGCCATCAGGTAAAGATGATAGATATCGGAAGGCAACCCGAGGTTTGCATCGCTGCTCCGCTGGTATGCAGACAGCACCAGTTCGCCACCGTCCAGTTGGAACTGCACCAGGCTTAAACAAGGTGCTTGGTTACTCTCCGCTCCGGTTTCGCCCAGGAACAGCACATAATTCTTACTGTTGCGTTTCTCCCGGTTGATCTTCGCGATCAGCGGCGGAAGTTTTTCGAAATACGTCGGGTAGCTGTTCACTAAGATGGAGCCGCAGTAGTCCCACCAGTTGATGCCCGCCTCCCGGTATTTCTCCACGTTACGCTCGCCCTGCATAAACAGTTGAAGTTCACTGCGGAGTTTCTTACGGGCGATATTGTGTCCCTCGAATATATCGAGCAAGTCTGCCGGGGTCAGAGACAACTGCTCATTCAAAAGATACTGTATACTTCCCTTCTTGTTAGTCTGTGTTTTTCCTGTGACAAGTATCTTGTCCAGGATACGATAATACTTATTCATTGCCATTTCTCCTGTTAAATTTGATATGCTATAAAGATAGCAGGGAATGGCGGTGATTCCGGCATAAAATGCCTTGTTCATACTGCAAGAGGATTGCAGTCACTCTGGAAATGTTTTACCAGTGCATAAACCTTGCGTTCGCTCACGGAATACTTTTCAGACAAAACGGCCACGACATACGAAACCTTATCGCCTTGATTCAACAACCTCACATAATCCATATAGAGGTCAATATACCGGGCATCTTCGAGGCGTATTCCGGCCTCCTGTAGCTTTTTCAACAGTTCCCGGTTAAAGTTTAATAACTCAATCACTTTCATACAACATTATTTTTGTATCTTTGCACCATCTCACTTACTTTACAACATAATTAAAAAGCCTGAACGCGACAGGGGTATTTGCCCCCGGTCGTGCGTTCAGGCGTACATGTTGTTAAAAGTAGGTGAGATGATTTTTAACAGGCCGGGGGCTTTTTCCATCCTCCCCCGAAGGATTCTACTCTGATACTATTCTACCCGGTAAAGTTCCGGATTAAAAGCATCTTTCTTTTCCCAACCGTCAGTCAACGTGTCCTGTACGTGTGTCATGGCTTTTTTATAGAAATCGTCCAGTTCTTCCAACGTGCCGAAAATCCGGTACTGTACTTGTTCGTCGGTTCCGAACTTAAATACCACTGGGAGCGTGGATCCTTTTGTCTGCACAGCAAGGTCGTAAACTACCTTATAGTTGAACTGGTTCTCTGTAGAAAGCCACACCGGCATATCCTCATATACAAAGCCCGAAAGTATAGTTTCTTCAATCTGCTGATTATACCAGCCTATAACTACGGACTTTATGGCCTCCGGTGAGGGCTTTCCTATAAATTCCTCCTCCATATAGGTCGCAGAACCGTCCTCTTTTTCCTGCACATCCCAACGGATGCGCCATTTCTGTTTTACCGGGTTCACGCACTCGATCAGCTTCACCCCGGATGTTCCTTCTATTCGTTCCATCAGCTAAATACATACTTTGTTTTACCTTTACCGAACGTTTCCGTCTTAACGGTCGTCTCGAACGGGAACCCATCCGGCATTTCTCTCACTTGCGAGAGGATGTTCTTCATCTCCTCACTGTTAGTGAAGAATTTCTTCGGTTCACCGTTCAGTTCGATGGCCACGATACAGCGGTCCTCACCCTGTTCGGTCTTAATGCCCATCTCGAAGTCCTTCACTACAATCGGTAAGTTTACCAGCTCCCGGATGCTTACCACCACGCCGGGGAATCGCTTTTTGCCGTCTTCGGGCTTATAAGCGACGTTCAAGTCTTTAAATGATCTCATGTCTTTGCCTGTTAATTTTTTAAACAACATATTACAGTTGGCGTGCTTGGCCATTCCATAGAATGACGCTATCAGTTCACGTCTCCTTTTTCTCGACTTTACCTCGTGCATTTTTCGGGCGAACTTCTGCTTGATACGCTTGCGAAGACGGACATAGTCCGCATCGTAAGTCACATACCCCAGATAGTCGATACCCTCACCCACCGGGAATACACGTTCGTTCTCTTTGATAACAAGAGCCGGACGTTCCGTATAATAGTGGATGGCATCACGAATCTTCCATAATTCCGCTTTCGTTTTGGCCAGTACCACGCCGTCATCACAATACCGATAGAAATAACGGACAGCGTACTTGTCTTTCAGATAATGATCCAAATAAACAGACAATAGTAGATTACCCAAACCTTGTGAACTACGGAGGCCGATACTGATACCTTCCGGCATCAGGCGGACAAAGTTGTCCAGCATGGCAATGAGCTTCTTGTCCTTGAATACCCGGTTTACGCAATACATCACGAAGTCCTGTTTCACGCTCTCATAGAATTTGCGGATATCGAACTTGTAGCAGTACTGCGTTCCTTCCGGATCTTCCTTCATGTCACGACGGATATACGCCAGAAGGTCGTGCATCCCCCGTTCCTTGATACTGGCAGAAGTGGTACGAATGAAGCGTTTCCGGAGATGGCGGTCTACCACTGCCATGATAGCATGAACGGCTATACGATCTTTCATTGTAAGAATCTGAATACGCCGCAGTTTCCCACCTTCCATGATTTCCCGTTCCCGGTAGTCCTTCACCCGGAAAGTTCCGGCCGCGATTTGCGCGGTCAGTTCTGCCAGTACTTCCGGCTTATGCGCAAGCAGGTAGCTTCCTTGGTGGCTGTGTTTCCTGTCCGTTCCACGAAGGACTTGACGGAAAGAGGTGTCCATATTGGACTCCTTTATAATTTCCTCGATGACATAACCTACTCTATACATAATACCTTTCTTTTTTTATTGTTGGGGCCTTCAATCCCCCGGGTCCAGCTTCTTCGAATCGTTACCGACCTACCAAACCCTACCCGACGCTCGATTTTTCAGTTTTCCAACTTTACAGCTGCTGTTACTGAGGCTTGCTTCCCTCGGCTCCACGGTGGGGACACGTCCCCGGTGTTGTACGCCGATTTTAATTTCTTTTGGTTGTTGTTCAGACGAGAGCCGACATTCGTGTTCGAGTTCGAAGCATCGTTATTCGCATTCGCGTACGACACACCGCCCGCCGAGTTCGCGTTGTTGTACCCACGATAAACCACACGGCTTATGGGAAGCGCCACCTTATAAATGCAAAAGTACTATTTTTCAGAATCATAACCCTAAAATCGCAAAGTACGTTTACAAAAAAATATTTTTCGACGGGCTTACGCCCGTAAGGAACGGCGTTCCCTGGTTAAGGGAACGCCGGACGCTTTGTCGCTTCGCTCCCGACTTTCGCGCTACGCTTACGCCATCTCGCTTAACGACTTATACGCGGCAACGCTCGACGCCTTGACGATCCGACCGCGGAAGGCCAGACGAGAGCCGACATTCGTGCTCGAGTACGAAGCATCGTTACTCGCATGCGCGTACGACACACCGCCCGCCGAGTACGCGCAGTAGTACCCACGATAAACCACACGGCTGGTAGAAGCCGATATATAATACTTATCACAATAGTACGTTGAAGACGAGCCGCTGACAGTACCGACAGGTATCATGTCCATATATTTGCCGTGATACATTGCGACATTCCATTGATCGCTGCCGGATTTTCCTTTCACCATACGAATACTCCCGTCGGGCATCCAAATACGCCATTTATACTGATTGCCACTGTCATTCGGAAGATCGACGCGGTCCATCATGTCGTATTTATGGCCATAAATATCTTCGTAACCGAGACAACAAGTATTATTCACCTGCTCAACGCTGGTACCGGTGCTGTCCTTATACCACGCATACTGCCGGACTTGAAATTCGATCACCGAGTTAGTCACGTTAGCGTTGATATTATGGGCTTCCTCATAGCCTATCGTGTCTTTCATGCCATATTTGGCTGTTCCGCCCGTCACACGCATGTTCGTATGTTGTCCGGCACCGCACTGTTCCTGGCTGTCACGACGGCCGTAATGGGCGTAAAACAGGTTAGCGATATGGCTGTGCAAAAGTGGGTCAATCTGTTGCATTCCGCGCTGCACACTGTAATAATGGAAATCCGTCCACGTCATACTCGCGGCAGTTGAACTGCCGGTGATGCAACTGCGCAGCTTGCTGCCCACCACCGAGCTACCCACAACGGCACAAAGGCACTCGTCATTCTCAACCCAGTCGGGCTCCATGTCTTCAATTTTAGTACTATTACTGAGTACGACCTTGTCAAATTCAGCGGTGTTCATAATCGTAAAGTTCAAAGTAACAGCATTGGACGGGATATCCGAAATAAGGTACATGCCTGCCTCGAACATGCAAGACAGCGTGGGGACAACAATATCAGAAACAATGGTACCCGAAGCATCCACAAAGGCGTTACCTATCAGATTCGTACCGGGAACACTCGGAAAACGTACACGTTTGTAACCGGACACATCGACCTGGCAAACGGAATAATTCGTATCAGCAGAATAGGAATCCGCAAGGGTATCCCTGCCGCTCATCAGCTTATAACCCTTACGGTATTTACCGTCAGCCTGAATTTCTTCCAATGTCATTACTTTGGCAGAAGGAATCTCCGGCATTACATCATTAGAACTGTAGCAGCTGTAATGTTTGCCATTCAGATAATCATTCACACCCTTGCTCCAGTAATGGGGCTCAAGAAGCATCCAGTCGCCTTCCGTACCATCCAGTTTGGCTGTCGTGCAGTTCTTCACCTCGGACTGGTCAGCATAGTAATTGGAGTTTTCGTCATGCAGCGGATAATAGGTCATCTCACCATCCAGATTATTCATTGTCGTCTCTATGTTAGCTATTTTTACACTTTTGCTCGTAGGCTTCTTTGTAACTTTCGCAAGAACGCGATGACGCTTCTTCAGAATGGCCGAGATATGTCCGCTCGGCGAATAGTCATTCCCATACTTGTACCCGGTCTCATTGTCCAGATTCGACACATTCGCGTCATCCGCAACCGAGTCATCAAACTCAATCATGGTATAATCCGGCTGTCGGATGTTTAACTCTGGGAAGTGGGCGGTCAGTTCGCCGAATTCCTCATCGGCCACGTACTTTGTTAACCGGTAGCTGCCAACAAGGCGGCACGTATCAACATTTCCGCCATTCTCATCTACTCCGCCCACTTTGAGAAGTGTGCGCAAAAGGGAACCGTCGCCTTCAAGGTCGATACCCGTAACACGGAGATATTTCACATTTGCACATCGGTTGTACAGGGTCTGCCAGTTAAGCTGTGCGCAGTTGTCGACTACCAGACGTGTGATATTATTCGTTCCTTCCAATGTCAGACGCGAGTTCGTCAGTTTGTTCAGGTACCGCAGTTCCAGCGTCTGGAGGGTAGATGGAAGAACACATGTGTAAAGAGGTGCGCCCTGGGCGAAACTGACACCTGTCAGCGCGGACTTCCCGGCACGGAACGTTTCAAGCTTCGTATTGTTGGAAAGGTCCATGCCGGTGAAAGATGAAGATTTCAAGCCTGTCATGTTCAACTCCCGGAGATTACGACAGTTGTTTACCAATAAAGCATTCAGCGTCGTCTGCGTTGCGGCACAGCTCACGTCAAGCGTACGGAGAGCCGTACAGTTATTCAGGTTGAGCGTCTGCAATATGGCGTGGCTTACATCTGTCAGGTCAAGGCCAAGGATACGGCTCGCGCCGTATACGTATTGCGGGTCGTTTACGATGAGGTCGGTGTCAAGTGTCAGTTCGACTTGGCTTCCGGCATCCTCGGCAAGTACGGCGCTTTGATGGGGAGTACCGCTTGTATAACCATACCCGAAATAATACCGTTCGCTGGCTGTCAGCTTCAGCTTCCGGTTGTCCGTTGAGAACTTGTAACCGAAATAGACACCAAAGCTATCTTTTCGGTATGTACCGCAGACATATTGGCTATCCAAGAGGGCAAAGCGGTTCTGGAGCGTGAAAGTACGGTGCGCGTAGCGACTTCCCTGAAGGGCATACAAATAATCGTAATAACTCGTGCCTCCGGTGGTGGAGACACCTTCCGTCAGTGGCTTGATATACTTATACTCCCCGTCTTTGTTATAAATGCGTTCTGACCAGTTATTCATCTGCTCTTCATTCAGTACTTCAAGCACATATTCAAGGCTCATATTGGACCGTAACGTATCAGCCACCTCACGAAGCTTGTCCGGACAACCGCGTACCAGTTCCCACAAAACACTATCGTGACCGGCAAAGGCATAACTTCCGATACTTTCATCAATGGTATTGTGCGTAATGGTGTAGTCATACTTTAGCACCGAGTCGTTACGGCTTCCCAGGATGGTATCCATGTCATAAGGGAGGAAGTACCATATCTTGCCATCCCAGGTTGCCAGCATCATATTTTTGGCCCGGTTATCCACTGCCATGAAGTAGTCGGTAATCAAATACCATGCAAACGGGCTATCGTTTCCGAAATACTCCTTGTACTCGTTCAGGAACTTCGTCGGGCTACCCTTACAGGAGTCAATCCAAGTCCAAAGCCGGGTAACTGCCGCCTTGTCGTCTTCATGTGCATCTGCCCAGGTAGTATCAGCCTTGAAACGGAATTCAAGCGCGTCATCGAAGTTTGAAAGGTTCGAAGTACCAAAAAGGCACAAAGCCTCGGAGTTGTTCAGGAACTCAACGCAAATACATTTGTTCCGCTGGCCATTCAATGTTTCTTCATCGTTGTAACCCTCGATGCCTTCGAATCCGTAAACGATGGCACTCTCTGACTTTTCATTGTTAAAGTTGTACTTGCCCAGATAGGTATTTATACCGCTGCCATCATTATCATAAAACAGGTCCATCGGGAACCCGTCCACGCCGATACGTACGTCATAGTTCCCGGTATACGCAGCCTGCGGGGGAGTAAGCCATCCACAACGCTTCCAGATATCGTTCACAATACGCACCGCACCAGTATTGTGCGTACTGGAAGAATCGGAAAAGTCAGCCTTCAGACAGAAAATGCTGATCGGACGGGCTCCCGGTTTGAAAGCGTATTTAAGGTCGGGAACATTCACGCCGTTTACTTCCAGCGTCGTGCCGTATTTCTCGCTACGCTCAAAGTACAAACGGTAGTTCTTACGGGGATAAGTGGTACTGGATGTTCCCTGAATCCGGAGGCCGACATTCCGGGCTATGAAGTCATATTCTTTCCCGTAGGGACTGTAGAAATAGATATCCGCTGCCACTTCAAATTTCTTATTGTTCGTTTGATTCACAAGGTCCACATCCCCCACAATGCGCATCACCGCCTTACCCTGCTGCCGCAACTTGTCGATATCCACATCGGTACCTTCATCATTCATCACGTCATTACGGGCGAAGAGAATAACCATTTCGTCACTTGTCGGACGGTCGACCATAAAGTTAGAGAGGCACTCATCATCGGTCAGTGCCCGGTTATATACGCGGAGGTTTCTCAATTCCACGTCGGCACTGTCACTCGTCACTTTGATGGTTGACGGTGCAGCCTGGAGCATTCCTTCCGTAGCACCGTACTGCTTAGCACCGCACCGGATACCATTCACATACAGTTCCATCAGCCGGTTGCCGGACTTCATACCCACCACAAAAGCGATTTTCAGTTGGATACCGCTGGCGAACTTCGTACCTACCTCCGTACCACCACTGGCGCGCATCAAGGCTTCCTGCGTGGTAAGCTGCATACCTACACCGCCGTTCATGCAGTCCACAACAAGACCGCTGCGGTCTGTCACATTCGTGCAGGTCAGTTCCAGTTCATAGGTGGCGCCGGTTGTCGTGGCATCAGATGTAAAAGGTTTATGACCTATATCGATGGATGCGCCGTTTGTCAGCTTAAGGGAGTCGCCCGTCCACCCGTTACTCTGCCAGTCGAAATTCTCGAACGTAGTTTCCACGCCGTTATACTCCCAGTTGCCGGGATTGCCCTCCGTATTACTACGACCGGCTGCCGAAAGTTTCAGTTGCAGTCCGGAGGTTGTTTCGCTCAGGTCAATGCCGGAATCGGTCACGTCAATATTGAGCGGATAGCGGGTTACACCGCACTGGAATCTCATGGATACCCTTCCCTTTTCCGTGAAACGGTTCACATAAGTCTGCGTTGTTCGCGGGACACTAACCTCCTGAGTCTGCACATTGTCACGGAAAACGGACATTGTGGCCGGAGTTGCGGAGGGGTCGTACACTACAAAATCGAATTTCACCTGCTCGAACTGTCCGGCTTCCAGGAGTGGGGTCAGGTGGTCGGACGAAGAAAAGATACGGCCGTCGGTAAAGCTCATCATCGTGCCGATAAACGGGGCACTATTACCCGACTTGAGGATATCGATGTAAATGCTTTCAGATTTCAGCGTCAAGTCCGCACTCGCCTCCATCTCGGCGACCATCTGAACCGTATGCCGGCCTACGTCGAACCCGGTCATCGAAAGGTTGAAACTTCCATTGGTGGTACCGCTGCGGGTCACCGTGTTGGCGTTTTGCTGTTTGCCGTCCACGTACAAGGTGACCACCTTTGTCCCGGATCCGCTAACAGTGTAGGGAAGGCTGACCGTGTCGTTTGTATTATAACCACCCCCGGCGATGCTTCCGGCAAGATTATAACTGCTTGCCAGTGACAAGGTAACCGCCTTAACGCTCACATACGCCCGGTTGGTCTGAGTCTTGCCTGTGATAGGGTCGGTAGTGGTGGCATTAACATATACATCGGTAGTACCTACCATGAGGTACTTGGTCAGGTCCAGTGAATAGCTGCCCTTGCTCACATCATACCGGGTATCACTGTACATGGTAGTGGAGCCGCGAAGAATGGTTATCTGGATAGTGGCCTTCTGGCCGGTAGGCTGTCCCTTTTCATCACCCCCGGCGTACTGGTGGTCATAAGTATAAGTAAGAAGGGCGGAACTTCCCTCCTTGATGATCGAATGGTCAACGGAAGCGCCCAATACTATTTTTGTCGTGGCAGTTTCTCCGCCGCCACCGCCACCACTGCCGGCAGGAAGGTCTACGGAGACTACCTCGGCACCGCTTTTATTCTTCAGCGTCAGACGGACAGAACTCTCGTCCTCACTGAGGTCGGCAGTAGCACCGAAAATGGTATTCGCATCCATTTCGTTTAGTTTGGCTGTAACAGCGGAGTTCTGTACAGGATTGGTACTGGAAGCATCCAGACTTTCGTCCACCTCCGTCTCATTAAAGATTATATTCACATTTCCGGTACTGTCCGGATTCTGTCTTTCACCGTTGACAGTTACACTTTTCACCGTACCGGCACCACCAAAATCTTCCCAACTGGCAACCTGTCCCCAGCTGGAAAGATTGGTACCGGCAAACTGTTTTGTCTCCCATTTACCCTGCGAAACCTCATAGGTGATACAACGGCCTTTGCCGCGCTGTTTTTCTTCTACGGCAATGATAGCGGTAGCAAGGGTATAATAGCCGCTATCCAGAGGGTATTCCTCTGAAACATTGAGCGTGTTGCCGCCACCGCTGCCGCTGATTTCAACGAGTCCGTTTTCCTCGTCACTCCATACATAAAGTACCTCCCCAAACAGGTAGGCTTTATTTTTCAGTAACACCCCGTCCTGGTTATATATCTCACTGCCGGGCCATGATGTATAGTATTCTTTTACGCTTGCCTGAACGACAAATAACTTATGTGAAGGGCTATATTGAATCTCTTCCGGAGAATGTTCCACACTGTCATCAAAGAAATCAATATCGTCACCGCTTATTTCAATAAATCCACCGAAACGGGCTGTCGCACCTTTCAATGCAGCTAAAGCGGTGTTTACATAATCTTTTTTCACCTGAATGGCTTCCTTGGCCGCTGCACTCGCATCGGCGGCGGCAGCATTCGCGGTATTTGCAGCGGTATCTGCAACCCCGGCTGCACTTGCGGCATTCCCCGCAGCCGTATTGGCTGCCGATGCCGCATTGTTAGCTGTTGCGGCGGCAGCTTTGGCCGTGGCGGCGGCATCCTCCGCAGGTTTTTTCAACAGTGAGACGGGGGCAAGTACAACCTCCTGCCCGCGCATTGCCGGAAGGCTCTTGATATTGTCCAGCGAGGTGACCTCGGCCAGTTCATCAACACCCTGGCTCTCCGCTTTGATAGCATTCAGGATATCTTTCTTTAATTCGGTTTTTTCCGCTTCTGTAAGTGCCATAACTATTTCTCCTTATTTTATTTTTGTCAGTCCTTGTAATACTTGTATGAAAGTGCGCTGAAGCCAAGGATACACCAGCCACACTTGTTCAGGTAATTAAAATTGAAACCTATGTCCTCCCATTTCTCACCCGTATAGATAAGAAGATACCGGTTCACGGAAGTAACATAGAGCCAGTTCCTTTCAGGGTTCGCCGGGGCGGAGGAAAGAACACCTTTCCAGGTGATGCGAAGATCATCAGTGTCATCCCCGTAAACGGGAAATTCGACCCACTCACCATACCAGTACATGTAGTTACGATTAGCTGTCACATCGTAATATAGCCACCCATTTGAGGGCGAGGCGGGAGGAGCAGCGAAGGCTCCGCGCCACGAGAGCAAGTCCACAACGAATTGACCGTTATGTTCAGGAGTGCCGATAAGCTCGATAATACCGCTCATCCAAGCGATCTTGTACGGGTCTTCATAGGAGAGAAGCCATTCTTCGCCAAGGTTGACATTCGTACCGCGCAACAGGCTGCCGTCATCCACACGCACCGTGCTGTACCGGATGGAACCAATCGTCCTTGTATAAGGCGGATGGCAGCCGTTGTACAGGATTACACGCGAACCGATATATCCCACGTCATTCGGGAGTATGACGTCGGCACCGTTGCTGGAACCGCCCATGTCAACCTTCAGGTTCAGTTCCCGACCGATCATATAACCGCTCTCACCACGTGCCGAATCGGTCGTGTATACGGCATCGCTTGATTCTATCAAATGAAATTTCGTCTTCAGATATCCGGAAAATGTACCGGAATTGGCCTCCATCGACCCATCTTCCAGAATCTTGAAATTGTCGTTAGCTGTCACTAAGCCCTCCATACGGATGTTCTCTGCAGTCAGTTTCACCACAGTCCGTTTATTCCCGGCAGTATCCGTTTCCTCCACACCCACGCCGATTAGCGCCAGTTTGCCATCGGGACCCTGCATATAAATGCCGGAACCTTCGGGCTTTACCATAAGGCCGGTTTCCTGCAGGCAGTTCTCGTCCTTGTCGAATACGGCGGCCGAAATCTTAACCAGGCGTTCCGATTGTTCAAACAAGGTCTTGTACCGGTACGCCAGGGATTCCACCTTGTCGGTGGAGAGGATGAGCATGTACAAGTAAATATCACCGGTAAATGACAGTTTGAAATCACCCGTTCCGTTCCAAAGCCCGCTGCATGTGTACTGAACGTATCCGTCCGTTTCATCCAGTTCTTCCTCCACCTCCAGACTATTGAAATTCGCAAAACCAGTCTTGTCAACGTTCTCGAATTCAACCCGCAGGGTACCGGCTTTCGCACAACGGTAGAAGAAGGTCAGATAAACCGGAACAGCCTCCTTTTTGTCCTCACCGTTCCCGGGAAAGGAAGGTACGCTTTTCAAATTCACCCGTTTCTGTAGGATATATTTGTTACGGATCCGGACTACCGTACGACCATCGTCCTGTGTCACGCTTGCACTGTCTCCTTTTTTGGAAAGAACATTATTATTTGCCCAAATCCAACGGTTCCCCACAAGGAAGAACACTGTTTCATTTTCCGTGTTCCATTTCTCAAGGCCGTTGTCAAAGGCTGCATTATTCAGGTACCCGCGATCAGCAGCAAAGTCCTGGCGCAAGGCTGTGACAGAGCTTGTTATTTTACCCTCGACGATTTCAAATTTTGTCTTTATGTCCTCACCTGTGGCCAGTAGGAATGTACCACGTAAATAGACATTATCCGAATAAAGACCGTTACCATGCGGCTGATTATCCGTAGGGAACCAGTCATCTTTGATACCGTCCAAATTACCGAGGCGGGCACGCAGGCTGTTTGAGAAACTTTTCGAATTCACACCGTCCATCACATCTACACGGGGTTGCCCGTCTTCGGTGGCACTTATCAGTATGAGGTTCTGGCGAAGTGTATTTTCAGTATTACCCATCAGCACGCATTCGTCGCCAGCTTCAGGAAAGGAAATCTCAAATTCCTCCTCCGCTATGAGAATACTATTATTTTCGACCGCGGCCACTTCCACCCAGTAGGAGTGTTGTTCCTTGCCTCCCTTCCAGGTAGCGCAGCGTAACAAGTCATGTGCCTGGAATGTATTATCCTGCTCAAAAGTGATAAAATAGAAACCGTCCTGTTTTTCTACGTTTTTTATCTTACCGTTAGCGGCACTTACGCAAAGCTGGCCGCCAACGCTCCGGACTTTTTCAATCAGTAGTTCCAGGACTACCATGATCTGGCGAACGGTCAGCTTGTCTAGCGTAAGGTTTGACAGCCCGTTTTCATCGATCCAGAGTTGGAAACCTTCACCCGCCATACCGTCTACGAATTTGGCACTGCGCAGAAGTTCCCGGATGACCATGGAAAGGAATTCCGCATTGCCTTTCCCGTCAATGCTCCCGCCCATCTTTCCCGCTTCGAAATCGCCGGCATCGATACCTTCGTCAAAAATGATTTTTTTCCTCGCCCGGTCTCTCTTGATTTTAGAGATGAATTCCTTCTGGCTTCTTCGTGCGGAAAACAGATTATTATCTGTCGGTAACGTATTGTCCCAACTGCGGATTAAATCGGGAAGAGCGGAACCTTCCGCAGCTGTTTTCGTATAGTTCTTTACATCTGAAATACTGTTGTTAATAGACTCCATTACGCCCGTAGAAAGCGCATCACTGATTTCAATGTCCAGCTGTGAAGGTTGATTCACTTTGCGGGTGAATCGCGTAATACGGCTGCTACGGTAGCCCGTTTCGGGAAAATATTCCGCACTTTCCAACCGGACACGACGGCCAAGGAACAGGTCTATATTGTTTTGCTCAATATACACATGATCCGTAGGTCCTTTATATACTGAAATATCAATGGCGTTCTCCTGGTTGTATTTGTCAACGGCCGTTTGAAATTCTTCCTCTGCAAGTGGATAGTATTCATCAGGCATAAGGGTATTCCAAAGGATGTACTTATCACCGGGCTTCGGGACAAGTTTATCCCCCGGGAGCTGGGTATCATCATCGTACGGCCAGATAGTGATGATCTCGAACTCGCGCGTATCGCTGTCGAAATTCACTTCAAAATAATAGTTTCCGTCTTCGTCATCTCCCAGTCCGGCCAGTTCACTGCCTTCCTGGAAAGAAACGCGTTTTACCTTACCACCCAGTTTATAAATATTCGGATCGAATGTCAGCGTGTCATCGCGAAAATAATAGATGGTATAAGGATTTCCCTCCTCATCGGTCACGTCCTGGCTGCGCGCATAACTGACGGTGCCTACCCGTCTCGGATAGATTTCCGCGAAAGCGTCTTTCTCATAACGATGGAATATGCCGTACTTATCGGCGTTCACATCGACATACTTTATATTTCCCGGAAGCTGCAGGCGGCTGTGACCGTATTTCTCCGGATCAATATTCCGGCTGCTGCCAATCGGGAAAAGGCGAGTGTAGAACTTGGCGCCGTCAGCCGTGTCACGTTCGATTTCCGTCAAGCCTTTACCGTAAGCCAGTGTTACTTCCTCGCCATGTTCACAACGACAGATATTAATAGTCTGCCCCTCTATCCACCATTCCGCGCCCGGAACTGCACCGGATACTTCCTTCAGGGCATCGTTGCAGAACTTTCCCTCGTAGTCTATGACTATATTGTCCGTACCTTCCACCGTGCCGACCTTCCAGTCGGTGGTGTGGTTCATGCCGTCATTGATAGCCTTAACTATTAAGGCCACATGTTCACGCGGTGGGGCGGTCAAGGTGAACACTGGTTCAGGATCACCGTCTACAATGTTCAATACCAGGAATCTTTTGATCAGGCTTTCAATACCGTAAAACTTCACATCATACTTCCACTCCCGGGTGTTCTTCTCATTCGGAAGATAACGTTCGGTCAGCCAGTAGCGTTCCCCTTCGAAATCGACATAGTCGTTCACATCAAGGGGAACATACTCGTACAGGGTGAAGGAAAGCGTCAGTATATTGTCTGACTGCAAGGCCTTCACCTGCGTGGAGCTGTCTTCCGGAGAAAGAACCGATTTTTGCTGCCTGTCACTGTCGTATACCGTTAAAAGCATATTTAAACGTCGTTTAAATGGTTTTTAAATAATTGGTTCCGGTTCACGGAACTTCACTTTGAAATTGCTGGCTTGCACGCCTTCCGTCCAAAGGTAGGTCAACGGATTAAAGTTGCTGCTTTCCAGGTAATGCACTCGCATGGTCAGTTCCAACTGTGGGAAGTAAAGCGACAGCCAACCCTTTTCACCTGTTTTCAGAAAGGAAATGAAGTCCATATACTTTTTCAACCACTCCGATTTGGTCGGAGCATACAGGGCAAACAGAAGCGTCACGTCACGCGCTTCATTGGCTACTATCAACTCATCCGAATATTTCTCACCGTTCTTTTCCCGGATATTCACCGCTATATGTTCTTTGGTTTTGGAGGCAGCCAGGATCGATTTCAAATTATCCCGACCGCCTTCTTTATTTTCTGTCAGAAACACACCGTATTTCTTCCAGACATCGATTCCGTTAATGAGGAACAGGCCTCCTATGATTGCATCCATTTTATGGTCTCATTTTTAATCCGTCACGTTTCATCACTTTTATATCCTCGGCTATTGAAGTAAGGGAAACCTTGCAAGAACCAGTATTCTCTTCTATTTTGGCCAGATGGTTCTCAGCCGTATCCATTTTGGCAGATACATTTTCCATATTCTCATCCATGCTCACCCAATGATTCAGGCCGGAAGTAAACATGCCTTCCAACTTCGTTCCCTGATCCTGGCTCATGGCTGTAAAACTACCGGATTTGCCACTTTGGCTCTTGGTAGTATCCTCCGTTATTCCGGCCGCATCCAACATCTCATTCTTTTTAGCTTCGGCCTGTTCATAGATACTCTGATAGCGGTTTCTTAAAGTTTCCGCTTCGTCTTTGTTCAGGATACCGTCAGACATGAATTCGGCAAAAGTGGCTTGCCATTTCTTTATTTCTTCCGAGTAAGTCCCATCAATAATTGATTTCAGGATGGCGTTCTCCAAGAATTCATCCACACTGGAAATAACATCTTTGCTGTCTGTCTCAAAATCTTTTAGAAGCTCCTTCATGCCACTTTTGATACTGTCAAAAGAAGTATCAGTGATGGCGTCCTGCCATTGCTCCTGTAAAGCAATGAGGGTTTCCGCGTCATCGATATAGGCATCCAGCCAGTCACTCTGATCGTATTTGCCACTGTTGATTTTATCCCAAATATCAGGGAGTTCCTGAAGCCGTGCCAGTTCTTCAGGGGAAAGGCTCCATAAGGAACCCGCAGACCGTACAGACTTACCCAGATAAGAGGATATTTTATCCCAGTCTCCACTACCCATCGCGTCATTGATATAGTAGTCATTCGAGTGATGGGAAGAATGATAACCCATTTTGGCGGCAAGCATCTGGCGGTCATTCTCAATCTTTTGCACTTGTTTGTCGTAGGCGGATTTATAGTATGCCGTGGATTCCGCACCACCGGAACCTTCCATTTCGTCCGTCAGCTTCTCAATAGCCGTAGTCAAGTATTTATTGCTTTCCGTCAGACGGTCTACAAGCTCATTGACTTCTTTGGCATTACTGCCATTAATGGAATCCATCCATGAGTTCCAGCCACCGAATGTTATTGAATTAAGAATACTGCCTATACCGTCCCGAAGGGATTTGCCAATGGTCACGAATATGTCCCCCGACAAAACATCGCTAAGAATACCACTGATAGCGTCAAATATGGAATCAAGCAACGGGCCGACAAGATTACTAAGGCCGTCCTTGAATATGTCGATAATAGAAATGATCCAGCCTATAATCGGAACGTCTTCTATTTTGTCAGCGACCTTTTCAAAAGCGCCTCCCATAGCCTTGCCTGTCTGGATCAGCCCGTCATAGGCATTCTTTATTCCACCGGAAGCCAATTTCGACAGACCGTCCGTAACATTTTCCATATTGGCTTTCAAGTTAGTGGCGGTAGATGACAGATTCTGCTGATTATCATTAGCCACATCAGTCAATGTCTTGACACTTGCAGAAGCTGCATCAGCGTTTTGCTGGGCATTCTCGAGGACTTTTTCAGCAGCTTGTTTTTCTTCTTCCGTGCCATTTTTCAAGGCTTTCTCATAATCTTCCTGCGCTTTTTGAAGCTTAGTAATAGCATCCTTTTCCAGTCCCTTGGCTGTATTCAGTTCAAGAAGGGAGTCTTGATACGTCTTCACTTCCTGCCCGAGCTTTTTAAAGTTCAGTCCCCCTGCGCCACCAAGAGATTTTTCCATTTGGTTAATAGCGTCGATCAGGGCTTTTTGACTCGCCTGGTCGGAGTTCTTGAACTTGTCTGTCTGAACGTATTTTTTTGCTTCGTCAAGTGCAGGCCTTATCATACCGTCGAACATCCCGCCAAACTCACCAAATACGGTAACCCAGTCGATATTTTGCTTCATTGCTTCCGTATCGACACCGGCAATATCGGATTCCTTTTGCTTCTCCAGTGATTTCTTTTCCCATTGGTTTTGGGATTCGGCTATCTTTTTATCGTATTCCCGGGCGATAGCGAGTTTCTGCTGCTGGAATGTTCCGAACTCCTTCAGGTAATCCTGCATAGCTTGGAACTCTGCTTTCAACTGTTCATCTTTTGTTTCAGAAATACTTTTATCCTTCAGATTTTCCGCATGGGTATACCGGGTGGAAATTTCAATAGATTGTTCTTCCGTCAGTTTCCCTTTCTGGGCATCCGTCCACTTCTTTTCCTGCTTTTTAATAGCATCGATTTCCTTCTGATAGTCCAGTTCTATCTGTTTGAGCTTTTTGTCCGTACCTTCTTTCATCAGGGTGATTTCATCTTCCTGATTCTTACGACGAAGGGATAACAGTTCTTCATTGATTTGCGACTGCTGTTTTTTCTTCGCATCCGGATCATCTTTTGTTTTTTTCGGTTCTACATGGCCGCCGAGACCGGAGTTTTTGGCAAGTTCCATGGACTTTCGCATCTCTTCCTCAGCCTCATTGAGATAATCATCCCGTTCTTTGGCGAGCTTGGCGACTTCTTCCTCCTTTTTCCAACGACCGTTATTGTTGCTTTTATAGGACTGGTCAGAAGAAAAGAAACGATCCACTTTACCACCATAGCCCCACCAGGTATCATAATCACTTTCGGGTTTAGCTTGAGCTTCGGAAACTTTAGAATCCATTTCCACCGCTTTATTAATCATACTTTGTGCCTTAGCCTGGAGAAAAAGCATTTGAATGTAAGCGTCACTCTTTTGAATCAGAATATCATACCATTCCTCGAGTGTACTGTAATATCCGAAGGATTCGCCGTACTTCCGGTTTAGTTCCTCTACTTTGTTCTTTTCCTGTTCTTTGCTTCCGGTAAAGTTTTTCAGGCTCTTTATCGTATTGTCAATTTCAAAGCGGATCTTGATCATCTGCGCCCGCCCGTCAGATTCGATTTCAACGCGTTCTTTTGCCTTTTGCGCCGCTTTTTCCTGCGCATCGGAGTATTTGTCCCAAGCAATGATAAGCCCCGTAATAACAACGGAAAGGCCAAGAGTCAGAGTAGCCATCAGGGCTTGCGCGGCCGCGGTGGAAATACCCAATGAAACGGCTAGCCGGGTATTGGCAGCCGTCAGCAAATTTTTCATCTTTACCACCGTCACCAACCGGAAAGCGGAATCCTTATTCAGGGTATTAAATACCTGCTGCAATCCCATCGTGATAGCCATGACACTTTGTACGCGGGTTTGAATTTTGGCTAGGTCCTCATTCTCGGATGCGAATAAGGAAAGGGCACCAGTGGCGGTCGTGAAAACACCGGCGAGACCGCTCACTCCGGACATGAAGCCCTGAAGGTTGGCGTCATCATTGGAAAGAATCTTTGTCTGGGTATTCAGGTCGGCGAGCGTATCGGACAGGTTGGCGGCTTCCGAGGCCATCTTCCGGTATTCGTCCGTATTCTGCTGACCGTTCAGACGCATACGGGCCATATTATCCTGGAGCTCGCGCAACTGCATGGCAAGCCGTTTGGTACTTACTCTTGTCTTTTCCTGTTCCGCCTGATACCCGGACAGGATATTCTTATCTTCCTGAAGTGCTTTCTTCGCCGCGTTCAGTTCATCCAGGGCAGCGATTTTGGCAGTACCGGGAGCAGCGTTCTGATAGGCTTTTTCCAATGCCTTGACATCGGACTCCACTTGCTTGATAGCGGATTGCTGCTCACGGATCTTATCGGTCAATGACTGACTCTGTACCGCCGCCTGTTGCCCGGAAGAAGATATTTTATCATACTCTTTACGCAGGCCCTGCACGCTCTTTTCCGCCAGTTTATGTTCCTGCTCCAATCCTTGAAGGGTACCGAGTTCCTCAGCAAGGACTTTTCTGCAGGCAGCCACTTCAACAGCCAGTTCTTCTTGCGCCGTACCGGGTTTCATTCCCGCAAGCTGGGACTCCAGCTTTTTCAAGTCGGATTCAACACCGGAAATGGTACTTTTCTGATCCGCAATCTTCTGGTTGATCGTAGCGGCGGCTTTCTCCGCCTTGGTCGCCAGAACCTCGACAGCGAGACCGGCTTTGTCAAGGCCTCCGGACAGTTTGTCCTTCATCAGGAATTCAATTTCTACAGGCTTCATAAACGTCAGAGTTCTAATTTACTTTGAAAAAATGAAACGATACTGCCGGCTTCCCTTGCGGCCGTGTCCGGATTTACGGGTGCACCGGAATGATCCGGTTCTATTTTCTGCTTCTTACGGACATAACGCGGGGCATCGGACAACATCATGATCAGGGTCTGGTAGTTTACCTTCTCCAGGATGTACTTCACACTCCAGCCGGTGGCGGTGGCTATCTGCCAGATAAAGCCGAAAGGGCTATGGGAACCTTCATGCTCGGTTCTTAACTCCTCTTTCTTTGGCTCAGTCTCAACTTCATCGGATTCGTCCGTTCGGCTGATCTGATAATACCGATAAAAGAATCCGTCCCCATCAGGGAGACAAACTTTTTATAAGCGGCTATCTGGAAACGGTGTTCCACACACTCGCGAAGGAACCAAGAGACGGGACGGGCACACAGGCGACGGGCAACAGGCCCTTGACAAATCGTATAGGCAATGATCAAGCTGATATCCTTGCCATGATCCAAAATAAAGCGTTGTTGCTGTTCCTGTGTAAAGCGTTCCATTTCCTCACTTGTTACCCCCATCTTCAGGCAGACGCGCGTCAAACACATGAGAGCGGCCAAACGGGGACGGCGCATTGTGACACGTAGCCGGACAGGGCTCTTTTTAAAGGGAATGCGCCACTCCTTTAAAGGAAGGGAGACACCGATGTCCAGTATTACCTCCGATGCCTCCCTTTGTACTGACCTTGCTTGATTGTCATCCATAGCTATTCAGCCGTATCACTGATCTCGTAAGGAGCGGAACCGTCTTCCGGCTTGTTTATCTTCAGCTGGCATTCCAGTTTGGATACTTCCGTCAATGTCAGCTTGCCGCCCAGGTTGGCCAGAATCGTACCGTTCGGAATGGTCATCGTTTGACCGGATACAAAAGCGATAGTCCAGGGACCGGATTTTTGAACCAGCTCGGTCGGAGCCTTCCAGCCTGTTACCTTTTTACCCTCTCCCTCACCGGTTTCAGTCAGAGCGCCACCCATAACCGTCTGGATATTCGTATAATCCAATTGGACGATATTGAATGTCGGGGAAATCTGCGCGTTCTTTTGAAGAAGGGTCAGGACAGGCGCATCGGGAACCTGCTCGGCTTCAATGTCCGTCGTTTCGGGTTTCGTACCTCCCCAGTCCCAACTGCCTTTCTCTATCCATCCGATAGTCAGATCACCGGACTTTACCACGGCAATGCCGTAAATGAAATTCTTATTTTTTTCCATTTCGTTTCTTTATTACAATAGTTAATACTATGCCGGACGCTACCCCGGCGATAAAAGCGATTAATCCTACTTTAAGGGGATTATAACAGCTTTTTATTTCTGTTTGAACGGTTTCCATGTTTTTCATGGTTTCGCTCCTTATACGTGTCAGTTCCGATTCGTAGAACTCGCACATACGCTGGAGGCTGTCACAGGAAGCATACACGACAAGCGTGTCCCCTTCAGTCTTTACATCGATATTGGCTTGCCCGCTTTTCCCATGAAAGGAAGCCGTTGGGGGAAGGCTATGGAGGTCGGCTGTCGGTATCTTCAGCGTCAGTTCCGATTTCGGTATTCCCGCCATCGTTATAATCCGGGTTACGGATGCGAGGCTGTCCTGAAAAGCTGTCTTTTCTTCGGTATTCAGGGACATGTCCTTTTGTATCCGGCAACTCTGCACGGATAGGACAATGATCCCAATAACGGCAAGCATAAGCATGCGTAATGGCATGTTCAAGCCGGGTGACCACCTTATAAAGTTTTTCATTATCATTTCTTAGTTCTATCAAAGTTTTCTGCATGTCTTCATACATGGCCTTATAGGTATCATGTACTTCTTTAGCGGTGCGGGTATTACGCAGTGTCCGATTAGTTATCCAAACCAGGACGGCACCCAGACCGCCACTTGGAATCAACCACTGCAGGATGGTTGTCAGGGTTTCCGTCATGGCTCAGTCCTTTCATACGTTAATTCGATTCGCTTCTGTTAGTCAGCAAACTGAAAAGCCACTGGACAAAGCCGGTATCTGCGACCCCGTTAGCTACAAGAGAGGTGCCAAAACCATAGAGCAAAGCGATATACCATTCAACGCCCGCAACAAACCCAGCATGGAGCCACCATAGAAGCATTATGACAACAATACCTGTACACCAACTGACTATCTGGGTAGTAATCCCCTGCATTTTAGGGAATAGGGCTTTAATACCTTCGGTGAGCAGAACTACGCCACCGACAAACCCGGCAAAGGTGCCGATCATACTGTTATAATCCATTTCACCAACTGTACCTGTCACCTGGGCAAAGGATGCTGACACAAAACCGATGGCCAGCACAAAAAATAAAAGAAATCTTTTCATTTGTCTTTTAGAAATTATTGAGTTATACCTATTGATTTAAGCCATTTTTGTACATCGAAACTAGGGCAGGCTTTGGCCGCCAGTTCATTGTGCCCGACAATCCGGACAGATGGGAAACGCCGATGGAAGTCTTTCACGTATGCCTCCATTGCTTTAAGTTGTCCGGGGGTGCGTGTATCTCTGGGAGTCTTTCCGTCTTTGGCTACGCCTCCAACGTACACAACGTGCCGGCTCGTACTGTTATAGCCTTGTGCCCCGTTGGTAATCTCCCAAGGATCGACATTCGCATCTTCATTATTTTGCACCAAACGTTCCACACGTCCGTCCAAATGAATCATGTCGGTATAACCGACCTGTTTCCAGCCACGGCCGCCTTTACTTACCGGATTGGTGTGCCAGGCACGAATTTCATTACTCGTAACCTCGCGGCCTTCCGGTGTGGCGGTACAATGAAGTACTAACCGTTCCAACTTTGCCATCACTCTCCAGCTTCTACGTCAGTTGCTACCTGGGACAGTGCGATGGTCACCTTTTTTGTCTTGTCAGAATCCAGCGTTACAACCAGGTTACCTGATTTCACTTTGCCACTGGTATTCTTTTCAGCGGTAACTTTCAGCCCGTCATCCGTACCAATAACAGTGTATCCGGCAGGAGATGCACTTACACTGTATTCACCTGATGAAGTAATAGATATTTCCTTGCTTTCACCGGCTGCTTTGAATGAAAGTTCGGTCAAATCAGAAGAGAGTACCTTTTCCGAAGATTTAAACAAGGGTGACGTACGGGTATCCAATACGACCATCTCTTCACCAAACGCGATATTCGTGTCGGCCTTCATCAGTAACTTAAAGAAATAAAGTTCACTGGCGTTGGCAATCTTATCAATTTGGATCACATCCTGGTCGTCCTGCAGATTGACTGCGGCGAACCAATTTCCGTCCGCATCCGGAGAACAGAGGGTGGCCACAATCAAGTCATCCGGCCAGGCTGCCAGTGTTTCGATAGTGATACCCTTGTAACGTTTACTGTTTACATCTGTTTCGGAAGCATTCTTGCTCTCACGTTCGGTCAGTTCGTCATCGTATTTGTCAAAGTCATCGATACTCATCACCAGACGAAGGTTCGGATTACTGCGCAGGGCTTTAGGGATACCCTTACGGACAGCCTTCAACTTTTCGAGCATCGTGGTCTTACTGGTAGAAACGACTATCAGTTCGGTATCTTTGGCGGCCTGCGTCAAAATACCATTCATCAAATGGTCATCGTCATCACCGAATTCGCCATTGATATAATGATCACCCAACTCGAATTTCACTTGCTTGATCAACTCTTCCAAAAGGGCATTCTGACCCTCTGGAGGAAGCTCGGCAAAGACCAGATTTCCTTTCGGTTGCCATTTGCGCCAGATATGTTCGAAGGCTCGGGGGTTAAACACTGTGAAGGCCATAAAATCCACCGGATCCAATGATTTCTCACTGTAATTGAAGTTGCCTTTCGAGTCTTCAATCTGGGGATTTTCCTTACGTTTCTGCAGCATCTTTCCACTCTTGATACGCGGAAGACTGATTTTTTTCTCCACACCGGGAATAACATAGATCATTCCTTTTTCTACGATCTCATTTCCGGTGGCGGCGAGCGTCAGGATCTTCTCCAGCACCTCACCATTGTAATTGGTATTTCTTACTACTATTGCCATAACATACTGTTATTTACGGTTCAACTTTTCTTTGATTTCGCGCTGGCGTTTGTTCCACGGACTTTCATCTGTCGGATTCACGTGCAGGTCATTCATTACCTTGCGTTTCGGTGCTAGCTTTTCCAACGCTTTTTCACCGTTTTCACGGTCTTTTACCAACAAATTTTCATAAATGGGGCGAGTGGTCGCATCGATACGGCCGTCCTCCTGGGCATCATCCAGCAGTTTCTTCCGAGAGTTCTCTTCGTCAGTTTTCGCTTTGTCCTGGAACACTTTAAGTTCACCCGTCAGGCGGTTCACTTCGGTATTCAAACCGGGCACTTTTCCGGCTTCTGTTTCCAGAACCCCAATTTCACGCAGGAAATCTTCATCACTCGCACAGTTCTTAAAGTGCGGACGTTTCTTGAGTTCGTCTAAATTCATTTGTTCTTCGTTTTGTGGCTTATTCAGCCGGTTATTGAATATTTGGAATACTTGATCGGGTGTACTGTCTTCCGGTACCGGATCGGCATCATAAATGCCGTCAATGAGCCCCAAGGCTAATGCTTCATCAGCACGCAACCAGTGATCGGTACCATCAAAATAGGTAGTTTTGATTTCGTCCTTCTCTTTTCCCAGACGAGCCGCGTACATTTCGCAGAGGGTATCTTCCAGGGATTCTATCTCCTCAATACAACGGCGCATTTCGTTCTTGTTACCATAACAGCCACCCATTACACTATGAAGCATCAGACGGGAATAGCGGCTCATGTGGACCGGTTTTCCACAAAGCGCAATCACACTGGCCATACTGGCAGCAATCCCATCCACATATATGGTTATGTCAGCCTTGCTGTTCTTCAGTGCGTTAAAGATGGCGATGCCCGCATATACATCGCCACCATTGCTGTTTATCCTGACATCAATCTTCCCGTATGCGGATTCCGCTTCCAGCAGTTCACGTGCTATATCTCCGCTACGCACATCGTCATAGTCGCCGATATCTCCGTAAAGCAGTATGCAGCAGGCTTCCCTGCCGGGTATCATGTTGAAAAAATTATTCATATTCATTTCACTTGTGGACGGTGTCCGCCCGGGTTTACGGTGCGAAAATAGGACTATTAGGGACGTTTTTCAAACCGCATTTTTATCATGCAAACTTTAAAATATTGTCATGACGTTTTAAAGTGTTATCATGCGACGCGCGTTTTTTTTCACCTCTTTTCATTACCAAATTTGCAGATAAAAAGGAGGTAATATGGCCGAACTTACGAATGAACAGAAGAAGGATTGGGCGAAAATGCTCTATACCAAAGAAACGCTTACACAGGCGGAAATAGCCGAGCGTGTAGGGGTGTCACGGGTAACCGTAAACAACTGGATAAACAAGGGGAACTGGGAACAGCTAAAGGCTTCCATAACCATCACAAGGGAGGAACAGCTTAAAAATATGTACCGGCAGCTGGCAGAGCTGAACGATGCGATCAGCAAGAAGCCGTTCGGTGAGCGCTATCCAAATACAGCGGAAGCGGATACCATATCCAAACTATCGAACGCCATTAAGAAAATGGAAACGGAAGTAGGGCTGGCCGATATCATCTCCGTATTCACTGACCTGCTCAAATGGGTACGGGCATACGATCCCACACAAGCAAAAGAGATCACCCCGTTACTGGATGCGTTTGTCAAATCAAAACTTTCCTGATATGGCAAAGAAAAGACTTACACCGCAGGACAGGACGGCGCTGGAATATTGGAATGAACTGGTAGCGTCCGTTCGCGAAAGTTCGGAAATCAATCCCACGGACACAGAAGCGGATATCAAAGCGCGCCGGGAAAGGCTGGAAAAGGACGATGAGGAATGGTTCAGGTATTATTTTGCCATGTATTATTCATGCGAACCGGCAGATTTCCACAAGAAGGCTACGCGTCGCTTAATGAAGAACAACCGATGGTATGAGGTACGGGCATGGTCCCGGGAGCTGGCCAAGTCGGCACGTTCCATGATGGAGATATCCAAGCTGGCACTGACAAAAAAAGTGCGGAATGTGCTGCTTATCTCGAACTCTGCCGATAATGCGGAAAGACTGCTGTTGCCATTTATGGCGAACTTCGAGGAGAACCAGCGCATCATCCAGGACTACGGATCACAAAAGAAGCCGGGAGCCTGGGAAACAGGAGAATTCACCTGTCTGTGTGGATGTTCATTCCGGGCAATTGGCGCAGGACAATCTCCTCGTGGTACCCGTAACAAAAATTTTCGTCCGGACTTTATCCTGGTCGATGATATAGACACCGATGAAGAATGCCGCAATCCCGAACGTATCAAAACAAAATGGAAATGGCTGGAGGAAGCCCTGATACCGACTATGTCTGTCAGTGGAAACTATCGCATACTTTTCAACGGGAATATCATTGCTTTGGATTGCTGCATAAAAAAGGCTATCGAGAAAGCCACGGAATTAAAGGCAAAAGGTATCGGACATGTGGATATTATCAATATCCGGGATAAAAACGGGCTTTCCGTATGGCCTGAAAAGAATTCGGAAGAAGATATAGACCTGTTCCTGTCTTTGGTCAGTGCGGCAGCGCAGCAAAAGGAATTCTATAATAACCCGGTAGTGGATGGAGGTGTATTCGAAGAACTCACCTACGGGAAAGTTCCGGCACTCTCTAAATTCAAGTTTGTAATAATCTACGGGGACCCGGCACCGGGAGAGAATAAAACCAAGAAGAGTTCCACCAAAACGGTATGCCTGCTCGGAAAGCTATCAGGAAAACTGTACCTGATAAAAGCATTTCTGGACCGTGGGCTGAACGCGGAGTTCATCGAGTGGTACATCAAACTGCTGGAGTTCGTGGGAGGGAAAACCACCGTATACTGCTACATGGAGAATAACAAACTTCAGGATCCTTTTTTCCAGCAGGTATTTCAACCCATTGTACGCCGGATCCGGAGGGAAAGAAAAATTTCTCTCTACATCCAAGGGGATGAAGATAAGAAAACGGATAAGGCCACACGTATCGAAGCGAATCTCGAACCGCTTAACCGGGAGGGAAACCTGATACTTAACGAAGCGGAGAAAGACAACCCGCACATGAAACGGATGGCGGAGCAATTCAAGCTATTCTGTCTCCAGCTGACTTATCCGGCTGATGGCCCTGACTGCGTGGAAGGAGGGAATCGCATTATTGACAAAAAAATAAGGCAGGCGGAGAAACCCGCCATTCTGTCCCGGAAGAAAACGCGGTCACAAAACAAGTACAGATTATAAACTTTATACTTTTTCCTTATGAGCAAATTTATCGAACTTAAAGACTATGACGCAAGCATCCACAAGGAAATACTGGATGCCGTAACAAGGGAGGACGAGGCTGTCGTGGAGATATGCGAGGACCGTGCAATCGCCGAGATGCGCTGCTACCTTTCGAAACGCTACGACTGTAACAAGATATTCGCGGCCACCGGTGGGGAAAGAAACCAGTTGGTATTGATGATGGCTATTGACATTGCCATTTATCATGTCATCAGTATTCATAACCCACAAAGCATAAAGGGAATCCGCAAGGAGCGATACGAACGGGCTGTAGAATGGATGAAAGCTGTAGCAGATGAAGACATCTCAATCGACGGGGCACCGATGCTACCGGAAGAAGTCAGGGCGAACAAATCCAATTTTTTAATGAAGAGCAACCGGAAACGGGTAAACCACTGGTAAAATGAAGAAGAAGAATAACAGGGCAGGGAAAATAACCATGAGCGGAAATATGCCAAGGCCCGGGCAAAAAGGTCCCGCTACCATTGTACTGACACAGCCGAAACGCTTCGGGATCGATATTGCTGATTACATGTCAGCAATACGGTCATTCGAGAACGTAGACTACTCCAGGCGTTACAAGTTGTATGACCTGTTCAGTGATATATTGATGGATACACATCTCTCCAGTGTTATTGAGAAGCGTAAGAATGCCGTATTATCTGCCGCCATCGAATTTCAACGTAACAGTAAGCCGGACAAACAGGTAAACGAACAGATACGCTCCCCTTGGTTTCGTCGGCTGATAGCCGATATTCTGGACGCTAAAATATGGGGATTCTCCCTGATGCAGTTTTATCGGCAAGGAGAATGGATAAACTACGACTTGATACCGCGCAAGCACGTTGATCCGATACGACGCATTATCATGCGCCATCAGACTGATATTACGGGTACCTCGTGGGATGAATACCCGGATTTGCTATTTGTGGGTTCACCGGATGACTTGGGGCTGCTGGCTAAAGCTGCGATCTGGGTTATATACAAACGTAATGACGTTGCAGACTGGGCACAATTCGCTGAAATATTCGGGGCGCCCATCAGGGAGTACACTTATCCGACCGATGACGATGAAGCGCGGCAAAGGGCACTCGCTGACGCGGAAAGTACCGGAAGCATGTCTGTATTCGTACATGCGCAGGAAACGGTTATGGAGCTTAGAGAGGCAGCCAATAAGACCGGGAGTGCAGACCTTTACGATAAACTCTGTGAACGGTGTAACAGCGAAATATCGAAATTATTCCTGGGCAATACGCTCACCACTGAATCTTCTGAAAATGGTACACAGGCACTTGGAACAGTACACAAAAAGGTGGAGGACAAAGTAGCGGAATCAGACCGACAGGATATTCTGGACGTACTCAACTACAACATGACGGATATTTTTGCGGCTATGGGGATCAATACCGACGGAGGAGAATTCTGTTATCCGGAAAAAAAGGATATTGAACCGAGTCAGAAAATGACTATCCTCACGCAGTTGAAAACCAATTTCAACCTACCAGTGGGGGATGATTATCTTTATGAAGAATTCGGAGTCGAAAAGCCGGATAATTATGACGAACTGAAAAAACAGCAGGAGGAAAAGGCACTTGAAATCGATGCGGCAAAAGCTAAAGCCATCGAGACTCCGGAGGATGATCCAGAACCGGAGGATAAAACCAAAGTGGAAAAGAAACCCGGTAAAGATGTGCAAAAAGAGAAAGTAAACGCCGTTAAAAACGCGTATAACTGGCTGAAACGTTTTTTCGGGAAAGCCCCGGGGAAAGACGGGGCAGCTTTAGAATGGTAATGAATGACCTTTATCAATTTGAAAATAAAGATAAAGAAGCGGCATCCGACTTTTCCTTTGATGAGGAGGTACTGAAAAAAGCCTTGAAGAATATTTATAGCAAGGACTTCCACCCAATGACGGACATCGAGCAAAACCTGTTTGATTCTACCTGGGAAACGATGAACAAAGCTACAGACAAGGGATTTCAGAAGCGAACACCGAATGATCCGGATTATGACTTTTATCAAGAAATAAAGAGAAATAACGCTGTGTTCTCTGCCTTCAAAGTACACCGGGCACAAAACGACATGGCGGCATTGCTGCTGGATAAAAACGGAAATTTAAAGCCGTTTGAACAGTGGATGAAAGAAGTCATGCCCATTGCGGATCACCAGATGCGTCACTGGCTGCGTACCGAATATGACACGGCAGTCATACGAGCACATCAGGCTGCGGACTGGAGACAGTTCGAGAGGGAGAAGGATATCCTTCCGAACCTGAAATGGATGCCATCTACGAGTGTACATCCCGGGGCAGACCACAAAATATATTGGGGAACCATACGTCCCGTCGATGATCCTTTTTGGGACGTACATCGTCCAGGTGATCGATGGAACTGCAAATGCCCGTTAGCTTCAACCGATGAACCGGTTACACCGGTATTACACGAAGGGACGGAACAGGACAAAGCGCATGACGGATTGGATAACAATCCCGGCAAAGATGGACTCTTGTTCTCTGATAAACACCCTTATGTGACAGAAGCGTATCCAGGTGCCAAGAAAGCCGTGGATGCACTGACAAAACGCATCAATGAGATGATAGCCGAAATGCCCGACAATCTGACTCTTGAGGAAAAAACGAGCATAGCCCGGAATAACCTTGAATTGGAAAAGAAACTCGGCATAACCAAAGGTAAGCGCATGGCGTATGAGGAAGCCAATAAAGGTAAAGAGAATCCGCAATACAACAAAGGGGAAGGATACCGTGTCAATTGTCAAACCTGCACTGTCACACACATGCTCAGGCGGTTGGGATTTGATGTTGAAGCAAAACCCAACATTAAACAAAGCGCATATAATGAAATGGCGAAGCAGGGTATTACATGGGAGGAACGTTTCTTGAACCAGGATGGAACAAAACCGGATTATGATTTCTCCTATAAATGGCAAATCAGGAAAGGATATCAAGTAATGAATGCAAACCGGTTACAGGAATATTTCAGGGAAAAGTTTAAAGAGGATGGAATATATGAAATATACTGCGCTTGGAAAGGCGGTTCGGCACATGTATTCTGCGCAGAAGTAGTCAAGGGAAAAACGCGGTTCTTTGACCCACAAAATGGGAAAGATGATGCGAGCAGTTATATACGGGATATGAAAGCCAATCGCGTAGGAGTGATAAGGGTAGACAATAAACTGATTAATCCTAAAGCTATGAACTTATTCATCGCCAAATAGTTGGGAGGAAAGCATTAATCCTTCTTCACCGGTTATCAGGCTGCAAGATTGACCATTGAATAGAATAAAAGCAGGGAGACCTACAGGTAAGTCAAAGCCATTCTCATCAACACAACCAACAGAATAAATACTTTCCTGTTGGGAATGCTTAGACAGAATGACTGAATTATAGCCATTTCTATTTGCAAGTTCAGATACTTGTTCCGGTATTTTCATAACGCATACAAAGGCACATTAAACGCCTTGCTCGCAAAGGTATAAAATTATTTTTGAAACTATATAATTTATGGACATAAAAGAATTTTCAAAACAGATAAAAGCCAAGCGTAAAGAACTGGATGACTTGATGAAACGCAAGATGCCGGTACTGGCCGGACGCATGGCAAAGGACCACTATCAGGACAACTTTCGGCAAGGTGGATTTGTCAATAACGGACTACGCCACTGGAAGAAGGCAAAAAGACTTTCATCCGGTGGAAAAGATGCCGCAAGCCAGTATGGAACATTACTATCAAGCCGGGACCACCTGTTCAGTTCCATAAAATATGTACCGGGAGATTATCGGGTGAAAATATCCGATGATCTTATCTACGCTCCAGTTCATAACTGGGGAGGAACAGTAAGCCCGACCGTTACGCCCCAAATGCGGCGTTTTGCATGGGCGAAGTATTACGAGGCAGCAGGTAAGACACAAAAGGCCACCAAGGGCAAAAGAAAGGGCAAAAAGAAAGATTCTACGGATAAGGAGCCTGTTGAAAACGCGGAGGCAGCACGCTGGAAAGGGCTCGCACTTACGAAAAAGAAAAATCTCCGGATCCGGATTCCAAAGCGGCAGTTTATTGGAGAGAGCCAGGAGCTGTCCGACAAGATAGCAGAGAAAACAGAAAACGAAATCAGAAACATTTTAAACTCATAAATCATGGAAGAAATTTTCATCGCGATTATGGAACGCATCGCCGGGATGATGCCGGAGCTCTCGTGCATAGACGAAGATTACGGGCAACTTGAAGCGGGGGCGGAAGAGGATCACTACCCGGTCACGTTCCCCTGTGTACTGATTGGAAATACCGAATCGGACTGGAACGACCTTGGATACGGGGTACAGAAAAGCGAGTCACTCATCACCACACGCCTAGCCATCGACTGTTACGATGATACGCATTACGGTTCCGGTACCTATGACAAAGCAAGAGAACGGTTGCTGAAAGCCAAAGAGCTATACAAGACACTGCAGGAATTCCAATGTACCGAAGAAGCCACCCCGCTTGTCAGGGTGAAGAGCCGGGATTATTCATTACCCGGGAACATTAAAGTTTATGAAACGATATTTTCCTTCACTCTGCACGATGAATCTGCCATGCAGGAAGGATTAAAGAGATTCACTCTCCGGTAAAAAGGGAGAGTTGAACGGCTGTAAGACGAGGCTTCTTGACCTTTGGGACGGGTTTTATCTCCAGGTCATTCAGCTCACGGCACTTGCGCCGGATGATTGACATGATACGCTCTTCGGAGATGAAAAATTCCTGCTTTGATAACACTTTCAAAGCATCGTCAAAGCGCAAGCGCTGTACCTCTGTCCAGTAATAGTAGCGGCGGCACAGGGCTTCATCACGAAGTTCTATCAATTCTTTATCACGTCCTTTAGGCATATATGTCTTTGTATGTGTTGCAAAATTAGCTATTTAACAGTGCATATAACAAAAAAAACGCCGCATTCCAAAGAGTACGGCGTTTTTTCAGTTCAGTATGTGAACAAAATCACATAGTTAGCATCTCGGTATCATCTTTTCCCGGGACAAACGGCTCAACACGGGTGATTACCTTACTTTGTACTTTTACCCGACCGCTTCCCTGACAAACGGGGCATTTAACGGAAACTGAAATTCCGTATTGGTCTGGAGAAAAAGTACGTCCCTTGCCTTCACAACGCTTACAGGCCATAACATGCGGCGCAATGTTCTTTGTCGTTTCCATAACTACAGACGGCAGAAAGAGGGTTCAATACGACGCCAAACGCCATTCATATCGCGTTTATAGAAATAGTAGTTTGTAGCTGTCTTATAAACTACGTTACTTTCTTTGAATAGCTGCATTATTTCAGCATATTCCGTATCAAAACGGCTCTCCAACTCATAGAGCTTACTGATAGACTTATAATCAAGGTCACCTTGTTTGTTACGTTCTAACAGTGTCATGGCGAGCTGGTACATCGGGTCATCGACTCCTTTGTCTGTACGGCCTACATAGGTCTTCAAATAATTAATCAAACGTTCCGCAGCAAGATCGGCACGCTCATCGAAACTTTTGACCTTATTACTTTTGACTTCCAATTTAAAGTCTTCATCCACTACAGAAAAGCTGGATTGCTCTTCTCCACGACGCAACTGGCCATAATCGCGCATCACATTGCGAAAGGCTTCACTCTCTCCGACAATCCAGTCATAAAATCCTTGCACGTTATTCACGATCGGCATCAATTTGCTTTCAACGTCAAAGGTGAACTGATGGCGTAGGGTTTCATACGCTTCACGACGACTACGCTGGTCTTCTTTTTCTTCCTGTTGCAATTGCTTCAACAACTCTTTTCTTTCCTTTGCGGAAAGTTCTTTTAACACTTCAAGTCCTTTCATATTTCAAAAATTAATGGTGATTATTATTTTTCTTTCTTACGGCGGATGGCACGCAGCTTCACCTGCAGCGCATCCAGTTCTTCACAGTCCAAATCCCGGAACTCTTTACCAGCGATACGACTATCCATGCAAAATGAATTGACATTATCCCAGTTTGATGTATTAATGCCCAGCAGTTGCATCTGATGAAGTACAGTGGAGCGCTTCTGGCGACGTATTTTAATCAACTGTTCCTGGTAAGTAGGCGGTACCAGTTTCTGCATACCGGCAACGGCAGCGTTATACTCCTGGAGAGTCATTTCGCGCAAACTGGAGGTACGATTATCCGTATACTGTAACACTACACTTTCCTTCAGTGCATCCCGATCGGACGTGGGAAGGCGGTTCAAAAGGCTGTAAAATGCCCCATAATTCTCGGGCTTTCTTACAAATTTCTTGGTGTTAATGTCTATTTGCATGGTTACGTTCGTTTTTTTTCTTTAGCTCTTTCTTTTCTTGTTATTAGTTAATTCTGTCAAGCCAATCACGAACGCATTTTTCCACTTCTTCATAGCTGACAAACGTTCGTTTTTCAACAACTACTAAGTGTCGCATTAATTCACCGCGAATCATTCCTGTATCATCCTTCCAAACGTTTATAGCTCCGTTATTTCCGGAAGAAGTACACGCATATCCCAATTCTAGTGTCGGTTCTATATCGATAGTATCGTTAATCCAATATGCATCAACCTTACGCCTTTTTACTCCCGGAAGCCCGTCTAGTTGACAAAAAGGCTTTTCCTTCTTTACGACTATATTCTTATTCATTTCTCTTTTTGATTTGAGGGTTATCCAACTGATAATGTGAATGATTCCGTTACATAGGAGTATTTGAGGCGAAACCAGGGTTCTTTCAGTTCATCATCTGAATTCTCATCCTGAGTCTTAATTTCGCTTATACGGAAATCAGGCTCGTTATAACTGAGGTGTTCATCCACTTTCTCTTGTATCTCTTCGAGATTGGCATCATCAGGAACCCATGCCTGTAACACCGCAATTACTGATATTTGTTTCATACTTATTTAGTTACTTGTAGAATATATATTTTTCTTCGCAATACATACAATGGTTTTCTTTACAATACTTTTCAACTGCTTTTCGAGTTTTAAAGTCCTTTATATTCCCATCTTTTGATGGAATATGCGCCACCTTAAAGTTTTCATCCACTTTTAGTGGAACGAATCTTGTTTGAGTATTAAATCGTTTCATATTTAATTGACATTTATATTATTCATCGGAATTATGTTCGTACTTACTTGATCAGCTTCGGTAAAAGCTACAGCCAATAATGAACTTAACCTACTTTCCGCTTTGATAGCTCCAATAAGCGAACCAATGATATGTTTACCTTTGCCCTGCACCACGCTACTGCATATTTGTTCAAGACCAGTAGAGTGTTCTTCTGTCACGGCAGCCACCATAAGGATACTGATGCCGTTCTCATTGCAATAAGCATCCACTTTCTCTGTGAGACTCTTTAATTCCTCTTTTTGTTTTTCTGTAATCATTTTCCTATTTTTTTAATTATTAAATACTATATATCGATCTTGCAAAATCTCTTTTCTGGTACTGACTGTACAAAGTATCTTCCCAATCTGGTTGTTCGTCTTTGGAGAAGTCATCCTCTTGTGGTACCACCTCTTTCCGATAAATCAGATAACGAGCTTCCAGGAAGAACAGGACTACTCGACGGAGAAATTCTCGGGGAGATGTGATATCATATTTCTGCATGAAAGCACGGATACGATCGGGGCCGATAGTGTTCGTACGGATACTTACTTGTTGCTGTCTCCGGAAATCCTTTAGTGTACTACCTTTTACAGTAAGTACCCGATCAATTATCTGTTGAAGAACATTCGGCGTATAATAACCGTTATCCGCTTCGTTAGTCCTCACAAGCAACTCTGCAGCTGCTGTCAGCATACCCTCCATGCTCAATCGTTGGGCTACCGCTGTTTCTTTGAGAAATACATACTGATAATGGCTTACATAGGTGTGAATAAGATATGTATCCGGATCTCGAAGAATGGAACCGGAAGCAAGTTCCACCGAAAGCGCGCGTAGTGTCACATCGGCGCCGGATATAAAAGAGCATATCAGATAAATGGCCAGTTTGGTGCGGTTGCCAAAACCACTTGCCACAATGGCACGTTGCAACCCATCGGCAAGGCTATGATCCATTTCAAAGCCTAATATCGATTTCTCCTGATGGCGAAAGAAGAATTCCATATCGGGGATTCTTTCTATATGCGACAGGATACGTCGTGTAGGTTTAGAAATTTTCTTTCCGTCACACATGCAGATATAGGAAGCAATAAGGTGGTTCATCACCGCACTCATATCCGAGAAATGATAGTCGGATACTTTTTCCCGAAACATCTCATGGATCACCGCAGGCATCTTTACAAAATAATTATAATATTCTTTTCTCATGGTATTACTTATTTGAAGGCTTCCACTCAATAGTTACAACCGCATCAAGCATTCCGCTTCCCTCACACAAAGGACAAGTGTTTTTCACCCTATCACGGAATTCGTCGATACCCCAGAACCAGCCATTACCATGACAATATCCACAGGTATGTCCTTTGCTCACAACCAGTTCTTTGTTCTGCTTGTAGCTTGGAGGAACCAAATTCACAAGTTTTGTTTCTTTACTCATAATCATCGGTATTTACATTGAAATATTCCATTTGCAGACACTCATCCGCATTATCTCGTAATCGTTCATATACTTCTGTGAGTATCCAGTGCTGGTCGCTCAGGGTGTAGTTCTTCACACGTTCCATTGCTTCCTTGATGATTTTTTCCACTGTTTCTTCCATTTTCTACTGTTTTTTAATCTCTATCTGACAGTCTGGATGCCACATGCGAATATTGTTAGCATATATCACATCCTTCAACTCAACCACAACATGACCGCGCGTCTTCGCCTTACGTAAACGCAGGTCACAATCCATATTCCTTTCAGCCCAATCTTCTACGATGTCCCGGGCTTCACTTTTCTTGATAAGTATCTGAAAGGTCTCGTTCCCTGTATATGTGTCCATTTACTTCTGTTTTAATTTGGTTAAACCTTCTCCCCAGTACTCAATAGCTCCCTGGTCCCAAATCGTATATTTGCCAGTGTCTCCCTGGTAACGTCCCTTACTGAAAGCAATATGACCTTCCACCCATATTTTCAGGTCAGCATCATACATCACACTAGTGGCAGCATCACCTTTCGGATTCTTCCCGCGTGCGTGGCTGATAAAGATGAATAGTTTATCCGGGAACTCCTCTTTCAACTGGATATAGTCCTTATACGTCATCTGCGTGTATTGGAAACTATCTATTATTACGATATTATAGCTCTTATGCTTCCGGAGGCGCATACGCAATGACGGGATATCATCTTTGATAAAATTCAGCCGACGGCTTACCTCGGCCATACCGAAACGTTTCAAGCTATTCTGTACCGTCAGACAAGTCCCCTCTTCCAAAGAGTTGTAAGCCACACGATCGTACTTACATAGCTCCTTACAAAGTTGCATCACAAATGAACTCTTTCCGTTTCCACTGGAACCCCACACAAACCATACGCCCGTGCATTCCGGAGTATCAAAAGCGTCAAGCCATTTTCCCTCAAAGGGAAATATCTTGTATTTCTTATTCAGTATATCCCTGACATTCAATGCTCGTTTTACAACGATTCTTTTATTTTCCTCCATAGTCAAAATAGCTTTAGTTGGCGGATACTTTCAATTTTATCCAGGGCAGCTTTCCGGGCGGCACCTTTCGTTTCCTTTTGTGAAAGCATCCAGCCCAAAGCCCAAAGAAGGGCATTATCACGGTTGGCAAACTGCCCCCATTTGCGACCGAGGTTAAAACCTCCACCGGCACTGCCTATTTGCATGTGTACACCGGCTGTCCACCAGCCATCCTGCTGGCCAACCAAGGCATCAAGAAAATCACGTCCCTGGCGGTAAACAGTAACTGTTTCGTAATCTGTCAAAACTGGATAATTGCTCCAAGGTGCGGGAAGCTGCTTGCGCCCGTCGATTTTCAGATAATCAAATTTGTTTTCCATACGCTTAAAATTATGTTTGAACGGTATTTGAACGAGGTTATTCACTCATGCGTTTTACTTTATGGATTGACTTCTTGACACGTCTTAAGTCGAAGTCACAACCGACGGCTTCTTTAATCACACAGTCAATGTCTTTCTTTTCCGTCACTCCGTTAGCCGTACAAATGGTATAGACATCATTCGCGTCTGTTGGCTCTAGTTCATAGAACTTGCGCCCGATACGACTGTAAAATTCCTTGTAACCAGGCTTTTGATTTTTTAGACCTTTGGAAATACGTTTGGCGATGTAATCGGTACTTAGGAAAACGACACCGCACTTCTCCTCCAGTTTGTTGTACAGGCTGATAAAGTAGTGAAACACCGGCTCAGTCAATTTGTCAGCTTCATCAAACACCAATAGGGGGGCATCCATCTGAATTATATCATCAAGAATAAGACTCCACACTTCACGTATATTGCAGCCTTCTGTCCGGATACCGACGGTACGAGCAATCTCACGAACGAAATCGCCTTTTTTCATATCTTCGGAGCAAAGGATATAGAATACTTCCTTATGCTCCTGTAGATAAACACGGGATGTAGTACTCTTGCCACAACCGGCTTCGCCGACCACCCATGTCACATTGCGCCAACGTTGCGCATCGGCTAAAACTCCGGTAATTTCCTGATAAGCTCCGGTTTCTACGATCTGCCAACCGGGGGCATTAATGTTCTTCACCTGTGAAGCCACGTTACGGAACATGTCATCACTAATTTTCTCGTATAATCCGTTCAGGATATTGCTCACGGTACCGACACTGATATTCTTTAAGCTACCGGCAGCCTTTGTCTGGCTGGGATACTTGTCCACATAAGCCTGTAGGCTTTCACGAATGGCATCTTTTTCTTGTCCTTTTAAATTGCTCATAACTTTTTTCTTAAAATATTTCTTATTATAATTTTCCTACTATTTTCCGTTGATCCACTTCCTTCCTGCCAAGCTGATCCCAAGTCACATTACTGATTACCTTTGTCGAACGACCCAGTGATATTTCGTCTGCAGGTTGACTATATTTTTTTGTCCGGCGATCAATCTGACGCTGTACTTCTGCTGTGATACCTTTCAGTTTGGGAGTCTTTAAGCCGTTTTGTTCAGGGGCGACACCGAATTCGTACTCAATTTCCTTAGCAGCCACTTGCCGTTCAACACGGTCCTGTATATTGGCTTCCTGTTCCTTGCGAATGAAAGCAGCTTCACCTTCATTCTGGTCTTGTATGCCGCGATGGATAACCATGTAGGGTTCGGCAACACGTTCGAAGCGCATCTCGCCTCCCTTGTCTTTCCAATACAGCCGGACACTGCCAAAATCATAAGGATCGTATTTGACATAGAACTGCTTGTAAGTATTCTGACGGCGCCAATCATGATCAGGTGTACCGGGTGAGGAATAAACCTCATAAGTGCGTTTCTTTCCGCCGATCGTAACCTCAATGCCACCGGAAGTAAATGTGCTGGGACGATCTGTCATCACCCAGAAGATATCCACCATGTCACGCGCGGTGACAATCTCGGTATCTTCATTTACACTGGTATTATACATCTCAATCCGGGGGATACCTGTTGCAGGATGTTTCATTTCACACCACTCCTGACGAGCCTGCACATATTTTTCTTTCAATTCCGCAAGGGTATAAAGCTGGTCCTTATTTACCTCAATAAATTCAAGGTTCGGGCGGCTGGAGTCTTTCTTATCCGTAATATTTCCACCGGTAAAGCGCCAGTCTTTGTGTAACACTTGACTTTGGAAACGTCCGAACACTGATTCGATTGTTTTAGACTGGCCGCTATATGGGGCAGTCGGGCGGTGGATATGGCTTATCTTACCCAGTAGCCCATCAGATACGCGTTCCAGTTTCTTGTGACCTCCCTGGTTATCATGAACCAGTTCGTAAGGTTTATGCTTACTAACTTGAAGAGCCATGCGATAAGCATGGTACTGTGCTTCATAGTCCTCATGATCACTGATATGGAATCCCAGAAAGATTTCGCTATAGGCATCAATCACCTCATAGACCTGAGTCGTACGTACGTTACCATTTTCGTCTTTATAGTAAAGGTTCAACTTTGTTCCATCACCATACCAAAGGCTGTCACGACGTGGCGGAAGTTCGGTTTTATGCTTACGGCCATAACGCTGATGGGCTTTCATCTCGCCATATACGGCATCGTACCATAACGGCTCGATACGGGGACTGTTGAGCCATTCACGAAGGCTACGAGGGCTTTTTAGTAGTTTCCATTCCTTATCAGGGGCAACACGGTTATATTCCTCGAATATCTGCATATCCGTATAAACAGGAACCCGGCTACGCTTCAGGGCTATGAGAAAACGTCCGGCTTCCTCATCGATCTTCAACGTGTTTTTGTTTCCATACTTGCCGCTGATCAATACCTCGTAATTATTGGGTTTATATTTCGCCATAAGTGCCTTTAAGCGACCAACACTACCTGGAAGAGTATGACCGTATTCCTCCCGAAGCAATTCACACGTGGAAAGAAGAATCTCCCAAAGGTTACGGCGACCACCATTCAGCTTATTGGTTGAAGAAGTCAGACGGTTCAAGTCACGGAATAATGTGTTTAACACTGAAGCATTCCTGATATATTCCGTTTGTACGATATCCGGGAGAGGAACATTTTCACCGTTCTTATCATACCGATATAATTCGAAGAATTTCTCGGCATCCTCATCTTTTTGTACTTTACTACGTATCATTTCTTTTTGTATTTGTTCTTCAGGATCACCGTTACGTTCAACCCAGCGTTGCTTATACTTTTCAGGAAAAGAGGAATAGATATACAATGCGTATCCACCTTCGCCACCACCACGGTGAGCGCTTTGGATATTGCCGCGATAGACGTTTTGCCGTAAAGTGGCACCCCGTATCACAGGATCATCTCCAGAGGTCAGTTCCTCATAGGTCATGCACAATGCTTTCTTATAATATTCCATTTCCTTGTTCTACATTAATCCTCTAATCCATCGAGGGGAACGTATTTTAACCTACGTACAGCCCAAAAAAAATTCAGCACTAAAATGAATGTCAGTGCCAGGCTATCGCAATTCACTAAAAGAAGAAGGGAGAAGCTAAAAAGGAAGTAAAGCACGTAAAAGCGTTGCTTCACGTCCAGGTCAGCAAACCATCGAATCTGCGTTCCGAAGATTTCCATTAAATCACTTTTCATGGCTGTCTGTTTTTTGAGGATTATCACCTACTTTTGAACCACCACGATCCAACGCCAGCTTGCGGATGGAACGGGCCAACTTGCTATTCTTGCGAAACGCAAGGGAATGAGTGACCATCTCCGGGGAGCACCCCAGTAGGCCGGCGATTTTACTCACCTCACCGTATTCTACGACTATTCTTGCTTTCATAATCTATATTATTTAAGTTCTTCTCATTGTCACCTCAAGCCTTTTTTGTAGCTTTGGGGCGGTGTTCAGATTCTGAACACGTTGCAAATATAGACAAGATTTCTCGTGTATGAAAGAAAATAGGCAAGAAAAATCACTAATAAAGCAAAATATCTTGCTTTATTTAGCCAATAATGGAGTAAGTCCGTATGAATTCTATAAGATTTCAGGAGTTACAAGAGGAATATTACAGCAAAACAATGGTATAAGCGAAGATAACATAGCAAGATTTCTCGCGTATGCTAATGATGTAAATACCGAATGGCTACTTACTGGTAAGGGGGAAATGACAAAAACGAATCATTCTGCTTTACCCGAACATACGCATTCAGCCTGTATTTCAGAGAATAAAGATAGCGAAAATGAGAGTAATAAGCAAAATGTTTATCCAGAAATAACAGATAAACTTTTGAATATAATATCTGAAAAGGATAGTATCATTCGAGAGATGGCAGAAGAAATAGGAATGCTCAGGGAGAGAATCGCACAACTCGAAAAGGAAAAAGGAGATCTTGTTTCGGATGTAGACGGTTTCAACACTGCCAATGCCGGCTAAAGTGTGTTTTGTGGAGGGAGGGAACTAAAAAGCCTAAATAACTGTTTTATAAGTGAATATACTTAATTATAGGGGAGTAAATTATTATTGAAAAGATATAGTTTACCCCCTCAAATAGAGCCATAACAAACTAAATTAGCATACAGCAAAGATGTATTCTTGCAATAATAACTATCAAAAGCAGTGTAAAATGTCACTCCAAATGTCACCCCATTCAAAACGTTTCGTTTTTCCATGCTATTTTTTGTCACCCCAAACGTCACTCCAAGTGTCACTCCTTCCCGATTTTTCAACTATTTAAACCGTTCAAAGGGATTCTTTTCGTGTCTTGAGTGGAATGGGTACAAAAAAAGCCGCGAAATGCGGCTTTTAATGCGTTTTAAGGTGCTTTTATCCCTTCCTGGTGGTCTTTATCAAGTGTGACTGGATAATCATCGCACGTTTAGTGTATTTAATCGTTCCATCAGTCAATCCAGCATGTAATAGACTGCTTTTAGTGATACCGACCTGTTCCTCGGTCAAAGTCTCAAATATAGCAGATATACTGCCAAAATAGAGGTTCTTTTTCTCATAAATCAGGTGTACATGAACAATTTTAGTCATAGTTATTGCATTTATTTTATTGCAAATATACCAAATATGTTGTATATGGAATAATTTAGATAAATAAAAAGGAAAATACATGCTGATACCCTCCACTCAATTTGCATAAACCGTGGTATTTAACTACATTTGTAGATGGGAGTTGACCGGAACCGGTTTACAGCAGTTAATCGGCAATATATAGCCTGATTCCTTTCATGTTCAACTTGAGATGTAAAGTATCCCATTTGAACGGCGTTCAAACGAAGTTAAAATGTAAGCCCAATGTAAAGCGATGTAAACGCTTCGTTTTTCCTGTCCGCCCACACCTATACCATCATAACGCTTTGACAACCAAAGCAATCACCTCTTTTCAGGCCGACCACATATTGACACGCTTCGTTTTTCCCCCCTTAAATATCTTATTTATTCTCACTCCTGCATTCATTTTTATACTGCGTGGGCGTCAAGCCTGTGTACTGTTTGAATGCAGTACTGAAATAACGTAAAGTAGTGAAACCTATCTGATCTGATATTTCAGTAAATGTCAGATCGGTGGTTTTTATCAGAGTAATGGCTTGCTCCAACCTGAATTTGTTGATATAGTCATTTGCCCCCATATCGGTGATAGCCTTCAACTTGTTGTAAAGAGATGTTTTACTCATTCCGATCTCTCTGCAGATAAAAGGAATATCTAAAGACGGATTGCTGATATTCTCGGAAATGAGCTTGTTAAACTTTAACAAGAACGTTTCATCCGCCTGGCTGAAAGTACTCTCCAGCGGTTGAGGGAAGTTGCCTATATGTTGATAGTGCTCTTTCGTTTGCTCCCGGTTGTATAGCCGGTTCTGTATAATCTTAACAAGAGTGTCTATCTCAAAAGGTTTTCCCAGATAAGCGTCCGCCCCGATTTTATACCCATACAGTCGGCTCTGTTCATCATTGCGTGCCGTGAGCAGAATCACAGGAATATGACTGATGCCGATATTCTCTTTTACCGCTTTGCACAGTTCGTATCCATTCATAACCGGCATCATCACATCGCTCACTATAATATCCGGAACTTGCTTTTGCGCTATTTCGAAAGCTTCCCGGCCATCATGTGCTATATAAATTGCTTTGAATAAGGATTTCAATTCTTTGGAGAGGAAATCTGTCAGGTTATGATTGTCGTCTACCAATAGCACTGTGTAATTCTGCGTAGAGAAGTCGAGTGTCTCGGGAGCGTTGATCTCATGATCTACGTCCGGTGTAATCAATTCATTGATGTAAGGTTTCGGCTGGCAGATGACTTCGCCCGACTCCAATCCCAAAGGTAAGTCGAAGAAGAAAGTGGCTCCTCCCGCTTCGTTGTTCATGGCTCCGATTTTACCTTTATGCAATTCCACCAGCATCTTGGCGTATGAAAGTCCGACTCCGCTACCGCCAATTTCCTGCTTGCCTTGATAGAAACGGATGAATACTTTCTCCATGTCTTCCTCTTGCATACCTTCTCCCTGATCCAAAACGGAAACACGGACGTATGAGTCATTTTTGCTGGTACGGATAGTGACGGTTGTGTTTTTAGGACTGTGTTTCAGTGCGTTCGTCAATAAGTTTGTGACTACGATTGTACACATACCCTTGTCAAATACCACCTCTTTTATGCTGTCGTCGAGCTGATAATCTATTTGCACTTCCTGGGCAGCTCCCTCGTCCGTAAAATCGGCACCAATCTCCTTTATCCATGAGTTAAATGGATAGGCTTGGAGTTTCAACTTGGTTTCTCCTACTTCCATCTTACGTACGTCCAGCACCATGTTGATAAGATCTTTCATCCGTTGAGCCTGTTTATGTATATTCTTCAACGGTGGATAAATGGCATCTGTAGAAGGAAGTGTCTTTAATATGCGGCTTAGCGGGGCATATATGAGTGTGAGCGGAGTTCGCAGTTCATGGCTGATATTAATCAGAAAACGAACTTTTTCTTCATACACATTCTGCTCGTGTTCTTTCATCATCCATTTCATCTTGTTTTCTTTGCGTCGAAGCAGAACGAAAACAATTTGTACCACAATGCCTATGCAAGCAATGATGCAGAGAGAAACGAACCACCAGCTTCTGTACCAGGGTGGCAGTACGTTTAATGTGAAAAGAAACTGGGGAGTTGTTTCATTTCCTTCCTGTGTGTTACAGCTCACCATGATGGGATAACTTCCCGGAGCAAGAGATGGGATCATCAATTCAGGGTTGTAGCCTTCGGTTTTAAGGTCTCCCATTTGGAAATGATAGACTTTGAGCCGGAGAATGTCCGCACCATAAGTCATGACACGGATCTTAATGTTTTTACTGTTCCAGGGGATGGATATCTTGTCTTGATTGAGCTGATACATCCTGTTCTCTCCGTTTATGGTCAGTTCGGCAAGGCGTATTTCCGGAGAGTCACTACTCTTTTCTATTTGAGTGTCTGCATTGATACATAGTAAGCCTTTTACACCTCCCATATAGATGTTGCCTTTGGGGGAAATGAGACGGGGCTCGGCCAAGTATTCATTGGGGGAAATTCCATCCGCTTCTCCGAACCATACAAAACGTTTGGTATCGGTGAGCCATATAAAGAGTTTCTGTTCAGCTCCTATCCACACTTTTCCTTTATTGTCGCATAACACGGTATTTACTTCATTAAATAAGGTGGTAGGAATTCTTTCGAATTTGCGGGTATCAGGGTGATAGGTGTACAGGCCACGGGTGCCTGCAATCCAGAATACGCCCTTGTCATCCCTGGATACAGCATTGAAGAATCCCTGTGGAGCACTTGCAAATATCTCCACTGTGTCTTTTTTACGATCCAGTCTATATATATTATAAGGATCGTTCAGGTAAATGGCAGTGGAATCATATCCAATGGAACTCAACAAGCCTTTTATTTTCACTTCTTTGGCACAAGGGACAGGAGTGAGTTGCCGGGTGGAAGTATGGTAGCGGTAAGGAGGCGAACTTAATATTAAGATCGAATTGGGAGTATCCCGGTATAAGTTGATTGGCTGTCCGCTATAGCGGATGTGATGCTCTAATGAAGGGCTCATAATAGCGAAAGGACGCTTCTTTCCTGTCTTTTTATCGAATATGAAGATACCTTTGGAAAAGGCAGATACTAACAATTCGTTGGGTGTGAAGCCGGTGATGGAGACCATCTTGTCTCCCCAAGTGTCGGGATAGTGCACAAATGTTTCTGTAGAAGGAATGAATTTATTGATACCTCCTCCGTCCGTAGCGATCCAGAGTTCTTCGGAAGCCGGTTCCTGATATAGTTGTAATACCGTACTTTGACTTAATCCTTTGTTGTGCCCTAACACAACATTAGTGTAAGTTCTCATGGATACTTCACGAATGTTGATAACCCCTTCACGTTTACTTCCCGCCCATATATTTCCGGCAGAGTCGCTATGCAGGCAGAGTATTGTATTTGTGGGAAGGGAATGATTATCTCCGGAGATATGTTCGAGTACGGTAATATTGCCGGTTGTGGGATCGAGGATATTGATACCTCCCCCGTCTGTTCCCATCCATATTTTTTGTTTGAATTCGGTCATGCACAATACGATGTCACTGCTCAAACGGGAGTTTTGAGTGGTATAGCTGGCTATCAATTTTCCCTGGGCGGAGAAACACTTGACGCCATTGTTGTAGGTTGACAGCCATATTCTTTGTTGGGAGTCTATGATGATTCCTACGTTGTCGTTCCCGTATTGGAAAGGAAATGGGGTTATCTCGAAATTCTTGAGGTTCATTTGCAGTATTCCCTGTTGCCAGCTTAGACACAATATGGTATCGGGTTTCCACATTTGTATGGATCGTATAATGAACGGCTCGTCGGTCTTGAATTCCCGTATGAGAGAAATCGTGTTGGTGGCATAAGAATATTTATATATCTTGTTGATCCCTCCGAACAGAAGCCCGTCTGCTATTTTGCAGATCGATTTGGCAATGATGGGCTGATTATTTAGTTTGGGGATAAAGAAGTTGTCGTGAATAAGAGAATAACGGGCGATTCCTGTGGTGGTCAGTATCCAGGTTGTCTGCTGATTATCTTCAATAATTTGCAGGATACTGTCGTTAGGCAGGGAATTTTCATTATCAGGTTGTGCGGTGTACTTTTTGAGTTCCGTTCCATCAAATCTGATTAGTCCTGTCGGAGTACCGATCCAGATGAATCCCTTTTGTTCGGTATAGATACAGCTGATGATAGACGGCATTCCGTTTTGGGAACCAATCAGTTTAAAGTCGTAATGGTTACCTATACTTATTGCTGGAAATGTGCCTACGATAAGAAAAGCCAGTAAGCAGAAAAAGTGTTTTATCCAAATACTTTTTTTCATCAGTCAAGATTATTAAGGGGAGATTAGTGAAACAAAAGTATGATTAATTCCGCTAAAACAAAAGAAATATTTCCAAAAACCGCCACAAAGACGTTCAAAAACGGAATATGGATGTTTTTGGAAACATTTTGGCGATTTTATGAACTCGCCATTCTGCCAATCAATCTATTTTTGTGGTGTATTTCAATGCCGGATAGTGTGGGCTATTGGCAAATGGAACTCAAAAAAACTTTTAGTATTAACTTTAATATAATGTTATGAAGAAAATGCAGATTAGGATGCAACTGGTGTGTCTCTTTTCAATGCTTTTACTGTTCTTCCCTGTGGAGCTCTTTGCTCAACAGGGCACTATCACTGGTAAGGTGGTAGACGAACGTGGCGAGTCCGTAATCGGAGCAACCGTTATGGTGAAAGGTTCTACTGATGGTACCATTACCGATTTGGATGGAAACTTTAAAATTAACGGTAAAGTAGGTACAACGATAACTGTCAGCTATGTGGGCTATGCTCCTTTGGAAGTGAAAATCACTAAGCTAACAGGAAATCGGTTCGTGATGAAGGAAGACTCCAAAACTTTAGATGAAGTGGTGGTAGTCGGTATGGGAACACAGAAACGTAATACTATTACAGCGGCTGTAGCAACAGTTAATGCGGATGCAATCGCTACCCGTCCTGTGACGGATGTAACCAGCGCCTTACAAGGTAATGTGGCTGGTTTGAACTTTGCTTCGGATGCTTCTGAAAGCGGTACCGGTGGTGAAGTTGGCGGAGAAATCAAATTTAATATTCGCGGTATCGGTTCTATTAATGGTGGAGAGCCTTATGTATTGGTGGATGGTGTGGAACAGAGCTTGCAGAATGTAAATCCTGCCGATATAGAAAGTATCAGTGTATTGAAAGATGCTTCTGCAGCAGCCGTGTATGGTGCTCGTGCTGCGTATGGTGTGGTGTTAGTAACGACCAAGAGCGGTAAACAGGATAAAGCCCGGGTGACTTATCGCGGTTCTGTGGGTATGAGTGCACCTATCAACATGCCCGAGATGATGAACTCTGTAGAGTTTGCCAATTATAAAAATGCGTACCGTTCGGCAATTGGTGAGTCTCCATACTTCTCACAGGAGACTATTGATTTGATGAATCAGTTTTTGCAGAACCCCTATGGTGAAGGTCTGCCCGGTATTACCGCCAATCAGGAGAATACCGGTTGGCGTGGCGGTGAATCGCAGTATGCCAATACCGACTGGTTTGATTATTTCTATAAAAACAAATCTTTGCGTCATTCACACAATCTAAGTATCTCCGGTGGATCGGACAAAGTGACTTATTATGTCGGTCTGGGTTATACTTACCAGGGTGGTTTGCTGGATCGTGTAGAAGACTCTCTGGATAAATACAACGTGAATACCAAATTTCAGATCAAGCCGAATGACTGGTTGAAGTTTAACTTCAATAACAATATCACGTTGAATCTGATTTCCCGCCCGCTCCCCGATATGTCTATTCTTTATCATCAGATAGCTCGTTCGCAGCCTAATATGGTGACTGAAGTTCCTATTTCCGGGCTTTATAATCTTCCTTCATGGAATGAAGCTTTGTATCTGGACAATGTGGGCTATTCGCAGAACCGCATTTCTGATGCCATGACTTTTGCAGCTACTGTTACGCCTCTGAAAGGCTGGGACATTATCGGAGAGATGAAAGTTCGTTTTGATGTGCAGAATGATGAATTCTTGCAGAAGCAGCCCCGTACCACACGGCCCGACGGAACCATAGAGAATGTTACCGCTCCCCGGCAGGGATATTCTTATCCCGGTATCGAATATTCGAATTCTTTGTGGGGATCAATGACTCGTGGAAATCAATTCAACTATTATTTGTCTCCCAGTGTGTCGTCTTCATATACGAATCAATGGGGTGACCATTTCTTTAAGGCAATGGCCGGTTTCCAGATGGAAGTGCAGCAAAACTCAAGCATGTATGCGTATAAAGACGGAGTGATGAGCGATGATACATTCTCTTTTGACAATGCAAACGGAAAAGCCTATAATAGTGAAGCGCGTGACCATTGGGCAACCATGGGATTCTATACCCGTTTGAACTGGAACTACCAGAATGTCTATTTTCTGGAATTTAGCGGACGTTATGATGGTTCGTCACGTTTCGCTTCCGGCAATCGTTGGGGATTTTTCCCTTCTTTCTCTGCCGGTTATGACATTGCCCGTACCGACTACTTCAAGCAATGGAGCTTGCCTGTTTCACAGTTGAAAGTGCGTTTGTCTTACGGACGTTTAGGCAATCAGAATGGAGCCGGACTATATGATTATCTGAACTTCATGACATTGAGACCGGACTATTCAAATGCATGGTTGCTTTCCGGTGTCACTTCGGCTACTCCGGTACGTGGTACAGTCGCTTTAACACCTTCTATGGTAAGCCCGTACATTACATGGGAAAAAGTGGATAATGCCAACTTAGGTTTCGACCTGACTTTGCTTAACAATCGTTTGACGATTACGGCGGATATTTACCAACGTACGACCAAAGACATGATTGGCCCGGCTGAAGCAATTCCTGATATTGGCGGTATTGCTGTTGACCAACGTGCTAAAGTAAATAATGCAACGCTACGTAACCGTGGATGGGAATTGTCGGTTAACTGGTCTGACCAGCTGAAGAATGGTTTCAGTTATGGAATCGGTTTCAATATCTTTGACTACAAAGCAGTGGTAACCAAATACAATAATCCGGAAGGATTGATTTATAACAACCACACCGGTCTGGTTCGTAACAAAGGTTATTACCAGGGAATGGATTTAGGTGAAATCTGGGGATATGAAGCAAATGATCTGTTTCTCACCAACCAGGAAGTGGATGAATATCTGAGAGGAGTAGACATGTCTTTCTTCAAACCGAATAAGGATTGGCAACGTGGTGATTTGAAATATATCGATTCGAACGGTGATGGTAAAATTGATCCGGGTTCGGGTACATTGAAAGATCACGGTGATTTGAAAATTATCGGTAATACGACTCCTCGTTACTCCTTCGGTCTGAACTTACATGCCGGTTATAAAGGTTTTGAAGTTTCCGCATTGTTCCAGGGAGTCATGAAACGTGATTTCCCGATGGCTGCAAGTACTTATCTGTTTAGCGGTGATTCCAACTTCTTTAAAGAACATTTGGATTATTATAATGTGTACAACCCGGGGGCTTACCTGCCGCGTCTGACAAAACCCGACAGTCCTGAATATAATGCGAACGTAGGTTACAACACTTCACGTTATTTATTGAACGCAGCTTATATGCGACTCAAAAACTTGATGATTTCTTATAACTTCCAGCCTAAACTGGTTAAGAAGATGGGATTGGAGAACTTGAAAGTGTATTTCACTTGTGATAATCTCTTCACGATTGACAATTTGCCGGACGTATTCGACCCTGAAACCTTGAATCAGGTAAATACATGGGCTGGGGGTAGTAACGAAACTGCTCCGGGATTGACTTCCCCAATGAAACAAAATGGTAACGGAAAGGTATATCCGTTGAATAAAAACTACGTATTTGGTATTGAATTTACCTTTTAAACCATAAGATATGAAAAGAATATATATAATGGCTTTTGTAGCCGCTTCAATATTACCATTTTCATCCTGTTCAGATTTTCTGGATAGAGAACCGATAACCAAGCCGGAAGCCGGTAATTTTCTGACAGGTGCCATACAGGTTGAAAACTATATTAACGGACTATATATGACGTTGCCGTCTTTTAGTAAGTTCGGTTTGGGAGTTCGCAGTGAAGAAAAGAATAGTGACAATATTATTGCAGAAAAGTATGATGCCCGTTTGCATGGACAGAATAACCAGTTTAGCAGAGCTTCCGATTGGCAGACTGGTTATCAGAACCTGCGTAAAGTGAACTATTTTTTCCATAATTATAAAGTACCCGAAGCACAGGAAAACGAAGATGTACTGTCGTTGAAAGGGGAGGCTTACTTTTTACGTGCCTATTGGCATTTCGATTTATTGAAGAAATTCGGTTCTATTCCGGTAATGGATGCTTTTTGGGATGAGAATGCGACAATCGCAGGATTACAGATTCCCGCAAAGACACGTAATGAGGTAGCCCGATTTATTTTGAGTGATTTGGTTGAGGCGAAGAATCTGTTGCATTCGCGCGGTAAATATTCCGGAATTCGTATCAATAAACAGGGCAGACGCATTAAAAATCATTATCCTGTAAAAGTTTTGATAAATATTTTTCATCCCACCCAGCTTTTAGCCT